>VTLG01014443.1_pt1 | contig 63029 bp, 94 predicted proteins | sample 4694571 | NCBI WGS metagenome assembly VTLG01 (sample SAMN12604809, study PRJNA352737) | marine metagenome | biome: ENVO:00000447; feature: ENVO:00000209|ENVO:00000569|ENVO:01000036; material: ENVO:00002151; isolation source: viral sequences binned using virsorter ...
ACGTTCTTCATTGTGGTTCCACCATACACGCAATGTTGCCCATCTGTAAAGGGTATAAATGAAGAAAGTTTTCCGAGGGGAGCGAATCCCTGCAACTACAAGGGCTACAGCCCCAAATTATTTTCACATCACCCCGTGGTTGTCCCACCCCCAGCAGGGTGTTCTGCAGAACAGGGGGCAACTTCGCGGACTGTGGGTGTTCTGCAGAACAGTACTGATCCCCCAGCCCCCCCCTGTACGCGAAGAGGGGAAGCCTCTCGACCTCCCCTCTCTTGATACTGTTGCTGTTGTTGGCTATTTGTTGGTTGTGGTTTTCACGGCTAGCTCCTTTCTAGGTTGGTTGTGGTTGTGGTTTAGTAGACCGTCCTGCGTGGTGCAAGACGGATGACTGTTGATGAGCGTCCACCGTCCTTGAGGTGATCGTATCGCTCCGTGACCTCTTCGAGCATGAGGTCTGCCTCGCTCACCCAGCCCTCAAGGCTGCACTGATTGAGTTTGCAGATGCAGATCATCTCCCCAAGCTGGTCACCGTTGATCAGTCCACTTGCCTCCTTGACGTAGTCAGGCAGTGGCAGGGTGTCGATGTCGATGATGTCCAGTGTGAAGTATCCATCCCAGCGGATGAGCTTCAGACCCTTGGGGGCGAGAGCTTTGTTGACTGTGTTGATCGTGATCATTGTTTCGTATTCTGTTGAGTGTTGCGGTTGGTGTGTGTGGTTAAACGATGCGTCCGTCTTTTTTCAGGCAGGGCTGAAAGCGGTATGCCTTGCGGATGAACTTCTTGATTTGATGATTGGTGTAGAATTTAGCCTCGCCTGTTTCGATGATGCGGAAGTTGACTCCTCCTGCAACAGCTTCAACTGGGGTGATCTTCTCGCCAGTGATCAGATTGATGTGGAGCGTTGGGTGTGTGAGATAAGTTGCGTTGTTCATTGTGATTACATCTTAGGAGCAGACTTGTTGCCCGTCCAGCATTATCTTCAAAAGAATGCACTTTTCTTTCAGCATTGCCCTCCAGCCCTTATTCCATAAGGGATTCGGGGGAAAACTTTTTTCCCGCTGGCAGGCCGAGGGTGTTCTGCAGAACACTAAAAGCCCCAAAAAAAGGGGGGGCAAGCTCTATGCCTGCCCCCCTTGGTTGTGTTGTTGGTGCTGTCTATTCCTTCTTCACGGCTGGCTCCTCTCTAGGTTAGTTGGTGATGTTGTTTGGTTATTGGTTGACTGTGTTGTGCGTTGCCTAAAGGACTGCTTGCCGTGTGAGCTTGCTTGCCAGCAAGTCCTCCAGCTTGCCCATGTCCCTCCAGCCGACCACGATATGCTCCATGAAGTAGCCGTCATAGGATACTGCCACAAGTGGCTTCCCTCCATCGAAGCTGATGGTGGCTTGCATCTCAACCATCTCAGCGTTCTTCCCCGCAGGGCAGAAGCTACGGCTCCCAGTGTTCATCTCATCAAGTGCGACCTTCGCTGCGTAGAGGTATGGGTTGATGTCTCCTGCATGGACGAGATTCACTCCGAGACTTCCCAGTGAGTTGTTTTCAAGTGTGTCGAAGAATTCGATTGTTGCGCCTTTTGGTGTTTTCATTTTTTTAGGTGTGTATTTATTGCGGTTGGTGTGATGGGGGAGTGTTACCTCCCCCGTGATTGGTTATGCGTTTCTCTTTCGCTGACGTTCAACAATAATGTCGGCAATTTCCTCCCACCGCTTCATCAGCTTCCTTTGGTCACGCAAGGTCGTGCTTACCTTGTAGGGGTGATTCAAATGGATTGCGTTCAGCTCTTCGGCATCTGCCTTCATCCTTTCAAGGATTTCGTCCAGCCTCCCTCTTGCTTCTTCTGATGTCATGTTGTCGATTGTCATTGTTTTAACTGAGTTGGTTGATTAAGCGATGAAGTCGCCACCGCTTACTTCCGAGTAGCCCTGATCCCTCATCTCCTCGTTCAATCCGTATCCCGATTGAACCAGCCACAGGTCAAATGCTTCCTCGTGATTCCGCTTGATGGTATCGAACTCGTTTGCCCAGTTGGAGAGTCTTTCGGTTGCCTCTTCGGTCACGCCGAATCGGTGGGCGTAACGCTGCAAAAGATTAGCGAGTTGTGTGAGTCGTTTGATTGCTGTTGCGTTCTTCATTGTGCTTACATAGTAGCGAAACCGTGTTGCCCATCAAGCGTTATTTTCAGAAAGTGAGCATTTTCTTTCCCAGTTGCCCTGTAGCCCTTATTTTATAAGGGATCGGGGAGCCAAATTATTTTCACTCTCTCCTGCATTTTGGGGTAATTCCTGCACATATCCGTGCATCGCTGGCGTTTAATGGGCATTAAAAAGCCCCCACCAGCGTCAGCCAGTGAGGGCTTACCACACACGAAAGTGGGGAGGGGGAAGCAGGCTTGTTGCACAGGGGACAATGAACAAAAACCCTATGCGACTGCCTCCCCCCAAACTGGGAGAAACCTCCACACCACACAACGTGGAGGGAAAGAACCCAGCTCAATGAAATCTCCTCTCAGGTCACCTGTAGCTTTCCGACTTATTTGCGTACTCGCGGACTCAGGATATTCCCAAGAGACTTGGTTATGAAATTGAATTCCTTCCCACCCAAGGGAGCGTACACTTACGAGGGACTACCTCCACCAAGTGTGCAAATCTCTCCACCGTCCACTTGGTTTGGTCTGTGTCGGTGAGAAGGAAAATTGGGCGCAGTGGAACAGGGCTTGAACCTGTGACCTCCCAGCCGTTAAAGGTGACTAACCTTTCCGAGTGTAACTGATGAGGTAGTCACTCCCCTTCAGCCTTCACCCGTGAGCTGGACGCTCTACCAACTGAGCTATCCCTGCGATTTAAATTGCAGACCATAAGGGGTGACGATCCCCAGCGGGAGCTACCAAGCCCTGCCCCTTTTCAGCGACACTGGGAATCGAACCCAAACAGACTACCTCAGTATGGTCATTGAACGCACGAGGGGTGACGATCCCCTACAGGAGCTACCAAGCCCCGTCCTGTTTTCCAAGACGTTGGGAATCGAACCCATACAGACTACCTCAGTGTGCCTTCGTGAAATTGTTCTCCCTCTCAGCCCATCAAGGCAACTCCTGCTGTATTGCAGTCATCAGCCTAACTTCGTTGATTTATTTCTCTAGCTGGAGGGAGGAGCCAGCACCCACTCCTCTTTATCGTCCACATTTAGATACCGTCATCGTGTGAGTGTCTTCCGCTCAAAGAAGCTCATCACTCAGGTAGTGTCCCTCGGAGCAATTAGTGCTGGCAAATTGTTTGAAGATTGTGAGGAACTGGTGAGTTGTGATCCCTGTTGACCTGATCGTGTGTATGCACCTTCTTCTCAGGGGGCTTTACCAGCCACGGCTCACCAACTCCTTACAACCTTCATAAAGGACTCTGACCTGACCCAGCCCCCATTCTCTCGGCATGGTGGGAGGGGGCATTGGCGATATATCTTTGACCGAATCCCCTAGCACACAGTCGTGTGGACAGGCTGAATCAGATCGGAGTCCTCATTCTCCAGCGGTAGCTTTAATCTGTGACAGGTCGAGGCGAGGTCTGTCCCCCTGTTGTGGGGGTGGGTTTTTGCAGTAGGTGGGGGAAGTTGTATCCCCCTGTAACCTCTGCAAGTCTAGGATCACCAAGGTGGGCATTGCCCACATCCTGTGACAGATTGAAGCCACCGCTGGCTTCTTGTTTTGCAGTCCCTCTGAAGGCTTGGCTGAGTAATGGAGGCTTGCGCCCCTCTGTGAGATTTTCATCTCCTGCAACAACTGCGATTGGATATGTAAAAGATCGTTTTCTTCCCTCGGCATCTCCGAGCATGGTGATACTATACGTTCAAGACGGGCAACAATGCAACAGAAAGTTTATCTTTCTCATCATTTTCCCCTGCAGCCCTTGTAGAATAAGGGATTTAAAGCCCCGAAAAAATGCATTATCCTTGCCCATCCCCCTTGCCTGACCCGTCTGTGGCAGTATAGGAGCCTTTAAATCGGCATTAATGGATCGGTTCAAAGAACTTGGGGACTTGCTCCTTGTCCTTGTCCCAGTCCAAAAGGCTTCCACCTCCTGCTGTTTTCGCTGAGAGCATAGCCAGCTTCGCCTTTGCAACCCTGACCTTCACCCTGTCCTTGTCTTCCATCAGGACATCCTTGTGCTTCCCCTCCTCGCAGGCATTGTAGCTTGCCTCTATGCGCCCAAGCTCACGCATGGCTTCACCGTAGTCAGCTATTGTTTCAATCAATGTCTTCATGTCATCTTTTCGATTAGTCATATGAGTGTAGGGGAGTGGAGCCAGCCCCCACGCAGGCTGACTCCTTACCACGAAAGTGTCTACTTGTCCACGGCTTCAAGCCTCTCCCTCAATGCAAAGAAGAGTGAACCCTTGTCATTCCTGTGCAGGTAGATTGCCCTGCACTCCACAAGCTCCTTGAGTCGTGCGTTGAGGTGATTGTTGTCCATGCCTGTCACCTTGGTCAGGTAGCCATAGGTTGTCCACAGCCACTGCTTGCGTGAGCAGGCGAGCATGACTGCCTGATGATCCCTGTCAAATTCTGATGGACGTTTCATCCACTGCAAATCCATCAGATACATCGCGCTACTCATATTCAAAGCCCTCCATATATTCACCTTCAAGAAGCTCGTCCATCTCAGGATTGAAGTCCAGTGGCAAGGGGTCACCTTCCACATATTCTGTGCAGAATGGTGCGTCAATCTCTTCGGGAGTTGGGGCTTTCGCCCCTAACGCTTTCCCATGGTTGCCTCCTCAAGGTCATCAATCCAGCTCCTGCCCCTGCCCCTGTTGCTGGCATGAGGGTCAACGTATCCACCCAGTATCTCACTGGAGTGAGCCTTGGGCTTGCTAGTGAAGCCTGTGAACTTGGCAGTTGGTCGTGGCATATAGCTCTCATTGCTATACCAGCAATCCATGTCCCAGTGTCCCTTGTGTTCATTGATGATCACTGCCTTGCCTGTGTGATTCATCACAGCCACCTTGCTCTCACCTATCGCAAGGGACAGCACCTTCTGCCCGTGCGTAGTGTGGATGAAGTTGGGATGCTGGTTGACGATGGGGGCAAGGATGCGCTTCACAAAGTTGGAAGTGTCACTACCCTTGTCCTTGACCAGCACACGCTTGATGACTCCATTGTGGATCATTGCTGTGCTGGCGTTAAGGCGAAACGGGTGGCAGTTCTCCTTGGTATGCTCACCGTGCGTTGCCCAGCGGAAGTGAATGAGCATTGCCTGACTGGCAGGCACTTTCTTGTAAGCCTTCCAAAACTTGTCAAAGCTGAAGAAGCCCTTGCGGATTGCCACCTTGCCCTCCTTGGCAATTGCGAATCCTGCACCATGCGGATTCCTGTTGAATGCATTGCGGAGTCTGTCCTTCGGGACTTTGGCTCCTGCTGGTTTGTATATTGCTAAACACATATTTCTATTTCCTTTCGTGGTTTGTTGTTTCGTGGTTTGTCTACTCTGTGTAGTTTGAGTTGCTCATATCGCCTCTCCCTCTTGTGGAGAATCGTGAATCATACTTAATTGCCATCTTCCTTGCTATTGCCTCCATAGCCTCCTTGCGCTCAGTCATCACCTCACTCTCACCAAGGACATCAGGGCTATTGTTGCACTCCTTGTTCATCTTCTTGAGAAGCACCTCAAGGCTGGCGACTCCTGCCTTGCTCTTCTTCCTGTGCATCGGCTTGTCCAACTCCCATGTGAACCCACCGTCACCGTGGCTGCTGTGACGAGTCTTCCAAGCGAGTCTGCAGAGGAACAGCACTGAGCGGATGTGCATAAGCACCTTGTCGAAGTTGAGAGTCCCTGCGAAGCATCTGAACTCCAGTGTGGCAGTTGGTGCATCCATGCCGTTATTCAGCGGAGTAAGGTTGAGCAAGCGATACTTGTCTGATCCTCTCACTACCCTGCGAAAGTCATCGCTGGTCTTCGACCCCTTGGGCTTCCGTGCAATCTCCTTGGACGAGTGGAGCAGACCGCTTGAGTTGCTTGCATCAATGCGCTGGCAGTAGCTCCTGCGATCCCTGCGAGTGCCTGTCTGCCCATAGAGGGCATCCTGATAGTTGTAGACCAGCTTGTTGAGCTGGGTGGTAAAGGCAACCACTTCATCGCAGTCAGCGTCACCCACAATGCCCTTCAGCCCCACATGAATGTGAAGACCGCAGTCTCCGTTCACCCTGTGACCTGACTCTCTGAGCTGGCGCATGAATGTTTCGATGTATCTCAGCCCAAGGTCACCTGTAACAGGGGGCATGGGATACTCAACTGGCACGAACCCATCAGGGATGCCGAAATACTCTCCGATTGAGCCGTCACGTTCTGCCTTGATCTTGTTGGGAGTCCCTGCTGGCATCCCTGTCTGCGGAAAGCTCTCAGCCCAAGGAACCCACTGGCTAGTCCCACCACCGTAGTTATGGTAGCTTCCGATGTTGCCTGTGTTGACATTGCCCTCTCCGCTGAAGGACACTCTGCGGCGCAGGAAGGAGTATGTTGCCTTCCATGCGGACTTCAGACCATTGAGGATTGCCTGTAGGTTGGTGGGGCGTAAAGCCTCGACCTCAACGCCAACAGTGGCTTTCCCCTTGGAGGAATTTGTGCCATCTTCAAAGACGGGCAACTTCATGTTTCTTCTGCTCATTGTTTTTCGTGGTTCGTTTTTCGTGGTTCGTGATTAGACCCCATTATACTGAGGTGATTATTTGTGTCAATACGTTAAAGTGATTTTCTTCTATACTGCCTTGGAGCCTTGCGCTCCTCCTTGGTCAGCCAGTGGTGCGTCCGCTTGGGAGTCCAAGCAGCTTCCCGCTTGCTCCTCTCGGTAGCCATCACATGACCAACGTGTCGAGCCATCTCAGGCAGGCTGACATTGAACTCAGCCAGCGTGGCTGGGTGATACCAGTAGCCAGTGTCCAGCTCCTCGGCAACGGTGTTGCCGTCGAGGTCATGGTGGACATTGATGGACTGCAAAATCTCTCTGATCAATTCTTCGTTCATGGTCGTGGTTGTTGGTTGGTTATCGGCTTACCTTGAGGTAGTGCCTGTAGTTCTTGATGAGCCTCTGCTGGACTGCCAGCTCTGCCTTGATGCCTTCCATTGTTGCAGGGTCATCAGTGATATACGTCTTCGCCTCATGCATTAGCTCGGAGGAGTTATACAGAAGCACTGCGGCTCCCTTCCTCTTGTGTGGCACGGTTGCACACGCACGGAGGCAAGCTGTTGCATCCATGCGATTCGCTCGGACTTGCTCAAGCAGGATTTCTCTTTCAGTGGTCATGGTCGTGTTATGGCTAGTGGTTTGGTTGGCTGGTTTATACGAGATTGACTGACCTGTCTGCGAGTGATCCCCATGACTCATGGTGAGGGTGGGCTGGCGACTCATGTCTGTGTGCATCCATCTCCCGCACTGCGTGATCTACTCGGAAGCAGAGCAACTGAAGTGCGCGAGTCTCTTCCTCGGTGTAGTCGTTATGACTCAGGTCATGGATGCGCCCCCTGACTGCGTTCACTGGAGTGAGGTCAAGTGTGTAGAGGCATCCTGCGATTGCTCTTGTCGCTTTGGCGAAAGTGTTGATGCTGGTGATTTCGATTTCGTCTGTCATGGCTAGTGGTTCGTGGTTGGTTTTTCGTGATTCGTTCTGCGATATGTATACAGGTATCACAGATGGGCTACATCGCAAAGCCTTTTTTCACTTTTCTTTCCAGCCCTTATTCTATAAGGTCTACAGACTAAATAAAAATAACTGTTGACTATGTTGCCCGTTGCCATTACTCTGTCTGCACAATAACAAAACAACACACGACATGAAGACAACATTCAGCAACTCACACAAAGTGAAACTCAACGCCAAGGGTGACCGCTTACTCATCACTGACAAGACAGGCTTCTTCGTCCTCGGCATGACTCCTAAACCTAAAAAGCGCACGACAAAAAAGGCTAACCGCTAACCACAGACCACTACACACGACCATGAAAACATTGCGCCATCTCAAAGCGGCAATTGCCAAGAGTCCACACGCAGAGCATCTCTCGCTCGATGTGGAGAATCCTCCAGCCATGAGCAACGAGGGATACATCGAGGTATATCTCGATCCCGAAAGCAAGATGGCATTTGATGGTGAGCGGCCAAACGTGGTGGCGACCTTCTATACCGATTTAAAGGAAACAAAATCAGAAGCCATTGCATCCGCTATTGATGACATCGAAAAAGGTATCATGCCAATGGAAGCATGGCTTGCAGCAGAGCATGGAATTGAACTCTAACACAACACACGATATGACCTACCTACCCACTACAGCAGAAGCTAAGAGATACGCGAGGAGATACTTCGCATCACTACCTAACGACTCACCAGTTGATGAGGTCGGATATGCCGTCAAAGGACACACGACCTACAACCGAGTGATGCACGTTGCGATCAACCGAGATGGGGAAGCACGATGCATTGCATGGGATTGCAAAGCACGAAAGAGAGGCACACCTCGGACAATCTAAACCACAGACCACGACACACGATATGAAATTCACATACTACCGCTGGGGAAAGAAAACCAGCCATTACGGATACATCAAAGTGCGCTACATCAAACGCAGGAAGCTGTATAAGGTGTGGAGGCTATACCCCAACTGTGAGGATGCGTTCTACGGGCGTTACTACCCACAGGAGCGCATAGACAGGATGCGGAAGCTCGCCTCTCGCCCATCTCTCGCACAGCTCAAGGCTACCGAGAAGCACAATGCCAAGCAGAACTCACTATGGAATGCCGTCTAGGCAGGCGTACCGATCAAGACCATAGCTGCAATGATCCCAAGGAAGCACACAATCCAAAACAAGGCACACAAAAGGTAATACATTAAAACCAGCAGGCATTGAATCAGTGCCTTCATGTCAGTCTGCCAGCGGAGGTCTGCCCAGCTCCCTGTCCAAGTAGCCCTGCATCCCCTCAATCGCTTCAGCCAGCTCGCTGGAGTCCCCCACTGTAGTCTCAGGCATCCCCTCCAGCCCATCAGGCAGGCTTATGCTCACCCTCGCCAGCCTTAATTGCCACCCATCCCCGTGTGGCACGACCACGATCTGCACCTGCCTGCCCACTCCCCATGTCAGCGTGTCCCCCAGTGCCTGCTCTAGGGCTGTGCGTTGCCCCTTCCTGCCCTCCTGTGCCTTGAGCCAGTCGTGGTAGTCCGTGTTGCTGGCGTGATCACTGGGCATATGCACCTCCTTGGCTGGCAATTTGCCTGTTTCCTGCCCCTGTAGCCCCCTCTGAGGGCTTTTGAGGGGAGCTAAGTGCCTCCATCCCCTCCTGAGTCCCTGACTCGTTAGGGGGCATCCTGTGGCTTTTGCGATGGTTGCCCCCTTTTTGGCATCTTTCTGTAGAGCGGCTGGATCGCATCTTCGGTTTTTCGGCTGGTGAGCCTTCACTCTCCTGCTCTCTGTGTCTCCCTCCCTGTGTGTGTGTCTCTCTGTGCATCTCTGTGTGTATTTGGGTTCCGCGAATTGGATTCAGAGTTGTCATACCAGTTCCGCTTCTCGCTCCAGCGTCTTGCTCACATGGATGGCATTCTTGAGGACTTGGCAGGACTTCGGCTCATCTATGCAGAAGGCAATGTATTGATCCAGCTCCTTGGAGTCCACCAGTGCATTGAGGTTGCTGAGTAGCTTCTCGACGTTCTCATTGTCGAGCCTGCTCACCTCGTCCAGTATTGCCAGCTTGAAGTCACTCCTGCTTGCCAGTGCCACTCCCAGTGCCATCTGTGTCACAGCCTTCTCTGCTCCGCTGAAAGTATCAATTGATACCCATTCCCCACTCTCTGTTGTCCTCCCAAGTGTCTTGCCGTCCCACTCTACTGGTGTTGCCACAATTCCCTGTGTAACTTTGTTGACCGTAAGCAATGCTCCCTTAACTGCTGTGTTGATTATGTCGCTTTGCATATCACGGATCACCTTCAGCACTGCAAGGATTAGCTTTTGCCTGCGTTCAGCAACATCATGCCTGTTCAAAGTCTCAAGACGTTGCTCATCTTGCGCCTTGCAGAGAGCTGAGTAATTCATGACACTCTGCAGGCTATCAGCCTGCTCCTTCACCTGTGAGAGGATTGTGTTGATGCCTTGGATGCGCTCCTCATAGTCAATGCCCCTGACTGCACTCAGCTCCTCCCTGTCCTTGATGCTCATCTCATGCTGACTCTCCCAGCCGTCAACCATATTGCTGATGGCTTCATCCAGCTCTTCGTTCTTCTCTGAGATTTTGAACTTCAGCTCCTCAATCTCCTTCTCCCTCTCCAATCCACCTTCAGACAGGTATGCCCAGCGCACAGTGTCTTGAATCATGGCGAATGATTTGCCTGTCCATACTGCACTGCACTCAACCTTGCAGATGTCTCCTGAGAGGGGAGTATGCTCTGAGGTCTGTGGCTCCAGTTGCCCCTGCGGATTCTCGTCAACGTATCCAGCCAGCTTGATGTTCAGTTCCTCAATGCTCCCCTTGATGGTGGAAATATGTGCCTTCCTTTCAGAGTAGTCAGCCTGATTGGATTCACTTGCCTCCATCTTGAGCAGTTCCTCCTGTCTCGCCTTACCTCGCTCCTCCTTTGCCATCTCCTTGCCCATCTTCTCAGATCGCTTCAGAAGGTCTGCAAGCTCGTCCTTGATGTCATCCTCTGCGTCTGTGTCGATAGGGTCTTCCTGTGAGTCACCCATCTCCTCAACCACTGCCTTCATCCTCTTTACTTCCCTGCTTCTTTCTGTGCGCTCCTCGCTGATTCTCTTCTCAAGTTGTGCCAGTGTTGAGATGTCTCCATCTATAATGATCTGCCTTGCCTCCTCTGCAATGGAGTTGAGGTCAGCAAGGTCACTGCCCTCCCCGTCTGTTGTCATTCCTGAGACTCTCACCCTCTTGATGCATGAGGCAACGAAGTTTTCAGTTACCAGTGAGCCGTCCCCACACATCTGCAAAAGTGTTTCCATTCTTGCTGTTTCCCCTTTGCCCCAAAACTCGTCAGGGCAGAGGTTCAGCCTGAGAGAGGGATCAACGGGAATGCCGATGTGATTAGCCTTGGCTGTGGCTCCTGATGGCTTGAGATGAAACGCACAGGTTTCACCATCCGTGAAGTCCAGTGTTGCCTCCATGTCACCTGTTCCGCTTGAGAGTGCCATCAGCTTCTTCCCCTGCTTGCCTAGATGGTCATGCTCCCCCAGTAGTGCCAGCTTGATCCCGTCCAGTATGGATGACTTGCCACTGGCATTGTCTCCCACGATCACGGTCTTTGGTTTGAATTCTACCTGCTGGCTTGAGCCTTTCAGATTCTTCGTTTTTAGTTTTTTTATTCGTTTCATCGGTTTGTTTTTTTAATCCTAGTGAGATGGCTTCTGAGGCATTGTGTCTACAATGCCATTACGGTCTGCCTTGATAAAGAAGCTGGAGGCAACCGCTTGCACCTGTGCCTCGGTCATAATGTAATCATTTTTTTTCTCCTGCACCTTGGCAACATAGAGGGCGGCATCATAGCAACGGCTCATGCAGTTTGCCATCTGCACAAATCTCCTCTTGGTCTTGTCCTCAGATGTCAGGGGAGCAGGTAACGCTCCTGTAGACGTAGAGGGGTCAGGAGTTGGTGATGCTATGGATGCGCTGGTCTGTGGAGCAGAGTCGCTGGTGGACAGTTCAGCCCCAGCATACACCCAAATCTCAGGAGGTGTCTGCCCTTGGTATTCCCTGCCCGTCTTCCTCTTCAGTCCATAGAAGCCTTTGTCATTCTTCCTGCACTTGGCAATGATCTGCTTGCCAATCATATCCTGCGGGACATCCTCACGATTGGAGAACGTGATGCGAATACTTGCACCATCTTGCGTCAGTGTAGCGTTCTGAAATTTGTATTGCTTGTCGCCCTCTCCTCCGCTGATAGGATTCGCTTGCAGGTTGGTAAGGACTCCTGTGATGGCTTCGGGAACTGCCCCGTCACTCATTTGCAGAAGGTCTGATGGTGTTGATACAATCATGTCGTTTTGTTTTTGGTTGGTGTTATTGGAATGATGTTTGGAATCTCAGGGAGTGCCTCCCCTGTTTGGTATTGGTGAATGACTCCCACCTCCTTGGGGAAAACGTGAGCCAGTTTGCGTTTGTTGTCTGAGTCTGAGCAAGCGATCAAGCGGAAGAGTCTAGCGGTAAACCATTTACCCTCTCCCTTCAGTATATCGCCAACGTGTTTCTGATCGTATTCTGTCATGTTTAGTGTTGGTGGGCGAATCGCTTATCACGGCAATCTCTACCTTGTCTGTAGGACTTGTAGAAATTCCTGTCCAAAGTAGGAGGGAGGTGACTGTTGAGGAAGTAAACCCAAGCGGTTTTTTTCCTAGAGTTGTAGTCAGTCATCTCTTCTGTTCTGTCACACAGGAATGTCCTGACCCTGCGCTCATAGAAAGATGGATGCCCCTCAAGCCTATCCAAAATCCTCATGCCTTCACTTGGCACATCGTAAAGCTCACCAATCACATACTCCCCTTGTCCAACTTGATCTATAAGGAACGGCAAGCCATCAACCAGCAATGGGTATCTGTCCATCGTGTGTGCCTTGGCAATGAACTTCCCGCCAGCATCCTGCATGACTCTATGATTTCCGAACTCCTTTTGCAGAGTCCCGTATACAAAAACTGTTTCCATGCAAGAACAGTGGAGCCTTGTGATATATATGTCAAGACGGAATTACAGCCCCAGCCTTTTCCCCTCCCTCTTGATCAGTGCCTCAATGATTCGTGCGATTGGTTTTTCTTCACGTTGCTTCATTGTGTGAAGCAATGCGATCACATCGGGATGCAGTCGAGTTGAATACATCCTGCGCTTGCTCTCAGGTGGCAGAGGCTTGCGTCCCGATCTTGATGGTTCTGTATGATTCATCAAGAATCAGTCAGCGATGGTGGACAAGATGTCAAGACAAACGGGGGGAGCTAAATTCTTGCAGTAGCTAAATGCTCTGCGAAATTTACAGAGTGAAACTTGATTGGAATCGAATTGTTTGCAATGCAATCACTGTGCTTGTTGCGTCTGTTTTTGTAGGAGCATCAGCTCATCTTTGGTCAGGAGTGCAGTCGATAGACTCACGGATTGATTCCAATCTTGTAGAGATTAAAGCCACGCAGGAGGTGCTGGCAGAAAGAATGGACTCCATCAGCAACAGTGTTGGTGAGTTGCGTCCTCTTGTCCTTGGTGAGCTGATTGAACCCACAAAGGGCGACCACAAAAAAACACAGGAACTGATTGATGAAAAAATCCAACAGCAAATCCAGCAACAACCCCCTAGACGCTAAGTTCATTGCCTCCCTGCTTGTGGGGCTGGCTGTGCAGGCTGGCGGCATTGTGTGGTGGGCGAGCAACCTGCAAAGCTCAGTCCAGCACAATGACTTTCAAATCCAAATGATGAGCAAGGATGTCGAGAAGCACGAAATTTTTGTGCGTGATTGGCCGAGCGGCAAATACGGGAGTGGTGAGCTACCCTCGGACACACGGCAAGACCTTTACATCTCGGAGCTACAGAAGAAGGTGGAGAAGCTCTTTGAAGAGCTTTACACCCTCAAAGGATTTACATCCCAAAACAACGGCAATTGATCTGATTGTCTAGCCGTTTGATTGGACGCTTCCCGCTGGACGATGATCCTCATGGCTGAGATTGGCAAGGATGCGCTTTGCCTCCCACAGATTTTTCACTGACCTGCGGTTGTGGTATTTGCCGTTGCGGTGGATGTCAACAGTCATGGATGGTGCGTGGAAGACAAAAAGATCGCGAAGCATAATGTGCCAGCAATCCTTGCCCACCCTCAGATCACCAGCACGATGCATAATCCCAACACACTTGCCCCTATCATCGACAATGCTGCGGTTGCCAAATTCTTCTTTTTCAATTTTGAAAGCCATCTGATTATCTAGTTGAGGGGTGGAGCTTAGTCCTATTGATCCAGCCGTCCTCAGTTCTCCTGTTCAGATCATCGGAAGTGATGGCGGCAATTGCCTTCCGCACATCGCGGAGAGTCTTGAAGCTACTCATGTGATGCCACATGAATGGTGCATCTGCTGTCCAGTTGTTTCGATTGTCGAACACATAAGCGTTGTGACCACGCTCATCCGTGAAATGCAAAACCCAAAGAAGGTGATCCCTGCTTGCGCTCAATCTCTTGTATAGCTTGGCGACTCGGTATCCGTTCTGATCCACCACAAACTTGAGTGGGCGCAGTCTGCTTCCGTTCTTCGGAGTTGGGACTCTTGGAAAAAATTCCTTTGCGTCTATGATTGAAAATTCCATCTGATCGTTTCGGTTTCGTTTTAGTTTAGCCTTGCCAATCGCTATCAAGGTAAGTGTATTCATCCCGTGGATCACCCTCTTCCTCACGGTCAGGGGCAACCTCGTTACCATACACTCCGTAGTTCTTCAGTGCGTATGCTCGCTCGGCATCACGGTCACGCATCATCTCATCCTTGCGATGCTCTTCAGCCTCTTCGGCATCATCAATCATCTCCTGTGTTGGTGCAGGGCAACCTCCACGCAAGACCGATTCTTCGTGCAGGTCTTCAAGCTCCTCCTCGGTCAGGAATGCTGGCAGTGATACTGGAGTGGGGTTGGCTTCCGCTTCCAGTTCAGCGGTGATTTCTGCACTGCTCATCTCGTCATCTGAGATGTAATCCTCATGCGCCCTCTCCGCAGCCTCATCAGCCTTGATGCGCTCGGCTTCAATCTCGTCTGCAATGCGTCCTGCGTTGCGTCCTGTGAATTCTGTAAGTTCGTTGATCATTTTTTCGTGGTTTCGTTTTGTTTGAATTAAAAACCAGCAATGACTTTCTTGTTGTGCTGGCGTTGCTTTTTGTTGCGGTTTCTCTTGAGTGCTTTCTCCCAGTTTCGTGAGAGGCAGTTGATTTGTTCGCGGATTTCTTTTTTCATTGTGATTTCAGTATGACATAGATGGGCAACATGGCAACAGTATAATATACGAATCCTTATAACTCGTTGATGCTCTAGGGAAAAATAAATGTAAGTTTCCCCTTGGGCAGTAGCCTAGCGCAGTGCTTTTTGCGTAATACAGGAATTATCCCCTGCGCTTTTTAATGCGCTCCACCCTCTTCTTGAAAAGCCGATGCTCTGCCAGTGTGCGAATGTGTCCCTGCCTCTTGTTTCTTCTTAACTGTAGCAGATGCTTGCGCTTGCTTCTCTTTGCGTGTCCTTCTTTTTTCATCAGTTGATCCCTTTCGTGTATTACGTTTGAAATATCGCTGGCAGTTTGCCGTGCAGTTTGTCAGTCAAAATTTCTGAGCGGTTTGAAATTTCAGCGCATCTTCTCCTTGCTTCATATTTGCCCGTGAAGGGCTTTGCCTTGTGCTTGGGTCTACTTTCACGCCTCAATACTTAAAGCCTCACACAGGGCATCCTGTGTGCTTCTATGGCTATGCTGAGAAGTTGCGGTAGAACGTGCAGTCTTGTATGGCAAGCGTCTTTGTAAGTGAGCCAGTGGACTGTTTGAGTTGGATCACCATCTTCGCAGTGAATGTGTCGGCTGATCCCATCTCTGTTGCTATTGATCCGAAAGCTGCATCGAAGGTGGACTTGTATCCAGTGATTGCATCACGGGCTGTGGCTGCAGATTCTATCCGCAGTTTTGTTGTGTCTGAAACAAGAGGGGCTGGCACAGTTCCTGTGACAGCAGGATCGAATTGCACATATTCGCCAATTTCTGTCTTAATGACATCAGCGTCTGAAATCACACCGCTGAAGGTTGAACCAGCCAGCTTGGCTTGCAGTGCTTCAGCAGGGGTAGTCCCGTCAGCAACATCAACCTTGACGTTTTGGTATCCATCAAGCGATGGAGGAAGGCTTCCTCCATCCGTTCTGAACCAACAAACGTAATTGTTTTGTGCAACCCTCACATGATCAGTGGGAGTGGTGTTTAAACTGAAGGCAAGCCATTCGCCACCAATGCCGTCCCTGTTCGTGCCAAAGTAAACATTGAAAACGTCTGCTGCGTTGCTCTGTATGCCTGATTCTGCAAACGTCCCCCAGCTTCCGAATGACTCATCATCTGCTGAAGCTCTCACAACTACGCTCAAGGACTCCCCACTCTGCAGAGTCCTGTTGCGAAGCTCTCCCGTGGTTTGATCCTCCTCCATCAGGAAGAATCGGAAAGCGTTCTTGTCCCCGTCAACAAAAGGAATGTTTCCAACTGCTGAAGAAGATTCTCTTGAGGCAATGACTGCAGTGGTGGGATCAGTGGCATTTGTCTGCACAAAAATGTCCTTGATGGTGTTGTCTTGCGCCATGTCTACTTGGTTTCTAAAGCTCTGATTCTTCTTTCGTGGTCAGCAATGTCCTCGTCTTGACGGTCATTCACTCTATTGGTTTCGACCATCACTGCAAGCACCTTCTCAATCTCGCTCACCTTGCCCTTGAGATCGTCCACCTCTGACTTGGTGGCAAACTGGCTCCCCATCCATGCAACCAGCACCAGCCCCAGCGGTGTGCCAATCTTGAACATAATGTCAAAGAAGGCATGAACCCGTGTGATGGGTGTTGGTTTGGGATCATCTTCGTCACTCATTTCTCTGTGTCTAGGCTTCCAGCATACCAGCCTTCGGGGATTTGAACTTTATTGGGGGAGCGAATCCACTGCCCGTCCTGTAGAGTGTAGACATGACCCGTGACATCTTTGCCAATGCGGATCATGCCATCACTCTCAGGCACGAAAACTACTTTACTGTTTGTTGATAGTATCCCGCACCCGCTTGTTAAAGCGATCACGGAGATCAGCAGGAATCTTGTCAGCGTCTTCAGCTTTCCTCTTGTCGTTTGATGCATCTTTGATTTCGCCTCCAAAAAATTTGAGGATTGCTAGGAGTATCTGCTCAAGCCAGCGCACGTTTATTTGTTTTTAGCTTTGCCGAAATTAGCACCAAGCGTGTGGATGAGCTTGGAAATGAGGTTGATGACCTTGTTGTCGGTATCTGTTGGTGTAAGCGTTGCCACAAGTGCAGCTATGCCCACGACCTGCAGTGCTATTTCGCCAATGGTGTCCCAGTTTTCTATGATGTATGTCATGTCTATTTGATGGTTGAATTGATAATATATGCAGTTTTTTTGCGACCTACTGCACAGGTAAAGATGCTGGAAGTTGAGCTTCTCGTCAATTGTTTACTGTCAACCGTGGAACCTGCAGTCCTCACGGAGCTGCAATAGGATCACGCTCAAGGTGAGCTGCTCCCCCTTCTGCGAATGATTCCCCTCTCCCCTTGGGAACGCAGTTCATCTGAATATATATTGCACTAATGTTCACATAGTACTGTGAGGCAGTTGTGTCGCTATGGCTTCCACCCATGCCTGATGGATTCTCCACAGCCTCTGGTATCATTATAAGTTGCGAGCCAGTTCTGCCATCCACCCTTTGTGAGTTGACGTTGATGGCTTTGATTGTTGCAGGATCAGTCTCAGTAGGAATTGTTGCATTGTTGCCCCCATCCTGTTGACCTCCGATGTAGTTCACGCACTGCGTTGCCGTGAATGTCCACTTGTGCGCTCCATAATGGCAGATATTTGTCGATCCACCAACATCGTCCGTGTGCTGGATGGAAAAAGAAACTGCAACCATGTAGCCACACCCTATATTCAAGCTCTCGCAGCGCAGTGAGTAAAAGCCACGGTATCCTGCGTCCTGCACCTGTGACCCCACAGTGTACAGCCCATTGCTTCCAAGCCCATCACCAATCATTGCATCTGTTATTGCGTTGCTCCCGTTGCTTGCAGCAGAAGGATGAACGGTTGGGCTGTGCAGTGTTGTTTGAATCTTGTCCGTGGCATACTCATAGTTGTCCCGCTTGTAGAACTTTGACTCACTAGGCTCAGTTCCACTGGCTCGGTTTGTCCCATCATCCAAACCGTATTCCCACACCCTCACCACTGGGCATTCGCAAGGGTGTAGATACTCGTATTTGTTTTCGCATGAGGGAGTCCGCACGGTAAACCTGCAGTAGTTGCTGGTGTCTATTGTTGTAATGTCAGCGTGAGTGAAGGACTCTCCTTCATCGGGAGGAGTTGAGTCAATGACTTCGGGGATTTTATAACAGCACTGAATGTTGTTACTAAACTGAGCTTTAGTGAATGCATTGGTTGCGTGGTTGGGAGTGAAGACCCCTTCCACTGGGTTGCCTTGTGCGTCTGCTATGTCTCCACGATACCTTGCACTCTTTTCCAAGTTCACCCCAGTGCCTTGCTCAGTCAGGTTGCCTCTCTGTATGCGCTTGCTTGACATCTACACACCCCAAAAGTAGTGGCTCACTCCACATGAGCTGTGCATCAGGCTATGGGTAACTGATTGATTTATTTTGGTGATTCTTGTCTCGACTCCATCTGCCCCACCAACATCCTCCACTGTTACCCTCCCCAACTCAACGTGTCCAAGCGTGGCAGTGTCTTCGGGAATTGACTCATTCAAGCTCTCTGTGATTTTCACTTCGGGAGGTGTTTGCTCTGCCTCATTAGCTTCTGTGCATGGGTTGTTTGGTGTATAGGCTAAATAAACTATGTATTCCCCAGCATCCTCTTGAGCCGTCACCCAAGGGTGACCCATCTCGGTCTGCTCCACAGTGTTTGCCTTCACCTGTGCATTCAAGGCAACGTCATCGGTTTCAGTTTCACCTCCTGCTGGTGGATCACGCTCCACTTTGATGATTGGCACTATGTTGTCAATCGTCCCGTAAAACACATTCACCCTCAGACCTTTGTCAGGATCAGATTGGTATAGCTTAAAGGGATACCACTTGACCTTGCGTGAAGGAGGCTCCCCCAGCTCCACGATGGTCGTGTCCTTGTCATTGATTATTCTGATGCCGTGACCAGCCACAAACTCCCTATTTGCTGGCGCAGTTTCAAGTGCTTCTGCTATCTGATTAATCATATCAGCCAGCGCAGGCTCAGATACAGATGACACTCTTGGGAGTTTTCGATTTGGCAGTTGATACTGTTGTGATCCTTCGGGCATAATTACTGTGGATTGATCTGCTTGTCATCGTTTGGCTTCTTGTCCTCTGATTTGGAATACAGCAAACTGTCCCATTGCCTCCTGCCTGATAACTTCCAAACCTTTGAAACCTTCCCGCCATCACCAATCTCCTCAAAGCCCCCTGAGATCAGCAACCAGTTCCTTGGCTTTCCATCGTCCCCCATCGGGGTTGGAGCAACTGGTATCCCCCCACCCGTGTAGAATGAGCTATCAATAAAACCAATGTTTGCGATCTGACTCGCAAGCTGTGCGTGTGTTGCCCGTGCGAAGGTCTTGCTCTGCTCAAAGGTGACAGAGGGATCAAGATACTGAGTGATGCCAGCCTTTGGATTGTCCACCTCCTCCAAGTCACCAAAAGCATTGTTGGGAATTGGCTGAGTGATCTTTGAATCAAACCCCTTGAACGCTCCATCCTGATCAAACAGGGGAGCGAAATCCTTTGACCACTTTGTGAAGGTTGGATGCGTTTGAATAGGCTCCTGAGTCATGCTTGCCCTGATGGTTGTCATCACTTGCCCATCAGCGTCAGGATCAATGCCAGCAAAAGTGAGGGAGACTTCTGCCATATCAGCCTCCTTAAATGTCACGCTCCCTCCTGTCCTTTTCAAGTAGCTATAATCAGGGTGGGACTTGGTGTTCAGTGCATCAGTAACTGCGGAGGAGGCTCCTATGGAGTAGATTATCGACCCCTCTGCCACACCATTCTCGTCCCATGAGACAGTTTTGGTGTGTACGTTTTTCGCAGTATTGTTTTTGATTGCCATCTAAATCTTTCCACCTTGGTTGCCGATTGCCTGCAGAACATTAGGATTGTTCCCTTGGGCTTCCTTCTTACCTTCGGGAGGCTTCTCACCATAGATGTCCTTGTCCCATCCCTTTCTTCCTGATAGCTTCCATTCCTGCACAATCTGTCCCTCAATTTGCCGAGTCTTGTCTCCCTTGGCTGGACTGATAAAGCTCGCTGAGAATCCCGTATACAGCCAGTTGCGTCCTTGTGGGGTTGGAGGGTCACCACTGGGCAGGCTTATCTTGCCAAGCCCTGCCAGCGTTGGCTGATTTGTTGAAGAGAAGCTCCTTGTCCACGTTGCGGATGCGTTAAGGTATGAGGTCACTCCTGCAAATCTGTTCTGATCTCCAAATTTAAACTGCTCACCTTTCGCATTCTTCGCATCGTCAGGCTTCATCTCCCCCTGAGAGGCAAGATACTTGACTGGAAACTTCTCGAATTTTTTGTCCTCGAAAATAGCCTGATGCAATGGCTTTGATTCTGTGCCACCAATTTTGCTCCTAAAGGTTGGATGAGTTTCAATAGGATCAGAAGATGTGGAGACTTTCATCGTATGCACCACATCCTTTTTGATCGCTTCATATACAACCTCGCCAGTGGCTGTGCCATTGCGGTATGTGCTGGTGGCTGACTTCAGTTCCCCATACTTGTGCGCCCCTCCCTTCAAGTAATCCTTCCCAGTGGTTGAGAGGTTTACATCATGGAATTTAATCCTTGCCCCTTCGGCTTCCTTGCTTTTGAAGTTGCCAATCTTGACAGTGCTTCCGACTGTTTCGTATCTGCCTGATGTTCCTGCGTATACTGTTGCCATTATGCCATACTAACTTTAAACACATTGCCTTCACCTTCCTGTCCTCCACCAAGGAGCTTGATCAATTGGGATGTGTTTGATGCTATCAATTCATTGCTTGCTCTGATCTTGTCTTGCACCTTTGCTTGACGTTCTGCTTCCGTGGCTATTTGCCCCACTCCTCCACCTCCACCAATGCGTTGGATGCCTGATGCGACTATGTCCATGCCTTTGTCTTTCTGAGCTTTTTCCAAGGCAGCTTTCTCACGGGCTTTCTTTCTTGCTTCAATTGCAGCAAGCCTGTCCTTCTCCTCGTCCAATGCCCCCTTCTGCTCACCCAGTGCCTTCCTCAAGGCTTTCTCCTCTTCATCAATCGTCCCCAGTGCCACCTCCACCTTGTTCTCGTCCACTTCAGCCATTGCTCCTTCTGCTTCACTTACGGCATTGTAAACGTCTGCCCTCTTCTGACCAAGTCCTTGGATGTCTTTTTCAAGTGCGGCTATCTTCTCTGCTATTTTCTGCTGCTTGGTCAACTCCTTCGTCACCCCCCTTTCAGTGTTTGCCCTCCGCTGGGATTCCTCTCCAATCACCCTGAGTTTTGCCTCAAACTTTGCGGTTGCTGAACCTTGTTCCTCTGCCTCGACCCGTGCCTGTATAACTCCACTAGCACTCCTGTATCCTTCCAGTTGTTCCTTTCTCGCTCCCATGCGTCTTGTAGTCACTGCGCTTTCTCTATCGAGCCTACGACGAAACTCATTGGGGGATTCATCATATCCAACCACTGGCACTTGAGCATGAGTCATGGCTTCCCTGTAACCCATCTCTCCTTTTTCTTTGCGAGGGTTGCGAATTCTGTATTTATCTTTAGCCTCGGCAATTCTTGGAAGTTGAGCCGCATCCGCCGCTTGTTGTCTTTCCAATTCGGCAATGATCTCATCAAGCTCTTCTATACTCTTTATGTCCTTAACGGCTTTAATTTGCACGGCTTTAGGCATCCAGTCAGGAGTCTCTTTTGGCTTGTCTCCCCCTTCTCCTCCACCTAAACCTTCAAGCCTCTGCTTTGTAATATCATCGTAGTGTCTTTTCACTCGACGCAGATGCATTTCATTCCTCTCAGTCTCATCTCCCCATGTGGTTGCCCAAGCCACAATGCTTCCAAGCGCAACAACCAATGCGCCAACTCCTGTGGAAATTAGAGCAGCCTTGAAGGCAGTGGCTGCTGTGGTTGCTGCACCAAATCCAGCGGTTGCAGATGTGGTTGTCCCAACTATCATCGCTCGGAATCCTACGACTGCGACTCCGAGGGCTTTTAGACCTGCCAAAACTTTTCCGAAAGCCCACACAGCAAACATGGCTACAATTGCCAGCCTTAATTTATCGACAACATCCTTGATCTTTTGCGCTGCCTTGAAGTTTTTATCCATCGGGCTGAGTGAACCCGTGAGCAGTTGGATGTATGCGGTGAACTTCTCAACAATACCCTTCAATGCGCCACCCAAGCCATTGTCCCCTGTCTGAAGAATCAATTCTTGAAAGGCAGACTTTGCCATCATTATTGAACCATGAAGATTGTTCTCCATAGTCTCAGCCATACTCTTTGCGGCTCCATCATTGCTCTCCAGCTTGTCCTGCAATTCTCTGTATGTGTCTATCCCTGCGACCAATGCACTGGCTGCTGCGGCTCCCTTTGCTCCAAAGATGGCAAGAGCTTCTGATCCTCCCATTCCTGCCTCCGAAAGTCTTTCCATCGCAGCCGTCAATCCCACCTTTTCGGGATTCACCTCGTCCAATGATACTCCCATCCTTTGCAAAGCCTCCTCAGATGTCGAGGTCGTGAGGGCTAACTTCGCTAAAATCATCCTGAGTCCCGTTCCTGCCATGCTCGCCTGCAGTCCAGCATTGGACAGTGTGCCAACTGCGGCTGATACATCAGTCATAGAGATGCCCATTGCCATTGCAGTTGTTCCCACATATTTCATGGCATCACCCAACTGCTGAATGTCAGTGTTGGCACTCGCTGCTGTGGTTGCCATGTCATCAGCGACTGACTCTGCCTCACTGGCACTTATCGCAAACGCAGACATGATGTTGGACATGATGTCAGCGGCTCGCCCAAGGTCTATGCTTCCAGCCTGTGCGAGGTTCAGCGTGGCTCCTAGAGCATCAACTGACTCCTTGGCACTAAATCCAGCCATTGATAGGAACTTGAGTCCCTCTGCGGCTTGTGAGGCAGAGAACATGGTTGTGGCTCCCAGTTCCCTAGCCTTTGCCGACATTGCTGCCAGTGCCTCACCTGATGCCCCACTGATCGCTTCCACTTGGCTCATGGTGTAGCCAAACTGGGAAAGTGTTTCAATTGATGACCTCATCAGCCGAATCGCTGAAGATATTCCGATGAAGCCTGCAGTCAGGGCAGATGCCTTGGCAATCATCGAACCCATGCCACTGCCAAGCCCTGCGAATTTCGTCTTGGCTGTAGTCGCGTTAGTCCCTAGCCGTGCAAGTTGTCCATTTAAGGCATTGAGCTTTGCCTTGATGTCAGAGGTGTCCCCCCGAATGTTAATGCTTACAGTGTTTGTAGCCATCTAGAAAAGTAAGGGGAAGCGTTAAAAATTCAAGTCCCTAGCACATCAAGCATGACCTCATCCACTGACTGCGTTCCATGCCATTTGCAATCAATGCCCTGCTTGGTGAACCAAACGTGTTCAAATGCATACACGCACACAAGTGGCAACTTTGTATAAATGTATATGGCATCCAGTCCTGTTTCCTCCCTAACAACGGAAAGAACTCTTGCTGTGGGAGGGGCTATGACTCCTCTGCGTTCTCTTTTTTTTTGCCTTCCATCACCTCATCCTCGTCAGGCATTGGGTCAACCTTTGTGGAAGTTGCGTCAGTCAATATCTCCACAATCTGACCAACTATTTTTGGGATTTCTTTTGGGCTTATGTCTAAACCAAGGGAGAAGGCTCGCTCCCTCATTTCGATCTTTCCATTCTTTGAGCAGGCCAATCGCGTCAGCACTTTGTGATCCTCGGTGTGTATGTAAACAAAGAGCAGAATCTCCAGCATGAGGTTTTCCATGTCATTGACATCGACTCCTGAGATTATCTCACACCCTGCCTCCTGCATTAGTGCCAGCGATGAAAGAGTCACGGGCTTCAGTTCCACTCCAAGCACCTCGTTGACAAACTTATCACCCCCAAGGAATTTGTTGATGGCAACATCTGCCTGCAGGGTTTTTTCAATGTCAGGGTCAATGGCTTCTTGCTCCGCATTTTGGGGAGCCATTTCTTCTTTTACTTCGCTCATAACTTTTTAGCTCTTCCGTCTTTTATGATTTTGTTTTCTTTGTCGCTACCTTCAGCAATCCATATGACTCTCTTGCCCATTTTATATCCGACCATCGCAGTCCCCGTCTTGATGCCCTCATTGAAAACCCGCAGGTTTTTGACTGCGGAAACCGCTGACGCTATTGGGCAACTGGGATTCTCTTCGCAATACTTGTCTGCGTTCTTCCATGCCTTCAGCACTTTCCCAGCCTCTAGCTTGCCTGCAGAAGCCTCATAGCACCAATGGGCAATCCTCTCCCCCTTCACTTCTCGGATTTGGCACGGAGCCTCTGTGTCAAAAAACTCAAAGTCCAGTGCAGTCAATACGGCTGCAAGACCCGTGTCCCTAGTTTGGAACCATCTGTCCCCTTGTTTGATCTCTCTCATTCGTTTAGTTCTGCCACGCTGGCAGGGTTATGGGGCAAGAATTTTACGCCACTTGCCTTGGCGTTATTAGGAAATTTTAGATGTATGTACTACTATCCATCTTATGCGTAAGCGTAGTAGCCTGTCAGCTTGAGACTTGTTGTGCGGTGACCAGTGCTTGAAAGGTTCACAGTCACCTCATCGACATAGATTTCATCAGCAGATGAACCTCCTGCGTAAGCTGCTCCATCGTGGTCTGTTGTCCCGCAATCATGTGCTGCTGCTGGTGCGCCAACAAATTCAATGGTGATGTCATCCATTTTCCTATGCAGTGCTGCACTAATAACTGCCCCTGATTTGTTTCTCAGCTCCTTAACGTCCCGCTTTGTTGTGCAAGAGTAGCCTGTGACTGCACTGCTTGCACTTGATTCAGAAACGGAGGTGACTCCGAAATTGATTGATGTTCCTACTTTTACTAATGCCATTGCTTTAAACGGTTAATTATGAAGTAATGTTGTCCCAAAACTGTCCCTTGACTGTATACTTCTGCCAATCTTCTGCGGACTCCTCAGTGGTGATCTCGGTTATAACAACCACGGCATTGGTTGCCGCCCCTCCTGTAGCACCGTCTGCACCTACAAAACCGGGAGCAGCGTTACCATATCCATCTGCACCCAGCGTTGCCACGCTGGAGATCACATCACCTGTGGAGAGACTAAGTGCGCTTCCCTTGTATCCTGTTGCAGTATACTCACCGTTTGCATTGTAATACGAGACAGAAAAAATGTTCCCGTTCTCTCCCACGGCTTCTGCCTTATCACATCTGTGCGTGATGCTGATTGACTCCGTAGCGTCAAAGGTTGCGGCATCTACTGTAATCCCGAAATTGATTGCGTCTTTTATTGCCATAGCGATTGTGTTCCTTAAATTTACTTTAGGGGCATACCCAGTCAAGAGGATACTTTTAATGTCATGCCGATGTCCCGATGTCTCTCACAGACACGGTATCCGTTCTTGTGCCTCTTGTAAAGAGGTGAGGCTTGTAAAGCACTTCAATCTCAAAGCTGTGATGGCTCGCTCCCCCTTCAAGTTTCACCTCGGAGCAGGTCACATCTATCCCTGTTCTGCAGGTATCCTCCAGCTTGCGGTCAATAGATGCATCATAATCCGTTTCGATCACATCCCTGATCCTGTTTAGATAGTAGAAGGCAGGATTCCTTGCACTGCTTTCATTGTAATCCACAAGGAGATTGCGCTGGTGTATATGCAGACCAAATGTGATGGCTCCATTGACCAGCACGATGTCTCCTGTGCCACCCTCAAAGGCTTCCTCTTCCTCTTCCCATGCAAGGATATTAATGCAGGGCAAATCCTTCTTGAGGTATTCCTGCTTCTCGTCCGTGGCAAAGACCAGCTTGACTCCATCCAGCCTTCTGCCTGCACCAGCAGTTGCTGCCCATGAGAGTCTCCTCATCATCACAGCCACTTGTGCTTCTCCTTGTTCAAAATTTGCCATGACTAAAATTGCGCCAGCTTTCTCAATCCCCTTCTCAACCTATTGACAGTAGTAGGCAACTGCTTTGGCACAATCTTGTGTGGCTTTATGCCCCTTGCTGATTTAGCGAAAACAAAGTCCTTGCCCCACTTCATTCCTGACTTGTATCCCCCAGCAGTCCAAGCGGAATGCCTGAGAGGTATAAAAAGATTTTTGGATCGCTTTGGATAGCGTCTTCTTGTCCCCTCCTCTAGCCAAAACATCACAGGCTCATTGTTGTATACCCTAACCCAAGGGGGTGATGTACTCACCGTCTTCGACTTCCAGCCCCTTCGTGTGTTGCCTGTCCACCTTCGTGGCGTTTCCTTCACAAGGTCTGCGTGTGTTTTATGCCCCTCCTTCTCTATCTCATCCAGTGCCAAGCGGTCAACAAACCTTTGCCGCTTCTGAATGCGAGCCTGCAACCTCTTTATGTCGTGGCTGACTGTGAAATTAGCCATCAGATTGCAGCCCGTCTGTATTCCTTGAGAAGTTTAAAGGCTTCCTCCTGTATATCCTTTTGCGGTATCGGTGTGCCTTGCCCGAATATGTTGACCTCTTCATTCTCGTCCGTAAACGCAGAGGCAATGATGACGGTTGCCCTCCTTACAGAAGCAGGGAAGTCAGCGTCAGTGGGGGGAGCTGTTGTCCCTGATATGGTATACCCGAAAGTCCCCTTGATGGTGATGTCCAGCTCATCATTAAATAGATACTTGTTGCGACTTATTGCCCTCCATATGGACTTGCTGTTTTTCCTCAACCTTATCCTGCCATCACTCATTCCTGTGTAGGCATCTGCCTCCAACACAGAATCCTCTTGCTTCACCTCAGTCAGCGTGATGATAGGCCAAGGTAAATAAATTATCTCAGGGGTTATGTCCCTGTAGTCCACGGTAAACGCAGTGGAGCTGTGGTCTTGATACCAAAAGCTCCTGCGACAATGCTGTTCTACGAACCTGCTGGCGTAATTGATGGCTTCCTCGCACGTTCCAGTTCCGAGGTCGCTATCACCTGTGTAGCTTTTGACATCAGCTACTGTGCAGTAAGGTTTTGAGAGTGCCATGTCCGTGCATTAGTCCTTCTTTTTGCTGGGGGAAGGGGTGGCTTTCTTCTTGGCTGGCTCCTTTGGCTCCTCCGCTTGGGCGCGAAGGAAGATAATGCGGTATGCGTCATCTCCATTGGTGTTGCCCAGCCTTGTGACCTTCAGAGTTTCTGTGTCCTCTGCTGCAGATTTATCCTGCAGGAACTTTTTAACCTCTTCAACTGATGCGCTCATTTTGTTGTAAACTGTTTAGCTTTTTTATTCATGTAGAATCTGCCACCGCACTTTTCGCGCAGGTGATACAGATACCGCTCAATGGAGCCACGCTCCTTGCCCTTGATGTATTCAGTTGCCTCCTTCTTCTCCTTTTCGGAGAGGGGCATCTGTTGAATCCATCTTTTTCCTGTTGCCTCGTTGATCACTTTTCCTTTTTCTTGGAAACCGTCTTCTTCTTGGCTGGCTTCTTGGTGGATGCGTTGGACTCCTTCCAATCCTCTTGATTCTTTTTCTCCCAAATTTTCGTGGGTATCGTGTAAGTGTTCCCGTTCACTGGAACTGAACCACCAAGCATCCCGTTGGGTCTTGGATCATTTCCAAGGTAGGTGACTTTTACCGTTTTTGGTTTTTCTGCGTCTGCCATGATCACCAAAGATATTTGCAGAGGTTGGTGTGTCAACGCATAAAAAAGGAGGAGCATCTCTGCTCCCCCTCCCGTGATTCTGATCTGATCCGCTAGACCTTGACCAATTCACTTGGCTCAACGAAGAGGTCAATTGGAACGTGCCAGTTGCGGCGTGATGGCTCAACCTTGATGTGCAAGCGACCCTCCTGCCCACAGTTATCATCTCCGATATGCCACAACGTATTCTTGCTGTGTCCGTGTGCCTCATTGTCCTTGAATCGGACAAGTGTTCCCACTGGAAATTCTTCCAATGCTGGCGCGAGGTCTTCCATGTAAATGGTCGTATAGCTGCCACAGTCAGTGGCTATGGTGATTGCTTTAGCCCCCTTTGATCTTAACTCCAGCACTGTCTCCAGTGTCAGTTCAAGATGATTATCAAGGGCAATTGTCTCCATTGAAGCACAGGTGAAGTTCTTGAGGTATGCCGTTATTGTGAGGTGAGTATCTTCAGTGACCACTGGGAAGAGGTAGCCAGCCTCGATCTTGATGATTTCAATGAGTGTTTTCATTTTCGTGTTTTGGTTTGTCTTGTTTTAGTTTTGGTGATGGGGGAGGATGACCTCCCCCTAGATTGTTAAGCCAGCACAAAGTCTGCTGGCAGGACTGAGTTGCTCACGGAAGTGTTGTCGTAAGCCTCTTCGTAGATTGCCTCCACTCGCTCCTCCTCTGCTCGTTCCTCCTGCACCTTCTCTGCAAGCTGCTTCTGCATCCGCTCAATCTCAGGCTCAAGCCACTCAAGCGTTGCATCGGTTGGGTAGGACTTGTATCCCCACAGCTCCCTCTTCAGCTCGTAGTAAAGATTCTTAGCACTATCGAGCTTGAACTGCTCAACTGTGAAGATGCCATCTTCTGCCCACCACTCCATGTTGTCACAGATTCCCGACGAGTATCTGTTGTCAGGGTCTTCGGCAACCCATGCCTCTTGCTCGGCATTGTGTGCGTTGATGAACTCAAGGAGTTCCTGTTGGTCTTTTGTCAGCGTTGTTTTCATTTTCGTTTTGTGGTTTTGTTTTTGGTGATGGGGGAGGATCACCTCCCCCTAGATTGTTACTTAGTTAAAAAATTTCAATGACTCAATCCGCAATCTCCTGCGATCCCTAACTGATACAAGTTACGCTTACCCATGATGGTGTAGCCCCTGCTCGCAAAGCTACGCATCTTATAATCGACATAAGCATCCACCCCTAAATCCTCAGTGATGCTAATCTTTCCTCCCTCTCCATCTTCATCCTCTTTAACTTCGATCCTCCAGTAGTGACCATCTAAATCCTGCGGAGTTTTTTCCGTAGCAAATAAGTCACACGATCCTCTCGTCCCCTGCTTTGACTCGTGGTAAACAAAGAGTTGTCCGTTTGCCACAATAAATGCTGTAGCTTTATTACCACCCTTGCGTGTGTAGTGCTTCACTGTGTTATCTAAATTTGATGACCATTTCTCAGTTCTTATATCCTTCCAAAGAATCTCTGAGCATTCCTTGTGTTCTGCTTGAACTGTTTCCGAGCATTGGGCGAGGGCTTTCTTGTAGCCTGATTTGGTAGGCTTGAAACTGCGGTAGGTGACTGTGATCTCCTTTGTCATTGTGCTAATATAATTGCACTATGTTGCCCATATGTAAACCCCAAAAGGCAAAAAAGATAAACTTTCTTTCTAGCCCTTATTTTACAAGGGCTGTAGCCGATAAATAGACACAAAAAAGGGGAGGCTTTCGCCCCCCCTTCGTGAAATTGTAATCCCTACTTGAGGAATTAGGTAATGTTCTGCCCCCAAGCAATTGGAGTGACAGATGCGCTCACAGTCTCAAGAGGCTGGAAGTCCCTGCGGAAGCTGGCGACTACCTTGTTGCTCTGAGTCTGAATGTCACGATCAGTCTCAACAGTGAAGTCCCTGCGGACACCAACCGTGAAGGCTGGCTTGTATACCATGAGGAACTGACCCTTGATGTTGTTACCACCTGTAGAGGTGACAAGACCAGCATCACCCACTGTGTCGAGCAGAGCTGCGGAAGGAATCACATCCATTCCGAAAATCTGCGGAACCACACCACTCACGATTGAAGCGTTGCCACCAATCTTTTCAAGAGTGCTGACCTGATCAAGTGCAACAATGTCGTTGTATGCCTTGTAGGAAGTGATGAGAACAGTATCAGAAGGACGAGTCCCCCACTTGCCCATCACCTTCCTTGCACCAACAAGGTCTGCGATTTCAACAGCACCGTTCACATTGTACTGAAGCCCTGCGACCTGCTCTGCCATGTAGCGAAGTCCGTCACAGATGTAATCTGCAGCAGTGTATCCGTTGTCGATTGCTCCACTGACCTGACCGTTGATGAGGTTGTCCTCAAATGCTTCAGCAGCAGCACCAGCAAGCTGGTTGGTGATCATTGGAAGAACTGCGATGATGGAGTCCTCGTCCAACTCGTATGAGTACTGAACGTAGGAAACCATTTTCTCAGCATCCAAGGTTACGTTAGCGGTAGCCTGCTGTGTATCTGCAGTAGCAGTAACGATGTCAGTTGTATGACGAGTGAATGCTGGGCGAGCCGTAGCCACTGGGAGCTTGAACGGGTTGCTTGGCATATTGATTTCCTGAGAAGCAAATGCGGCTGCAACTGCGGACTCAACATAAAGACGCTCCTGCAAAACGCTGGAAAGGTCTGTTGGAGTGAGATGTGTACCGGGTTCGCTTCCATCCGTGGTCAAGTCCTTACGACCTTCACGGATTGCGTTGACCCTACGATCTCCAGCGTTCTTTGCATCATGCAGGATGCTCTCAGGAATGTCTTCATCCTGAGCTTTTCCTGTCATAATATTAAGCAACTGCTTCTGATGAACAGGGAGGTTGCCCTTCCTGTCCCCTAACGGAATTGATACTTTAGCGGTATCAGCGGCATCATGTTTCATTTTGGATTCTCCCTGTATATTTGAGATGGTTGATGTAATGAGATTCTTAACAGCTTCCTCGTCGAGTCCAGCCTCACGCTCACCAAGTGCCTTGGTGACGATCTCCTCCACCTTGCCAGCAGTAAGCGTCTTCGCAGACTCTTCAGCAACACGCTTGGAAACTTCAGAAGCAATGTCATCGACTGATACTGCCTTTTCGGCAACATCGGTGATGGCTTCCTTTATTTCCTCGTTTGCCTCTTTTACTGACTCAGTAACGAGTGCCTTGGCTTCTCCCTCGGTGAGGGCTTCTTCTTCGACGATTGGAGTTTCATCCACTGGCAACTGTTCACTGCCCTTGGCATCATTCTCCAATGCAGTCAACTCGTTCAGCTCAGTGGACTCCACATCAGTAAGTTCAGACTTACCCCGCAGCTCCTCTAAACGATTTTTTTGATCTTCGTTCATAACTAATGAAAGTTGAATTGATTGGTTTGATTTAAGGTTGATGAACTAATTCCGCAACGGGTTTCGTTCTGTCTGACACAAATATCGTGAAAGTATTAAGGGAATGCAAAGAAAAAAAACAACAACCGTTTTGTGTCACGACAATTATTGCACTGCCTCGAAACGTGCGTCAGGATTCATGGGAATCGCAACCAGTGAGACTTCCATTAGATCAACCTGACTGATCCCCTTGCCATCATCCTCATAGTAAAACATCCCCCCGATGCTCAAGGTCTTCAGATGTCCCTCTGCCACAAGCGTTCTGATGGTTGCCAGTGCAGGTGCGTTTGAGATTTTACCCTCAACAAAAAGCCCACGATCATCCTCTTCAATCTGAGTGTAACTGCCTGCAATATTCTTTGTTGTGTTCTCATGGTCAGTGAGCATGACGGGATTCTTCTTGAACTCCTTGATGGTCTTCTTGAATGCTCCCTTGCGTAGATAGTCACCAATCCTGTCACCTTTTGTCACTGACTCATTGGTGGAAGCGTAACCTCTAAAGCTCACATTCTGATAGTCAATAATCCTGTTGCCATCATAAACTGGCTCGCTGGGTGCTGGCGCAATGTCGATTTTTGTTGAGAATCTCCTGACATTGGTCTGATCTTTTTTGCTGTTGTGCAGGACGCATCCCTTCAGAAAGGAGCGTTTTTCATCCTCCTCATCTTCATAGTCTGCATCATCAGGGTCTGACTTTCCAAACTCAATGATGATGGAGTCATCTGTCTCTCTTATCCCCCTGATGTGTTTGCTATCTGTCACAGCCTCTGACTTTTCCTCATCAGAGGACTGATCTTCAGCCCACTTCATTGCTCTGAGTTTGTTTTTTCCTAAGTCTCCTCCCCATAGCAACCAAGCCACTTGGCCTGCTGTTGGACGCTCACTGTCCCCGTTGACATAATCATCAGCACTGGGACTGTCTAAATCGCTTATGTGACGGGCAAACCAAGCTGCCATTCTTTTTGCCTTATCGTCCGAGACTTTGCCATCCCTCATCAGCCTTGCCTCTCTTATTGTTTTTTGAGTCAGCCCATCACCAGCAAACTCAAGGAGGTCAAGACCTCTCTCTGCGTTCTTCTGAATATATTTTGGAACTTCAGCAACCTTGTCAGCTCGGACTGCAATGCTTTTCTTCGCTTTCAGTTTTGCGATTCGCAGAAATTTCTTTTCAGTAGCCATCCCTAAATAACGGGGAGCTAAAACTGTTTGTCAACGAAACAGGGAAAACCTAAATGCCCTGTTCCCTAAACCTGCTGGCAATCCAAGCCCCAGTGTGATTGATGTGGAATTCAACCAAGTCAACATCCTCAACTGGGACATCCTCAATGTTGCAGGTAGGCTCACCGTTATATGTGGGGATATTTGGCTCGACTGCCTTACATCCCACCACGCTCATATGGCTGACGATGTCTGACCTTTTGGCTGCTTCCTTGATGCCTTCATCAACTGCCCTGCCCCCTTCCGTTCTGCCTAGAGTTGTAAGCCGTGACGGTATGATGATCCTATCGGAAACGCTTTTGGCTACTGATGCCACAGCCTCTCCCCATGCCACTCCAAGCCGAAACATCTGTGCATCGTCAAAAGCCTTTTTGATTCGGAAGTCTGCCATATTCCTAGTCGATACCTGCACCTTTTTGAGATTGTTGAGCAGCCTCTGATTTCGGGAGGCAAGTCTCGGATTGAGTAAGCCGTCAGCCTCTCCAAGCAAAAACCTTGCCCGTGCGTATGCCCTATCAATCAAACTCTGATAGTTGCCCCGTGCCATATTAATGATCGACTGATCCCTTGTGAAGGCACTGGCACTTGCCTCCCGCAATAGCGTAAGACCCAGCGCAATTTCTTCAGCACTCCACTCCGCAGCTTTCATACCCTTGCCCCTTCTGAATCCCAAGCGATTGCCTAGCCTGCGAGCTTCATCAGCAAATACGGAAACCTGTGCTGCGAATATACTCTTGAATGCCTTGGGCAGCTTCCCCATTGCCTCTGCCTTCAATTGTGACTGCAGGTTCAGCATATCACGCTGGAGGATTAGCCTGTTGGCTTTAGTCACCCTGCTCCACTTTGTGGGAGGAATGCTTTGAGAAACACACTGCAAGAAGCTGCTCTTGCTTGCCTTCCTGACTGGGTAGCTTATTTCTGCCCTTCCCATTGTCGCTGGCTTCCGTTTGGTCTGCGGAGACTCAATAAATTCTTTTCCAGCTCACTCTCGGATTCCTCTGTCATCTCTTCTGCCAGCCGTGCAGGATCACCCCCAGCGGCTTCGACTTGGTTCTCAAGTATTTCATTTGGCACATCTCCAAAGGAGTTTGCAAGCCCGATCATTTCCAGCGGGATGATTTGGTTGTTGATGTAGTAGCCATCAAGCAGTGGGTTGTCCACCTTTGGCAAGCCAGCCAAGTCCCTGATCTGATTTGGCGTGATGATGCCACGATCCAAGAACGGGAGATACTCCCTGACCACTGCCTCACCGTCAACCAGCCCATTCACAATAAAGTCCAGCTTGTAGTTCTCATCAAAGTTATTGATGACCTCACGGTTAAACTTCCTAAAGAAATTTAAAGCCAGCGGATAACAAGTGAACCGTTTAAAGTTGATGTAGTCCTGTCTTGCCGTTGCGTAGTTCGCTGCTTTCTCCATTCCTGCGATACTGAGAGGGACTCCGTGATTCAAGAATATTTGGCTGACGTTTTGCTTGTCCTTCTCAATGGCTTGCATCTGCTCTGCAGTCATGCCCAGCTTGATAAAGTTCCATTTCCCTGTGAGCCATGCAATCTTGCCGAGGTTCTTTTTTCCTGTGTATTGGTTGCCCCAAATTGCCTTCACTCTCTCCCACTCGGCTTCATCACCCTCAAACTCTTCATTGACGAGGACACCTGATGGAAGCCCCCCATTCTTCATAAAATTATTGTTCAAGGTATCCCTATTGATGAAGTCATTGTACAAGCCTGCTCCAGCTTGGATGTCTCCCAGCCCCCAATAAGGATTGTTTGCGTGAGGTCTTTTGAAATGCACAACCTCTTCGGGTTTCAAATTGATCTCATCTTCTCCCACCCTGTAGACATAGCCCTTGATCCTTTCTCTGCCACTGTCTGCGGGAGTAATGCTCACCCTGCTGGGGATCAGGGGATAAATTGCCTTCGGTTGTTTGGTGATTGGATTGATCTCGTCCTTTAGTAAAAAGAAGTTTCCCGTCAGCTTCAAGTGATGCGTATACAGGTACATCAAATCCTCAAATGTATCGACGGGATTTGGTTGCTCTATCAATTCCTGCAATCCAGTCCTGTCACCCTCGACCACTGCGCCATCTGACTTCCTTATCAGATTGTATCCCGTCTGCATTACTGCATTACCGATAATGTCGCAGGCTCGGAATGTTGACCACACGTTGCCAGTGCCAGCATCAAGATAGGAATTGTAGTTTGTGAATTTATCATGCCCACTGTTTGACCAAGCCTGCCCCACGTTCAAAAAGGAGTGCTTTCTTGCTGGTTTTACACCCAACGCTTTTTTTATCGTGTCGATTACTTTGCCCATCATGCAATCAGTAGCGGTTTATTTTTGTAAGTCATTTCCCAAGCCAAGCTCACTGCGTCCACTTGGTCATCGTGTCTACCATCGGGGAAAACACTCAGCTCGTCAATGAATTCGGCATTCCACAAACCTTTGGCAAGAAAGACCTTTCCGCTATCAATCCGAGAAATCCATCCATTTGCTCGGATCATTTTGTTCTCCCTTGGCACAGAGTAGCGCACCTGAGTTTTCCCATGCAATGCCTGCCTGATCTCTTCGTACGCTGATCTGAATCCGCTTACAGCCTCCACTCCAATCCTGTTACCCTCTTGCTCTGCATACTGTATGATTGTGCTTTTTATGCCAAACCAGTTCTGCTTTTTCTTGGCTATATGGGCTATGTAGAAGTTGCCTGTCTTCTTGTCATATCCCGCAAGACATCCTGCTGTGAAGTCGGATTTCTGCTTGTCCGTGATTGCTAAGTCCCAAGCCCTCATCAGTTCCACTGACTTTGGAATATCGTTTATGTCTATGAACTTCAGCCCGTCAACATTTGCCACATTCCCTCCCCTGAGTCGAGGGGTGCATCGGTATAGTGAAGTGTAGTCATAGGCTCCGATATTTGCCTCAATGCCTTTGAGTGCATCGACATCCCACCTCTCAGGCCAAAGAGCATCACCCTTCCTTCTTCCAATCTCGTCGTTGTCTTTTTCTGCTATTGCTGGCAATTCAATCAAGTCCCACTCCTCACCCTCTTGACCCATCTCCTTCAAGCCAGCCTTGTAGTCATCTGACAAAAGTCTCCCCACTAGGTCATCTATATGCCAGCGTGTCATAATCAGAATCACTGCACCATCCCTTGAAAGACGAGTGAATGCCGTGGATGTAAACCAATCCCAAATCCTGTCCCTGACCAGTTTGCTCTCAGCCTCCTGCCTGTTCTTGTGTGGGTCATCTATGATGAGAAGGTCTGCACCAAGTCCTGTCATCCCTCCCCCCACAGTAGTGGCTGAGTAACTCCCTCCAGCGGAAAAGCCCCAAGTGTTTTTGCTCTGCACCTTGGGATTGGATTTTGCCTGCGGGAAAGTCCTAGAGAAGGCAACGTCTTTCGTCCTATCCCTAGCCTGTCTGCTGTGCTTCAAGGATAGACTGTCACCATATGATGACATAATGACGCTGCGGGTTGGGTCTTTGCCAAGATACCAAGCTGGGAATTCAATTCCAGCAATCCTGCTCTTCCCGTGCCTTGGTGGCATGGTGATGATTAGACGCTTGCACTTGCCAGCCTCTACCTCTTCCAGCTTCTGAGCTAAATACCGATGAACCGCACTTGGCTCATAGTTCTTGTCAGTATAACAGAGGAAGGCAAGCAGGCTTTTATTCGCCAGTTGAGGAAGAGCTGCTCGCTTCTTCGCCAGTTCCATTTCTGCCATTTTCATTTCCTGTGATCTTATTGAGAAGCCCATCAACCTCCTCCTCAGAAAGACGCTTCTCCTCTTCATCTACTGCAACGATCTCCTGCTGATCCTTTTGCCCAAGGATTTGCTTGCCTAGCCAAATCAACATGGAGGCTGATCCGTGTTGTGCAGATTTGAATTGCATGGTGCGGAGTCGCATCTTCCCCTCTGCCCTTCCCTGATCCAAATCTTCCCTGTGATGCCTGTAGATTGTATCCCTTCCGCACCCAAGTATGTCACCGATCTCTTCAACTGAGCAGTGAAGAGCTGCCAGCTTCCTGACTTGCTCCCCATCTATTTCCTTTCTCGGTCTACCTGTTCCCATGGTTCAATTTAGGGGAGCTAAACGAATCTTGCAAGTAGATCACTGACCATTGAGTCAGTTCCACCTGCGTCACCATCAGAAGCTGCTGAGACAATTCTGCGCTTCTTTTCAATTAGCTCATAGATGTCCTCATCTATAGTGTCCTTACCTAGCATATAATAAGCCATGACGGCATCCTCTTGCCCGATTCTGTGTGTCCTGTCCTCTGCTTGATCGTGGACTGCGGGAGTCCATCCCTGTTCGATAAATAAGACATTGCTGGAAGCCGTCATCGTGAAGCCAACTCCACCAGCACCGAGTGAGCAGATGATTGCCCTGACGTTTTTGTCATTCTGAAACTTGTCCACACTTCTCTGCCTCCTCTCTGCGTCCATTGATGCCATGATGGCAGTGCTTCGTGTGGCAAACTTTTCATAGACCCTCTGTTGCGCCTCAATGTGATCGCAAAAAATCACCAACTTCTCACCCGAATCAAGGAAGTCCTCAATCCACTCAAATGCTGCCCCCAGTTTCCCCTGCATCGCTAGTGTTTTCAGCCTGTTGAGTAACAGGATTGCCTCACAGTTCTCAACCATGACCTCCCTCCTCACCAGCCTCGCATTAAGTTCCCTCTTGAGTCTTGCCCTGTTTTCGTGCTTGGGGATATTCTCGTCAGGAAATTTGTCAGCCCACTCCTTCTTAATCTCTTCAGCGGTTGCGCTCATCACCGTTGCCATCACATCATTGGTGAATGCCTTGCAACTTGCCCTGAGTTTCTCAAGCTCCTTCCTGACTGACTTGTGAGCCATCTCGTAAGCCTTACGATTTGCAATGTTCACAGGGATCACGCTCCTCTGTTTGCTAGGCAACTCCTTCAGAACATCCTTCTTGAATCTTCTGATGTAGCACATCTTTCGCAGTCTGCTATTCAGCTCAGTGAGGTTGCTTGCCCCACTTATGTTCAGCCCAAACCTCTCCTGCTTTGCGTCACAATACCTTTCAGTGAAGTGCCTCCATCCTCCAAGCTCATTCAGCCTCCGCAGGATTTGCAATTGTGAAATGAACTCCGCTGGTCTGTTCACGATTGGAGTCCCTGAGAGCAGATATATATCAGGTATATCTTTTGATATTGACTTCACTGCCTTTGTCCTCTGCGCCTTGCTGTTTTTCAAGTAGTGACTCTCATCACACACCATGCTTGCCCACCGTGTTCCCTTCTTGAGCAGGTTCTCATGCTTCACGATCTGTGAGTATGGGATCACAAGGAAGTCAGCAGACTCCTCTGCCTCACCGCTGACCCTCTTCCCCACAGCCCACTTCTCAATCTCTCTGATCCAGTTCAACTGCAATGAGACTGGGCAGACCACAAGGCAGGGGAATGCATTAGTGTGGCAGATCGTTGCGATGGCTTGCACTGTCTTTCCCAGCCCCATCTCATCACCAAGCAGGACTCTTCTCCTGCTTCCCATGTAGCTCACTCCTGCTCTCTGAAAAGGACGCAACTCTCCTCCCAGCCCCTCGACCTCCACCTCGCTATCGCCAGCCACTGACTCCTCAAGGCTTCGTTCCTCTTCGTGCCTCTGTGCGCTAATCCTCTGCCTTAATTCCAGCAACCAGCTTTTTGCTGAAGCCTGCACCTTGAAGCCATTCTCCTTGAGGAAAGCCTCGACCTTGTCCAGCGTTTCCTCATTAACCTTGCCGTATCGGATTAGTGAAATAGCCCAAGCCTTTTTATTCCCATCATATCTTCTGCAAGGCTGGGGCAACTCCTTGACCTTGGCAATCAGATCAACATCATAAGGAAAGAGTGCAATCAGTTCATTGTTTTCAAAGAAGCACAGATTCACTCTCTATCAGGGTTTGAGACTGCGAAAAATCTAAGGATTAACACTACAAGAAAAATCCAAATAATAAAGCCAGCGACGATCATGCCTTGGGGTAAAGTATGTCAAAGATACTCATCTGTGTTTCTGCGCTTTGTCTCAGGAGGCGAGCCTTGTCATCCTCCCACTTGAATGAGATCAGGTCAAAAACTTGTGCTGGGTTGTATTTGCTTTTGATGCCACGGGCAGTGACAAAGCCCCTGCTTAGTTCTTCGTGAGGTATCGTCATGGTTTCCTCAATTTTTCCCGCACTATTAACAAAGAGAAATTTCAGCCCCTGCTTTTTTCTTTTTACCTCTTCAAAAACATAGCTCCTGACTTCAGCAAGGTTGTTGTGTCGTTTCTTGATTTTTATCGTTTTATACATTTTAGATTTTAGTTGTGGAGGGGGTGGGTAATGCTAATAACCCCACCCCCTCCTTGATCTGCGCCCCCTATGTCCCCTACTGACAGAACGCAGAAATGCTCACACTAATCACTCCACACGTTTTGGTGAAGCTCCATTACATTGCCACCAATCTCCTCCAGTTCAACTGCTCTGTCATAGGACTCAGATTGATGAGCCAAACGGGTCACACTGTTGGCAATGCCCCACTGGCTGTAATCGTTACCCTCGCACAAGTGCTGGAGCATTGACTTCTCTTCATCAGCGGAAAGCGCAAACCTCTCTGATGTGACCTCTACTGCCTTTGCTGGGGAGGCAACTTCAACCTCTGCCTTCTTCGCATAGGCTTCAACTACTGCATCAAATTTGGATTCCTCCATTGTGCTTTTGACAACATCCCTCACCTGCAACCAAAACGCTTTGTCTGTCTGCTTCTTTGTGTCATCGGACATCAGCTCATATGCAAGCTCGCCACTGGAAAGATTTCTTCCCACATGGTATTTCCTGACTCCTGAGTCAGGCACAACCATGCCATTCATGCAGACAAGCCTCTCGATCCAAGGCTGAACCTTCAACGATGAAAGTCCAATTTCTGAGTTACCAATGAGGATGCCGCTCCTTACAACATCCCCCTGCTTGATTTCCCTCTCAACTTCGGGAAAGGATGCATGGATATAAAGCCGTCTATCTGTCAACTCACAGGAGCGAATATCTGCACCTTTTTCACTGATAAGTGGAAGCAACTCATTGATGAGGTCAATGTTGTCCAGTGGTCTATACCTTGGTGAAAGGAATGCTCTCGCCAGCTTTGGTTGATCCTGATAGTCTAGCGTCCTGATCATCTGCTTGGACGGCTCACTGTGTAGCCACCAGTTGACATTTTGAGCCAACAAAGATGGCGACTTCTCCTGCAACTTGTCATAATACTTTGCAGGTATACCAAGCGTTGAGCCTATCTGACGGTGACAGTTCTGTGTCACATCGAATTTCAGATCATCAACATCCCCACCATTGATTTGCATTGTATTGCCGTCTGCCTTCAATCTTATGCATTTGGAATCTGCGACAAAATCCCTCTTAGCTTTTCCTTGTTTTTCGACTCGTTGAGCCAAATCACTGATTGTGATTCCTTTTCTCATGTTTGTTTCGTTTGTTAAGTTTCAAGATGAAGCAGTCAGCCACCGCAGTGGACTGATCTACCCCTCGGAAACCTACCTTTACTTTAGCCGTTGATATTAGTCAAGACGTAAAACGGCTCCTGCGGATTCTCCCTGTCATCTTTGCCCATGCATGAAGGTTTTCCCAAATCGGGTCATTCTTAATCGCTCCATTTTCAAGCAAATGCTTTGCCACCCTGATGTCTTCGGCTGCAATCATCTCCACCGTGATCTCAGGCAGGGCTGCAAACTTATCAAGCAGGTGATCCCAATCCCCATCCTCATTGGCATCATACCTCTCAATGAATAGCTTTGGATTAGCTTGATAGTATCTGCGCTGAAAAGCAGTGTCATTGTGATCTTCCTTTGCTTTGAATTCCTTCTTCCAGCGATGCTTCTCTGTGAAGACCTCCTTTTTATCCACTGTGATCTTTCTGTCACGAATACAGGGAGTGACCACTCCACCATTTTCGCAGTGAGGGATCGCAGTCCCATAATACCATCCACCTCTCTTGACATTCACCCAAGTGAGGACTCCCTTGGCCTTGCCCTTGTTTTTGCCTCTCGTTATTTTAGGGAGGGCATCCACCATCTCATCGGAAAACCACTTGCGAGCCAGCTCGTTCCCAAAGTCTGAACTCAGGTTGGCTGACCTCTCCTCAACATTTGCGTAGTTTGTTTTCTTCATTGTTTCCTGTTGGTAATATTAAACAGCAGCAAGCTCTATCCTGTCAGTAACGTCCTGCCCAATCATCCCACTCCCATCCATCCACTCAAAGGTGGCTATCTTCCCCATCACTTTGGTGACCTTCACCTCACCTTCCTTGTCAGGTATGTCCTCCATCTGAGCTATCTTGTGACTCAAGCCTTCAAGCCCAGCAGTCTCGCGGAGCTGTAGCCATATCATCATGTCTGTGCCTATCGCATCAATCTGCTCCTGCTTGGTCATTCCCTTTTTCCTGTAGTATCCTGTGTCTCCAGCTTTCATTGTTTCGTGTCGTGTTTGTTGTCTTGTGATTTTTATCCGATTTCAACCTCGACCACTTGGGCATCCTTGTGGCTCATAGTCCATCCACGCAGATAATCTTTTGCGTCTTGCAGGTTGGTGCGTAATCCGATGATTCGGAAGTTTGCGTCCGCTTCTTCGTTTTCACATCCGCTCCATGCCCTGCCTATCACGGCATGGGTGAAGTCACTGCGCTTGCTGTTGCGTGTGAGGGTTTGCCCGTTGATCTTGATAATGTATTTTGTTTTCATTGTTTCGCTTTGTGTTAGCTATTCAAAAAGTGTGAAACTGCGAAGATTCCAAAGCCGATGTTGAACAGGACAACGCAAGCTCCTGTTATGAGCATAGGACGTTGATCCTCCTTGTTGCACTGACCTTGCCCACTCATGTCTTCCCACCAAAAAGTGATCTTGTCCCAAGTGGTGATCTTTTCGCGTTTCGTTTCGTTGTTCATTGTGACTACATGATATGCATTGTTGCCCGTCTGTAAACATTTATTTTTAATGCATAGGGAAATCCCTGCAAATACAAGGGCTGTAGCCTAAAAAAACTTTTTGACTAGGCTGTGGGTTTTGCCCTTTTTATGAAATCGCCAGCAGATACAACGTGGCTTTCTGCAACCGTGTCATTGCGGTAGCCCTGCATCAAGCCGAGTCCACAAAGCTCCCTGACAAGGGCAAGCTCTTCCTCTGTTTGGCACACGATGATAACTGCAGAATGCTTCTCATCCATGACTGGCACAATGGGGAAATCAGAATCATCATCGTCAACTCCAGCCTCCTCAATTGCGTCACTGATTGCTTGCTCTGTTTCGTATCCCGTGAGCGAAAGATCAAAGTCATCTCCGAAATCTTCCAGCAAAGTTTTCACAAGTGCCATGTCCGTTTGCGAAAGTTCTGCAAGTTTGTTGTCAGCAAGAAGGTCTGCCTGCTCTTCTTCCTTTGTCGCGTAGTCTTGAAAGTCCACTGGAACCTCTGTGAAGCCTGCCCTCTTTGCAGCAGCAAGTCTGCCATGCCCCTTCACAACATATCCGCTCAGTTTGGATACCACTATGGGCGACCTCCATCCTGTCTCTTGTAAAATTTTGGACAACAGTCGTATTTGTTTTGGAGGATGAAGGTTTGGATTCTGTGGGTTGGCTTTCAGCTCCAAGGTTGGCATCAGCCTGTCATGCTTGCAGTGAATCTTCATAGAGGTATACACATCGTGTATGGCTTAGTGTCTGTTGCGTAGAGTTGTGTCTGCTTTCTGATAACATCCTTGCCAAAGGCTCCAGCCAGCTTGCCCCACTGATTTGATTTGTCTTTGTGTGAATGCACTCGCTGGAAGCAGAAGCGTGTGTCAATCCAAGCCTTGCGATAGTAGTGAGCGTTCAGTCCTGACATCCAAAATCCCTCTTGCCCGTCGATTCTAAATTTAAGTTTATCATCTGCCTTCACCCCGATTGCGTGTGCTGATACATACCCAGCCATCCTGATTGGGCGCATTGGATCGTATGCAGACGGCTTTGGGTTTTCGCCAAATCCCCACAGCCTGCAATTGCATTCCAGTGCGGAATTGGTCAGGTTCTTTATGATCTGCAAGATTGTATCCTCGTCAGTGACCTTGGCTTCTCCCCTGATTCCTATGTATGCCCTCTTCAATGCAGTGATGTCATCATCCAGCATGAACAAAAAAGGGGGGAGCGATTTTGTCATCCAGTTCCTAGTTGCTGCGATCCCCTGCACCTCGTCAGGCACAGGAATGATCTCCTGAGATGGGTTGTGCTTTCTGTATTCAGCGACCTCATTCTCAGGCACACAGAGTTTAAGTGAGGGGATCAGCTTTGAGGTCAGCACTCTCTTTGCTCTTCCTTTTGAGGGGCAAAATATCATTTCAGTGAAATCTCAGTGAATTTGCCACAGCTTTCCTTCAGCTCCACAAGGTTGGGATATGACTGCAGAAGCTGCTCAGATGCCTCTTGAGACAGTTTGGGTCTGTCAGGAGTCTGCAACCCCCCTTTGCCACTGTAGACCTTTGAGCTAGCTGCTAGGAAGTTATAACGGCAAACCATGCCGTCACGCAGATAGTGTTTGATTGAAAGCTCATAGTCAACTTTCATGGGGACTGTGATCCACGGATCAGCCAGCTTCCGCACCTTCATCCCGTAAAGTTGTCCGATTATTAGCTTGAGCCTATAACTCACAGCATCACGGAGAAAATACCTGTTGGCTGATGGGTAAACTCCCCACAGGTGGCAACCTATTCGGGAATTATCTGCAAACGCAGTCAGGGCAAACTCTTTGAGGTTTGGCACTCGGTATTCACTGCCTTGCCTGATGATCAGCCCAGTGATGTCATCATCGCAAAAAAGCACCTCCTCACCCTCATCAAACCAGTTAAACATCCAGTTGTACTGGTCAGTGTAATTGTCAGCCCCCACGACCACATTCCATCTGTCTCCTATTCTCTTAACGTATTCCAGCTTCTGCCATTGGCTATGCACAAAGATTGTGACTTCTTTATCCGTAAACCCTTCCCGCTCCAAAAATGCCAAGGTTTTCAAGCTGATTACCTCGGAGCGGTTGTGGCTCATTATGCCAACTCGCATTCAGTCTTCGGGTGTTGTGATATAAATCGGGAAATTTTCTCCAAATGTCCCAGCCACGTTATACCAAAAGTGTTCAGTGGCTTCCTCATGGCTCATTGAGCCAGCCAGTATCTGTATGCACCTTTCTACAGAATACACTGCACGGGCAGGCTCCTCGTCCGAGGTTGTGAAACCGATGAACGCATCATCAAGGTCATCAGGGATTATTGCCTCACTGGCATCTGCTTGCACAGCAAAGTCCTCTATCTCTTCCCGTGTCACTTTTTTGCTTTCGATATTTCGGTCAAGGTTCGTGTCGCCCTCATGGCTTCTACCTCATCCGTATAAGGTTCGCAATTCCACATATTTTTCAAGCTGTAAAAAACCGCAGTCCACCTCCTTGCTTTTTTTGTGCGCTTTACAATCGGCGTAACGCCATGCAAAAAGCTCTGCCCGTCAAACATCACAAGGCAATTGCTGGAACATTTAAAAGAGATGCCCATCTCAGGAATTGCAAGATGACCTCCCTCAATATCACGCTTGTATGTAAACATCGCAGACCATCTCCCTGAGTAGTTCCCCTTGTCGAAGTGATACAGCAGAGGGTTGTTTTCATTCACTATGCCACTGGTGAACATAGATGATCCAAGCCTGTATTCAGCAAGGACATAGTTGTCGGTGATCCATTGATGCTTCTTTGCCATCTTTGGAGCGTAGCGATGATAGAACTTGGAAGCAGTGTCAGCAGACTTCACAATCTCTTCGTGTTCTGATGGTATCTCCTGCGCCATTGCAGTCTCCCTGCACGGACGATTCCACAGCTCGTTTCTCGGAGCGTAACCAAATACACGGGATGTGGAAATCACTCCACTTGTCCTTTTGTCGTTTTGTCTAAACTTTATTTTTTCGCAAGCCTTAAACAGGTTGCCCGTTTCCACATTTGTTTTGTAGACAAGGCAAGGCTCGCTTTTGCCGTGCAGAGTGATGGTGACATCCTCATCAATTAACTCAGGGCAATCAGATTCCTCTGCCTTCCTGTGGCGAAAGCTCTGCAGGTTAATCTTCTTTTTTTCTATCTTTAGATGGCGCATTCTCAAGCAAGTGATTCACGACCTCGGTATTGCTGGAGAGTCCATGCTCTTCCGCATATTCTCGCATCGCTTCCATAACCCTTGGGTATTCATCAGAAGTGTATATCAGGATGACTTGCCTCACGGTATCCTGCTGACTGTGTCCTGTCTCCTTATGGTCACGCTTCTTCTGCACTGCTTCCATGACCTCTTCAGAAATTGCGAGGATACTGTCCAGTCCAGCCTCATCGAATCCTGTGAGCTTGAGGTCGTAATCGTCCTGCGCCAGTTCCATTATTTCCATTTTGAGCATCTCGTCATCCCAGCCACCACTCTCTGCAATTTTGTTGTCCGCTATAACGTAAGCCCTTTTTTGTGACTCGCTCAGATGTGCCAGTCTTATGCATGGCACTTCACCCATGTTGATTCTTTTGGCTGCTTGTAGTCTGCCATGACCTGCAATGACTCCATTGCTCTCGTCTATCAGAATGGGATTAGTGAAGCCAAACTCCTCAACACTGGCAGCAATCTTTGCAACCTGATCATCACTATGTGTCCTGCTGTTTTTTTCGTATTCTTTTAGATCACTAACTGGAACGCTTTCTATTTGCATACTCATTCAATACTTTGCTGAAATACTTCTGCAACGCTTTTTCCTTTTGGGTGTTTTGTGGCTTCCACGCTGATCCACCCCCATTCCAAATTCTTGCCAAGTCTCTGACTGAAGCCTTCCTTCCTGTTGTTGCCTCTATATGCCTCCTGTAGTGCGTCAGGGTTGCTTGCGCCATCTCTATGGACTTACTCCTGCAGAACGCATCGTGATGCGTGTATCGCTTCCCTGTTATGCGATTGAAGTCCTGAACCATCACTGCGTGAATCTGCAGGCATCCATACGCTTTGCCAGCGTCACCAATAGCTTTGTTGTCTCCACCACTCTCAATGGTGATCAGTATCATTATTAATTCGATTAGTTTCATTTCGTTTTTGTTTTGTTGGTTTGTTAAAGGGTCTGCAAGATCGTCTATGTTTCTTAAATGTCAAGACATGAAAATGCTCACGGCAACCAAGCAATTTGCAAAAACAAGCAAAATGCAGGATTGTTAAAAAGTTTCCCTCACCCGATACGCTATGGACGCAATCCCTTGGACTATAAAAAAGACGGCTAAAAACGCTTTTGTTATCAACGTAGACTTTCCCACAGGAGGTTTGAAAATGGGCGACACATGGAAGTGCCTCCTCTCCTTTGACCGTCACCACGACAATCCCAAAGCAAACCAAGCACTGGAGAAGGCTCACTTGGAGAGAGTCAAAAAGCTGGGAACTCTTTGCCTTGATGGAGGTGATTTGTTTTGCGCTATGCAAGGGAAGTATGACAGAAGGTCAGACAAGTCTGACATCAGACCCGAACATCAGAACGGGGAATACCTTGATTCGCTAGTCAACACAGCAGCAGATTTCTTTGAGCCGTATGCTGATGTGATGCCCGTCTTTGGACTTGGCAACCATGAGACTGCAATCCTAAAGGCGCATGAAACAAATCTCACTGATCGGCTGGTGCATTCACTCAAGGAAAGAACGGGAGCGATTTGCCACATGGGAGGATATTCGACTTGGATCAAGTTCCAGTTTCGTTTTGTGAATGACGATGGCAAAAGGGTTGTGCGGGACTCCAAAACTCTTTGGATGTTTCATGGGTCAGGGGGAGATGCTCCAATGTCCTTTGGCACACTTAACGTCAAAAGGCAGGGATCAATCATTCCTGACGCAGACATCATTGCCACTGGTCACAGCCACAATGAATTCGTTGTGCCTTTGCCAAGGGCTAGACTGAGCAAGAATGGCATTCCCTACCTTGACGAGCAACTGCACATCAAAGTCCCCACATACAAGGAGGAGTATCAGAAGGGTGTGAGAGGCTGGCACGTTGAGAGAGGTGCGCCACCAAAGCCACAGGGGGCAACTTGGCTTGTATTTAACGCATACAGACCAATCATCAACGAAGTTGTTGCTTCTACCCCCTCAATGTATTGCGACACTGAAAGGGCAAAATGATGACAGAATTTGAATACTGGATGACAGTGATCTTGCGCTTTTTGTACAAGCACATTTACAAAGTGTGGATTGCTCTGATGATTCTTGTCATCGTCTGCATACGCAATTGCGGGGAATAAAAAAGCCCCACCCCCGTGAAGGGGCAGGGCTATGCTTGTTTGTATTTAAATCCTTGCTTCCCGCTGGGAAACTCTTGGCATTGGTGGATGATCGTCTTGCGCTCTAGCGCAAGCCAATTTGAAGTCTTCCAAGAAACACTCAGTATCAACATCGAAGGCTATTCGCATCTTGTCGAACCGCTCATACAGTTCGTCAATAGAGGGTTGAAAACTGATCCTGTCCTCTATTGTATGGATCGTGTTAAACCTAAAAAGCTCGTTAGCCTCCTTTGCTAACAAATCGTTGAAGCTGTGACGGTTCAATTTAGTTTTAGCTGTAAGTTTCATTTTCTTATTTTGTCTTGTCTTGTTTTATTTTGTATGAAGGGGGAGGTTGCCCTCCCCCGTGATTTGTTAAGCAGCTACCTCCTCGGCTACTGGCTCAGTCCCAAGCTCAACCCCGTCCATCTTGATCCACTGGATTGAGTCGAGCTTGTAGTCGCGCAGGATGACTTCCTTTTCGACGTTCTCCTGCGTTGAACTCTTCTTGCTGGCATACAGGAAAGGTGCGAGGGCTTCACGGTCAACCTTGTTGCCATCCTCATCGACGAAGTAGCATGAGTTGACTGACTCGACCTTGGCTTCAAGGTAGAGGTTATACTCACCCTTCTTGTTGGTGTGTTCCACCAGCGGAGTGCCACCAATACGGACTCCCCACTTCCGCTCCTTCAGCTCTGCGTTGCGCTCCTTGCCCTCGCGCTCCAGTTGATTGTTGACTGAGTTGATGTAGTGGAAGCCAGCTTGAATGTTGGCATCAGTGATTTTCCATACCTTCCCGAAAAACGGATTGTTTGTTTTCCGCATGGCAGGAACCGTCTTGGTTTTGATGTGAGCAAAACCGTTGCCAACATGATTGAAGAGCAAGTCTTTCAAAGTGTTGGTAATGTTGTTTACTGTTATTTTCATGGTCGTTTCGTTTTCGTGTTTTGGATTGTGGGGAGGTCACCCTCCCCGTTTTGTTAAAAATCTTCTCCGCTATAATATCTGCTTTCAGCGAGTCTCTCTGCTTTAGCTTCAGCAATCTGCTCCTGCATATAACGCTCCTCTCTCTCAAGGTATTCTCTCTCTTCTTCTGTGAGCTTTATATTTTTTGGTTCGTAGATCATTTCGTTTTTTCTTTTGAGTTGTTCTTCGTTGTTATGATTAAGTAAATCACAATGTTGGCCGTTTGTAAAGGGCATGATGCAAAATAATTTCATAGCCTCTAGCCCTTGCTGTATAAGGGATACAGCCCAATCAGCAATATTGATCGGAAAGATTTTTCAGAAAATCCATCCAGTTTGCTCCCGTTTTTTCTATCGGTTCAGCCTCATCCCAGCGGATGCTTTTCCTCGGCTGTGTTCCTCGCTTGAGGAGCAGTGTCTTTTGGATTTGCGGAACGCTTACAAACTTCCATTCCAGCTCATGCTCCCACACTACTCCAACTGCGGCTCCTGCATCGTGCCAGTTGATGAGTGATGTGACTTGCTGAACGGTCACCCCTCCTGACTTGCACATGATCGGTAGCCTTGGCTTCTGTGTGGACTTCGCTTCGATGAAGATTGCCTTGCCTCCATTCGTTGTCCAAGTTCCCACGAAGTCAGGAAACGGATTCTTGAGCAGAGTTGTGATGACCCTGCCATTGATGTTGATCGTCCTGCTCGGAGGATCACACTTGTGAAGCACAGCCTTGCCCTGCGCTTCGTAAATTTTTGCAATGGATGCGATCCTGTTTTCTAAATCTTTGCCCGTGTTCGTGTTTCGTCTTCTTGGCATCTTATGTGTCGCCTGCAAATTTTCGCACAGGCGCATCTGCTGGTCTTTGCACTGGGATTGTTTCCCATGCCTCATCATTCTCTGTGTCAGGATCGTCTGAGATGAACTTGCCTTCAGCATCTCTTCTTCTGACTCTCTCAGTCTGATTAGATGCCCACACGATGAACTCGCTTGCTTCACTTGGCACTTCAATTGTCCCCTTAATATCTCGAAACAATACCCAGTGCTTCCCATCTCCAGCAATCTCAGGGACAGAATCAAAGACCTGCTCCTCATGCTCAATTGTATTCCCCCATGTTTCAGTTGTGTGTGCAGGAATTGTTTGGAACGGGCTTGGCATTGCATCTCTCGTGGGAGCGAAATGCTCACCTATTATTGTGAGACAATAGTCCTTGTTTGAAGTTGGTGTGACCACTCCATCAATATCGTCATCAAAGGTGTATCCCGTTGCTTTACCAAAAGCAACAGCAGTGTCCCTGTCAGGAAAGCAAAGAAGGTAATCAATCACGATGCAGAAATTCTTTTTAGTATATCGTTGGGGAGTCTTCTGTCATTCCAATAGCGAAATCTTTTGATGTGTCCTGTCAATTCCCTTCCTGAGTTGAAGGACTTGCCAAAGTGGACTTGGTCAATCGTGGGCAAAGCATTGGTTGTGTTGGTCACTGCATTTGCTCCGTTTAGGCTTGCTGCGTAATCTGCCTGCCTGTAGGCGCAAGCCATCTTGACTTCAGTGCCAGCGGCAACGTCATCACCAGCCTCGATGTCAGCAGCTCCACTTCCATCGTACATGGCAAGTTGCTCCTTTGTTGCATCTGCATTCACGCCCAAAGTGTCGCTAGTTGATCCATTGCTAAACTCCAAAAATGTAGGAGATGCGGAGGATGAGGCATGAGTGCGGAATCCATTGATGGCAAATGTCCCCTTTGAGAAGTTTCCAGCAGGAGAAAGTTTAACCATATCCGAAAGTGTGCAATTTAGCGTTTCCGCATTCCTAGTCACTCCCCCAGTAGCCTCACTGGCATTCGGAATGTAGCTTGTGCATACGGTGGAATCTTCAAATTGCGCTCCGTATAAATAAATATAATTCGCGTGATATGTATAAAAAGGAAAGGAGCCACTTGTGGAGTTGTAATCTGAAACGGTTTGCCATGATCCCATTGCTGAATCGTTCCAGCTTTTAGCAGCAGTGCTATGGGGAGCAACTGCCCAAAGCATATATGCCGCTCCGTTTTGCAGGTTCTCCATTTTGCAACGATACCAGCCATCCCCTACATCCTCCATTGAGGCTGTGCAATTGTTGCTGTTTACAATACCGGGGGCATCTGAGCCGTCAGTTGCCAATCTGAATGCGGCTCCAATTTTCACATTGTTACAAAAAGAGAAACCAACGTATTTGGCATTCCCAGCTTTAGCATAACATGATGCTGACCAGCCATTGTAGGCAGCACTTGATGCGAGGGTTGTAGTGTCATACATCAAATGATAACCAGCACCTGATTGCCCCAAGCCACTCATCGAAACGCCATTGCTTGCCCCATCAGGAGAGGTGATGTTGCTTTGCGCTCGTAACGCGATCCCTGATGTTGCTATTGTCCACAGCTTCCCACTGGTTGCAACCTCATCAGAATCCAATGCGGTATTCACTATTCTGTTTGTGCTTGCTGGCTCCATCCTGAGTCCTAGTGATGCTCCAGCTTGACTGTGTTCATAAGCAGGCTCGCCATCAGAAGCAGCAACAAGATTCCCTGATGAATTGTTGTAGTATGCCGTCCCGCTTCTGCCAAATACAAATCCATTAGCAGCAAGCTCTGCATCTGTAGGCTTATCAACCGCGAAGTTTATGTCTGTATAAGCCTTGCGCTCCGATTGAAAAATCCCGTTGAGGCTGATTGGTATTCGCATGGCTAGTAAGTAGAAAGGTCACCAAATGCATACCAAAGGTCAGTCCCAACCTTGATCAGCGAGGCACTGCTGTATCTTGCTCGTAACTTCAAAGCTGAATCCGCTGAACTGACTGTCACCCCTGCCCCAGCAGCGATGGTTGCTTGCCCTGTATGGATTTGGGTCACCAATATTTCTGCCCCAATGGGAAACGCCACACTGGAGTTTGGTGGCACGGTGATTGTTTGTGCGCTTGTGTTGCTGGATGTCACCATCTTTCCTTCATCGGTCAGCACCAAGGTGTAAGTTGTTCCCGTCTGTGCATTGATGGGGTGGACTGACGGTGATGATGTCGCTGAAGCAGCAACCACTGAGTTGTTCAGCGTGATTGGTATCAGTTGGCTGAATCGGTCATGCCCATCTCCTGCGCCATCAGGATAGTCATTGACCTTGAATTGCCCGTGCATTGACAGGCTTGCCGTGTTTGCAATGCCTGTGACTACTTCTGAAGTGTAGAAATCCACCGTGGCATCATATCCCACCGTTGTGCTGTTCTTGTTAAACGTAGCCTGATACACATAGTAGTCCGTCCCTGTGTAGTCCGTAGTTGGCTTTGCCGCAAACACAACATCCATCTCGTCAATCGTGGAGACATCAGTGATGAACTTGCCGTCTTTAAAAAAACGGAGTTTAAACTCTACCGTTTCTTGAGCCTGTAACGTAATCGTTCCGTAGTCTCCTGTTCCCTCATTGTTGAGGAAATTGCCTGAGTCGAGGTCTATGATGCCTTTGATTATCATAGCTTAAAGAATAATGGCAGTGGGCGAATCTTCAACTGCTAAACCAGCCAGCCCCTCTCTCTTGCTTCCTTTGGATTCCTGTGGAGATACTCATGGCAAATCCTGCAGACTGCCATGAATGTGGCTTTATTGGTGTAATTGAACTCCATGACCCCTTCCTCATTTGGACTCTTTCCCGTCCTCCCTGCTTTGTGATGCAAATCTCTCCTGCATTTGTTCCCGCAGATTTCGCACTTGGGATGTTCTGCTAAATATTCTTTTCTATTCTTTTCATACAGCTTCCGCTTTGCAACTTTATGGGGAGCGATTGACCTCTTCCTGATTGCGGTCTTCCTCCTCAATGGCTTCCTTCTCTTCATGTGATAGTTTTCTGATTGTGGCACTGATCAACCTGTCACCCAGTATGAGCCTTGCTGTGACGATGTGCTTGCACTGGCTCCCTGATTCGTGTGGTTTCACTTTACCGCTTTTAAGTTTTGGCTCAATTCTGAATCTAAAATTTTCGCACCAGCAAGCTCCGCTTCCATTAAACCTGCGAAGGTCAACGGTATGGAAATCCTCTGAATCCGAATTCGACTGAAAATGAAAGTCCAGTGGTGACTGGATCACAATCCTACCATCAGCAATCTTTTGCTCAGTGAGCTTGTCCATTTACTGCAAACTGTTGTTATCAAATTTGTAAAGCGCATTCCCTCCGCTGGCTTTAGCAATTGCCGTGAACATGACACAAAAGGCTTCACGGAACTGTATACTTGGAATCCCTTCCATTGTATCGTGCTTGATTTTGAAGATGTGCGTGTCCCTCTCTTGCCAATCCATAGCCTTCACTAAATCAAAGCTGATTTCATTGACACAGATCAAGGATAAGATGGACTTAACCACTCCGCAGTATTCTTTCGCGTCAAAGTTTTCTGCAGGGACTTCCTCGCTTCTGCCCTGCGCGAATCCATAAGTTGGCTCCTCAAGCGTGACCCTAATTGGCACACCCTGATTGCGCGACATACACACCTCAAAAAGGAATTTAATTGCCCTTATCATCTTGCCTTTTGAGCCACACACCTTCCCATACTCTGCCCTGTGTACAAGTATCCTCAAGCACATGGCATTTCCACTCGTACCAACTTCGATTGAAGCCTTGCCTCCTGTTAGGGATCGGACTGCCAGCTTGAGGGCATCTACTATTTTATTTGTGTTTTCGTTTGTCATCTTGCGTATGTCACTGGCAGGCACACTCCATTTGAGTAGTATTGCCTTGTGCCTTTTCCATACCACAGTTTTATCTGTGGTTCATCTCCATTTCCGTTCCTTTGTTTCACGACTGCCATCAATGCATCGTATTTTGTGTTCTGTATATCGTTAGCCATAGCCAAACTGTCCACATCTCCTGCTTGCTTTAGCTCATACATTTCCTGCTCCTTCTGTTTGTTGCGCCAGCAGGTGACGCAGTTGTGAGCCTCATCGGTTATCTCGCTCACTCCCTTGACATCCATCTTGTCAACACGCTCCCTCTCACTCTCCTTTTTCCTAGCGTGTGCCACAAGAAACACATGGACATCATACTCATTCACAAAGGCTGTGACCTTGTCCATGAACTCCTTGTGCTTATTATATTCATCTACTCCAAATCCCAGCTTCATAAATGAGTCAATTATGAAGAGAGTCACTCCATATCTTTTGTAAGCATATGCAAAAGTTTCCAGCACATCATCTGCCTCCACTTGCCCCACATGGTCGTAAAACCAAAAATTATTCTCAAGCCAATCCATGCCCATTTCAAATTCTTCCTGAGTCGGATGCTCCTTTCCCAGTGCTTGCCTGACAAGGTAGGAAAGGTTCATCTTGACTGGGACTTCCAGTGAAGCAATGCACACACGTTGACCAAGGCTGGCAAACCACACACACAAATAATTGAGAAGCATTGTCTTTCCTGACCCGTTGAATCCCGTGACAACAGTCAGCTCATTCATGCGGATATGAAACGGCATATCACCCCAAGGCAAGGGAAGACCATGACCCACATCTGAGTAGAGAAGATCGTGAACATCTGCCTTGTATTTCTCAACTCCATGCAAACTGTCAGGATCGACATACACTGCCTTCTCAAAGGCTGACTTGATGCCTTCAGCACCATGCTTGAGATATGTTTCATTGGCATCCTTTTCGGGCAACTCTATGACCCTGCACCTAGTAGCCCCAAGCCTCTTGATAATGGAAGCGGTTGCCCTCCTGCCTGCGTCATCCATGTCCATGCTGATTGCAATAGTCGTGAACCTCTCAAGAAAATCGTAATCATTCTGAATCCATTCCATATTCGGATCGCTTCCGCTTTCGCTTTCCCACTTCGCTCCAAAAGGAACACTGACCGCAGGGACTCCAGCCGTGGCAAAAGTCATGGCATCAACCTCTCCCTCAGTGATCACTAGCGTATCACAATCATCACCGATTGTGTGCTTGCCATACAAGGTCTTCTTTGCATCCTTGCTTGTGAAGATTTTCTTCTTCCCGTCCTGCCTTTGAAGCCCCATGTATTTCACCATCTCCACATCTGACTTGGACTCATCCCAGTAAATGAAAACAATAGTATTGTCCTCCTTCTGCCTGACATCGTAACTCACAAGGACTCTTGCAGGTATATTTCGGTCATCTATCAGGTAAGCCCCACAATTGCCCTCAGAATGCCCTGCCTCACCCACAAGGGCTTCGGGTATCTCAGGAGCCTTGCGAGAGCTTACAGGGGGCTTCACGGGCTTGATATGATGCTCCCTCCTCACGCCAAGGTATTCCCTCGCCTCATCAAGTGCCTCTTTGAATGTAATCCCCCTGACCTGCTTCCACAGCTCCAGTAGGTTGCTCCCCTTATCGTCACTGCTGAAGTCAGCCCACAGACCTGCCTTGCCATCACCTAGATGCACACGCATTGAACTGCCCTCCTCTCCGTTGACGCTACCGATGTGCCACTCGTTTGCTCTTCGTTTTCCGTTTGGCAAAAGGAGCTGACACACTCCCTCTGCATTGATTGCCAATTCTTCTTTTACTTCGTCTGCATTCATTTCGTTTGTCGTATATATTTCGGCAAGCCAGTTATATCATCTGTGCCAATGTGCTTGCACTCCATTGGGTTGATTTTCTTTCTGCCCTCGCCCACGACCACTGCCTCAATCTCGTCAGCTCTTGATGTCAAAGCCCACTCCATTCTGTCATTGGTATACTTGCCATCAAGGATGTCCTCTGCCCTTTCGATAATCCACGAAAGTGAGAGCTTTCCCTTAAATGTGTGTCCGTTCCTAGAATTTAAAAAGTCACTTGCCTGTGCCATTTTGAAAAGCTCCTCAAAGACCAGCACACCTTTGCCGTTTGCCCTCCACAGTCTCCTGATCTTCCGATTCCTCTTGTCTGTTGTTGTGCGGAAATTCCAATCGGGGAAGTATCTTTTTGCCATCCCGTATATCTCTTTGTAGGGTGGGGCTGAAACTTTTTTTGCAGTTTTCGTTTGGCACTCTTCGCCAAAGAGATTAACCTCGCCACCTTCACAGGGGGGTAAGGGGGGTTCTTTTTCTTTTCTTTTTTCCTCTTGGGAGGGGTTGTCAGGGGAGGGCATTCTCCTTTTTTCTTTTGCTTTAAGAGCATACTTGATTGCCCCACACGCAACCTCTCCAAGGTCATGTTCTTCGATCAGGTGAAACGCTTCACCGTCTAAGCTCGCCAGCACTCGCATCAGATTGGCAAGTCAAGGATCGCACTTTCGAGTGCTTTGGCTTTTGTCGTTTTTGTCCCACGCATCTGATTCACTGCAATGTGCCTCTCAAGGTGTTCAAGGGCTTGCGGAGAGATGCGGAAGGAGATCATCTTCTTCCTCTCACCTTCGGGCAGAGGAGAACGTCCACGGGTTTCGGGAATTATCTCAGGCATTCGTTTCGTTTGTTAAAATTGCGAGGGGCATCCTCGCTTGTGTTGTTGATTATGTCAATACTGGATAAAGGGGGGAGGCACAGCCAACTGCCACGGAAGTTGCACCTCCCCCCACCAGCGCACCATACGCAAATCTAAAACGGTGACCCAGCCTGCTCTTCAGCCACAAGCCTTGGATCAACTGCTCCACCCTGATCAAGGTATGAAATTGCCATGCCCTGCACGGACACAAAAAATTTAGTGCTTCCATCCTTCGCTTCCCACTCTCTACCATTGAGCCTGCACTCAATCTCGACCTCCTGACCCACTGCGAGAGCAGTGCTTTTCTCTATGCCTTCTTTGATAAATTCCACAGGGATTGTGTTAGGCCATTTGTCATCACCTGTCTTGATGACTACCTCATGTTTGCGGAATCCGTTTGCTCCGTATTCTCTAACTTCATCCACTTTGTGGACTTGTCCTCGTATCGTTACTTCATTCATATTTGGATTGGGTGTTGGTTAATGTAGTTTAGTATTTTCTGTGATGTTGTGGGGAAATCTTCGTCACTGGTTGCCAGCTTTAATTCCGCAAGGAATTCGTAGAACTGATCCAGCTCTGTCTCGTTGTTGAATGCCAACTTGTATTCCAGCTTCTTCTCTTTCGGAGGCTTTGGTTGTGGAGGTTCGGGCATATCAAGGTCAAGGTCAAGCTCTCTTGCGGTCATGCCCCAATCAAGAAGGTCACCTGCATCAAACAGGTTTGCCAATATGTCGAAATCAAACTCCCCGTGATTTCGATTCAGCCTGATGTTCAGCTCTTTTTCCTCTTCAATGGGGAGCGAAACAACCAAGCAAGGCACTTCCTTGATTCCCAAATCTCTGCAAGCGTTCAATCTCTGATGCCCACCGATGACAATTCCCTTCCTCTCCTTGTGGGAGTTTACTACCAGCGGTTCAGCCATCCCGAATTTGGAAATGCTTTCCTTCAGTGAGTTGAAATCGTTGGCTGATATTTGGCGAGGATTGTAGTCAGCCTCGACCAGTGAACTGGTTGCCAGTGTCTTCTGCTCGTAAACCATCAGAGGGTCTGCTTCTTGTTTGATGCGTTCAAGGCTCCACTCTCAAGCAGACGCTTCGCTTCCGCAATCGGTATTCCCCTCACGCTTTTTCTATTTGCTCGCTTCTCGCTGAGTGCTGCGCGAATCTCATGCGCCAGCTTGGAGTTGGGATCAGTTTCCCACCTCTCCTTGCGTCGAGCCATGTCCCTCGGTATGCGCTTGGCATTCTCCTCATCCGTATGCCTCCTCCTTGCGTTCTTCTCCCTAGCCTTCTGCCTCTGCTCGTCATTAGCCCAGTAGTATGCAGTTGCCCATGAGATGTTGCCGATGCTCTCCGCAATCTTTTGGTATGATAAACCTTGCTCCCTGAGTCTTCGGATTTCCTTGATCTCTATTTCTCCTACTTTGTATCGTTTGTCTGATCTCATATGTTTGTTTGTTTATTATTGTTGCCCGTCTTCTAAAAATCAAGGCTTTGTTTTTTCATCAGGTGGATTCACGCAATATGGCTCCACGAAAACTGTTTTATATTTTGCCCTGCCCTTGCCGTAGCGCACTCCCCGAAAGTGTCCCTGCCTCCAGTGGTATCTCTGCTTCCTGCCATCCCTGTCCTCTGTGTTTCCGTATCCCTGTGAGCGAAGTCCCTCACCGTATGCGCGACCTATAAAATTGGCTCCCCACTTCTCCTCCTCCTTGAGCTTGCCCTTTTTGTATCGGGCTGGCTTCACGACTCTTTCTGCATGGCTCCACTCGTCCTTCTTCAACGACATGAAGCAGAGAATCTTGATTGCCAGCACCACGACCTCGCTCATCTGCTCAATCTCCTGACCCACACGCTTTTTCATGTCCTTTCCCTCACTGGATTGCTTTAAGTATTCTGCTGCGAGCAACTCATCTGCATGATACATCCCCTTGTGCTTTTCAATTAGAGAGCTGATTGAGTCATCTGCAATGGGATACTTCGCCACGCTTGCTGCCCCATTGGCATAGACTCCGACAATCAGCAGATTTGGAATGATTTGCCCCTTGGCTGGATTGTATTCCCAAGGCAGGGCATCCCCTTTTTGCAAGTCCTCCTGCACATCCCTCCAAGGTTGATCCAGCGTTGCAAGCTCATCATTGATATTCTCATTGAAACTGCATTCCCCTGTCCACTGGTCACGGTATTCAAATGTGCGAGTGATCGACAAGGCGACCAGCTCCTTCTCCTCTCCCAATCCGTTGACCCATGTATCCCTCGGCAAGCTGATCAGCATGGAGGGCAAGGGGAAGATAATGCTGTCCACCTCAATGCCATCACTCATATTTGAATTGTCGAGCATTTGCAGGGTCTGCTGGTCAATGAAGTAGGTTGGATAGTTGAGCCGTGCCAGCTCCCTGTGAGAGCTGTCAATCACCCCAGCGTTGAAGCCCTTGTCCACTGACACATCGACCTCGCCACTCTCACCCCTCAAGGTGATATTGCCGTCAACCCCTGTGGGCTTGGACTCCGCTCCGATGGTGAAGTCCCTGACCCCATCGCTGAATGTTCTCTGCCTCCCGTCACCTAATGCCGTCAGTAGCTCCATGACTGAATAGGTTGCAGGATCATAGTGGCTGGATGGCACTGAATACCTCTTGCGGATGTATTCCTTGTTGACCATTGGAGGAAGTTGCTTGCCTAGCCTCTTGATGACTCCATCAATCCTGTCAGCAATTAGCCCTTCCCCAGTAAAGTCCAGTTTCAGTTCTTGTGTCCTCATCTCGTTAGTCCTTGTTGATTGAGTAATTCCACCCCATCCCCTTGCAGAGTGCCTCTGCCATTTCCTGAGTATTGAGAGTGGCAAGTGTGGGTGCTTGCCTGTCCATAGTTAGAATCGTAAAGCAATCCCCGTCTTGCCCGATTTCCACCACCAGCTTTCCTGTGGCTGGGCAGTGCAGATGATCGTTGTTGTTTTCGCTTGTCATGTCGTTAGTCCTCCTTGATTAGCAGTAGCCAGCCTCTCGGTCACTCTCCCACTGTGCAGTGTCGTGATCCCACTTTGCCTCCTCCTCGGTTGGCTCATATTCGATACCAAGGTAATCACTAATGACCTTGGTGAAATCCCTGTGCGATTCCTCTGAATCGAATTTCCCATCATCGGTCATGTTGAGAAGCTGGTTGAAGGTAGTCTCATCAGTCACAAACTCTTGAATCCTCTCAAGCTCCTCAATGTGTCCATCCCACATATCTTCGGGATACTCAATTTCAGTATTGTTGTCGTTGTCGTTTGTCATTGTTTTGATTTGGTTGGTGATTAGTATCCAAGGTTGTAAGCGGACTGATTCCTGTAGGAGTCACTGTAGATGTCTTCCCAGTAGCCAGCTTCATCATCATCGCACTGCGTCTGATAAGCGATGAACTCAGCATACTGCTCCTTCTGCTCCCAATTGAGTTTTCTCCAGTGGATGAGGTTGATCTCTCCAGCCTCGTTGATCCTGTCCAGTAAACGAGTGACACACTCTGAGTCTTCACACTCATACCAAAAGTCATATTTATGGACGAGCGTTTCACCATTAACTTCAGTGATGATTGAAACGTATGAGAGACTGTCTTCACACCCGTCACGATCAAGGAAGTGATTGTGGAAGGTAAATGCTTGTGCAGACATGATTGATGTTGTGGTAGCTGATGTTTTCATTGTGACTACATAATAGAGAGGATGCCTTTTGCGTCAATACTTTTTTATGGGCAACATAGCAGATTCCTCTGTAGCCAAGCAAATTCAAGGGATGCAGCCCACAAACAAAATTCATTTTGCCATTTTGATGCCACACCTCTTTGCCTTATATTTGCGAATTATGAGGTGTATAGGGGCTGTGATTGTTGCACTGTTTTTGACCTGTTTGGTGCTGTGTGCGGAAATACCTACACCCTCTCTTGTCACCTTTTATGATCCGCAAGAAGAGGTCTTTGGAATGTGGTGGATCAGCGATGGCTCAAGTTTTGACTACATACTTGAGGTCAATGAACTTGATGGATTCGGATGGTTCACGATTGCAACTTGGGTGGCTCCTCCGAGGGGGACAATCATGTCAGGGTATACCTACATCACTTGGGGCAACAAAGCGATTGGCAGGGTGAGGGTCAGAGCAACACAGCCAGCACCAACTCCAAGGGACTTGGTCAACTGGAGAGTGATGAGTCCCGTCAGGTTTTAGTCCTCGTAACGCTCCCCGTGACCTTCACTCACAAGAATGTCACCCATGTCACCCTCGGTGAGTTTAATGTCACACACGACCCGTCCGTATTTTCCAGTCCCATGACTGATGACAACGAACTCGAAATTGTTGTCCTCCATCAACTCAGCAACCCTGCCCTTTGCTGCCATTCCTTTGCGCTTCTCCACCAAGTCTCTCGTCCTGCACTCAGGTGTGTCCACATCCCGCAATCTCAGCGTTGCCTCTATCCAAACGTGGAAGCCTAAATCAATTCGTGCCTTGATCGTATCCCCGTCAATTATGCGGATGCACTTTGCGTTGTATTCATACATGGCTACAAGATTCTGATCACACTCCTGATGTCCTTGATTGATCTCTTCTTCTGCAAAACTGATCCACCCTCTCTGCCTCCAGCATCATTCGTGTTCCCCTCAATGGTCGCCACATGGCTCCGCTTGTCTATCTGACCAATCGCAAGCCCGATGTGCGAGAATCTAAACACAACAATATCCCCTGCACGGACGTATGGATCACTGCCATAGATGATCGGCTTGTGAAGCAGAACTCCCTTCCCGTCCTGATCCCTTGCCCAGTTCTCAAAGTCCCATGCCCCAGCCGTCTGAGGTAGCTTGAAGTCCACGCTGGAATCCTTCACTGCCTCCCTGACCAGCCAGCAGATAAAAGCCGCACACCAAGGCCATCCCTTCTCAGGGTCAAGCCATGTCGCAGACTTGTATTCATTGACCCTCTTCCCGCAATTTGTCCCGTCCACCTCAGACACTCCAATCTCAGCCTGTGCAAGCGCAACCATATCCTCTGCAACAGACGATAAACCAATCTCCTCCCGCAATTCACGCAAGGCTGCACTGATCGCATTCCATGTGATCCTCCCGTCTATCCCGTCAGCCTGTATCCCAAGGCTCCTCTGCACACTCTTGACCAAATCATATCGCCCTTTGAACTTCATACCCCAAAATCCTAGCGAGGAAGCCAGTGAAAGCAAATCACTATGCCCTATTCTCCCAATTCGCGTCAGCGAATCCGATTTTTTTTCGAGGCACAGGAGCCTCGATCACGGCTGAAACGTGTCAACCGTCTGTCTCTTTTGTCAGGTCGGAATTGTGCGGGGGCTTATTGATAGCACCGCACACCCCCCCCTATCGGAATTTTGTCCCCACCCCCCCTCACAGGGGGCTGTATTTGCCCTGTGAGCGGCTGAGAGGCTCACCCCCTCCTGTATCCCTGCTCGGACGCTGGAAGCCCTCAGAGGAAGCCCTGTGCGCCAGCATCCATTGCTGGGCATCCGTGTGCCTCACAGGAGAAGGGGGGAGCTAACTGCAGCAGAAGCCCACCATTGCCCACCCTGTTTTCCGCACCTATTTCCACTCAGGGCAGTCCTCGATGTAATTGCACCAACGACACAGGTGGGAGGGGGAGGGGGGAGGTGGGGTGGCACTGTCCCACTCCAGTATGCCTTTGCCTTTCTCTGCGAGGTATGCCTCCGTGGCATCCGCATCGTCTTTGGTTCGTGTCACAGCCTGCACTTCGTGGCGCAATGTCCAAAACTCAACACGGATCGGTTCAACAATGTTTGGGAACATCCTGCGTGTCGCCCACGCATAGATGTCTGCCTGCAGGTTGGTGCGTAGCTCCTCGGCTGTAAACTTCTTCGCCTGCGTCTTGATGTCGAGGATGCGAGCCGTGCCACCCTTGATGTCGAGCCTGTCAATGAAGCCTTTGATGAGTACGCCTGCGCCCACGGAGATCAGGAACTCCTGCTCTGCAATGCACTGGTCTAGGTTGTCGATACCATCCCACCAGCCCCACTGCTCGCACACGTTGCACAGGTCGCCTGCCTTCTGCACAAGCTGTGGGTCTTCCACACCTGCGTCATTGCAGGCTTGCGGTAGGTGGGCAAGTGCGTCCCTGCTCCCGCTGGTCTGTGCCATCTCAAAGGCGTAATGCACTGCGCTCCCCATCCTTGTCAGTGGGTGAGGCTCGGAGCGTGGGACTTCCAGCACCTTGTCTGCATAGAACTGCAACTGGCAGGTGTCCCAAGTCTTGATGCTTGAGGCTGAGAGGTGATGCAAGTCCATCAGCCCTGCAGAAGGTATGAGTTGAATCTCTTTGCCAGCTTCCTGTGCTGTATTGGGTCAAGAACAGGAATGGCTTCATGCGCCTTGGCAGATGAGTCTATCCCCAAGCTATCGCAGTCTGCTGGCTGTAGCGGGAAGATTCTGATGGTCTTGGGCAGGATGCGCCCATCATCGCTGACCCTCGCATCCATGACGATGGGCAAGCCGTGGGGCATGATCTCTCGGATTATCTGCATCCGCTGAGAGTATCAGCCCCACTGGCTGTGTCAAGACACTATCTGCGGGTGGACTTAATTGAGCAAGCACATGGTGAAACATTCACCTGTCTGATGACTGACTCCCTTGCCTCCTCTGCTGTCTTAGCACCTCCCTCGTATTGCATGGTGACGAATCCCCATTCATCTTCAAGGGCATCTGTCACCCCTCGCCAATCCTCGCATCCTGTCCCAAGGACAATGTGGCGTGAGTAGCGATAGCGTTGACTGCGCTTGCCGTGGTTGATGTGCTGGCATCCATCCTTGTGGACTTCCAGTTGGTTGTTGGTTTCTAATACTGTGAAAGCCATTTCGTTTTGTGGTTAGGTGTTGCGGTTTTAGTTTCAGTGATTGTGATTAGTTGTTTTCAAAGATCGTCACCTTGTCAGCATACTGGCTGGTGATCTTCATTGAGGTTTCGATGTCGCGTGACTTTTCGATCACGATATGTTCGGGGACTGTGCGCTCCCGCTCAGAGTTGCGCTTCAGTGCAACCTCAAGGTCAACCTTGACGTAGAGGATTTCGATTGAGTAGCCTGCCTCGCGAGCCTGCTCCATGCGCCTCACCATCTTCTCAGCGTTGACTCCTGTCCCGTCGATGATCAGATCGTCCTTGCCCTCTGCGAGTGTTGCCTCAATGAGCTTCTCGCACTGCTCGTTGCTCCAAGCATGGAGAGGGGCAGGATTCTTGGGATCGTAGTCAGGATGAGCCTCCTTGAACTTGTCAGGGTCAGCGATGACTCCTTGGATGTTCAGCTTGGAGATTGCCCAGCCTTTACCACTACCGGGAAGACCTGCTGTGAGTGTGCATTTTCGTGTGACGTTCTTCATTGTGGTTCCACCATACACGCAATGTTGCCCATCTGTAAAGGGTATAAATGAAGAAAGTTTTCCGAGGGGAGCGAATCCCTGCAACTACAAGGGCTACAGCCCCAAATTATTTTCAGAGAGTCTCGCATCCCCCCGTGGTTGTCCCACCCCCAGCAGGGTGTTCTGCAGAACAGGGGGCAACTTCGCGGACTGTGGGTGTTCTGCAGAACAGTACTGATCCTGCTCCCCAAAAAAAGAGAGGGAAGCCGCTAGACCTCCCTCCCTATGGTTGTTTGTTTGGGTTAGCTGTTCCGCACATCGGCTGGCAGGTGGGCTAGCCGTGGGTCTTCCCAGCCCTTGGAGCGGAGTGCCTCAACGGGAGTCATGCCTCCACCGTTTGGGTCAATCATCTCAAGGTATTCCTCTGGAGTGAAGTTGCGGATCAAGAACTTCTTGAATGATGCCCTGTGCTTCTTGGTGTGCTTGAATCGTGCAAGGAATCTTGCTGTGTAGGGATCATACTTGTATTCCTGTGGGAAGTAGAGCAGGTAGTCCCCATCTGTGAAGATGTTGGAAGTGCTGAATGGTGGCAGTTGTGTCATTGTTCTTTGTAGGTTGTGGTTGTGGTTTAGTAGACCGTCCTGCGTGGTGCAAGACGGATGATTGTTGATGTTGTGCCTTCACCCTCTTTCAGGTGATCGTATTGCTCTGTGACCTCTTCGAGCATGAGGTCTGCCTCGCTCACCCAGCCCTCAAGGTCTGTCTGATTGAGTTTGCAGATGCAGATCATCTCCCC
>VTLG01016174.1_pt1 | contig 63025 bp, 100 predicted proteins | sample 4694571 | NCBI WGS metagenome assembly VTLG01 (sample SAMN12604809, study PRJNA352737) | marine metagenome | biome: ENVO:00000447; feature: ENVO:00000209|ENVO:00000569|ENVO:01000036; material: ENVO:00002151; isolation source: viral sequences binned using virsorter ...
GCCTTTGCGATCTTCTTGGTCTATCCTTTCGGACAAGGAAGTTTCTCTGACGGTATGCCTTTGGGGATATCAGGAACGTTCAACTTTATGTTTGTCTTTCAGGCGGAACATAATATCCTTATGCATCCATTCCATATGGCTGGAGTTATCGGCATGTTTGGTGGGGCTTTATTCTCTGCTATGCATGGCTCCTTGGTTACGTCATCACTTATTCGTGAAACAACTGAGAATGAATCCCAAAACTATGGATATAAGTTTGGACAAGAAGAAGAAACCTACAACATCGTTGCAGCTCATGGCTATTTCGGACGTTTAATTTTCCAATATGCGTCATTCAATAACAGCCGTTCTCTTCATTTTTTCCTTGCTGTTTTTCCTGTTACTTGTGTTTGGCTCACCTCAATGGGTATTAGCACAATGGCATTTAATTTGAATGGTTTTAATTTTAACCAATCAATTGTTTCTGCTGATGGAAAAGTAGTTCCTACTTGGGCTGATGTCCTAAATAGAGCGAACTTAGGAATGGAGGTAATGCATGAACGTAATGCTCATAACTTCCCTCTTGATTTAGCTGCTGCTGAATCTACCTCAGTTGCTCTTATAGCACCTGCTATTGGGTAAAAAATTTCAATACCCATATCTCATTAAGCCCCTCTATTTGAGGGGTTTTTTATTTTCTTTCTTTGACAACTGTTTCAAAAGAGTATTCATGAAATCGTAGAATATTACTATACGTATATAGGTTTAAAATGAACCACTATACAATCGGTTACTATGATTCTCAGCATCATCATCAAGATGTCTGTACCTATGCCAACGATTCTTTTGAAGCAAGACAAGTAGCAATGGAATCAGTTAAATTTATTCAAGATCATCCTAATTGTATAGATCATATTCTATTAGCTTCTTTTGAGTATTAGTTTTCTGTATCTTGAATAAACATATAAAGAAGAACGATTGCTAAACCTGTTATATAACTCCAAAGTATTAGATCTAGGAAATCTCTATTCAAATTAAACTTCTGCTCCTGGAGGACCTACAATTTGTCCTTTACGTACTGCAGGATTAGTTGCTGCTGAAGGAAGTCTTGTAACATCTCTATCTTCAAATCTAATTCGTTTAGCAACTCTTCCTTTAATTAATTCAATATCTACTTTATGTTGTGCAGCTAATTGAGCCGCTTTTAATCTTTGTAATCTCTTTTCTTGATTTATCGGATTAGGTAAAACTTGTAAAGGATCAGTTGTTTGAATTGAAAAAGGAGTACCTAACGGATTATCTGACTGACTCAAATGTTCTTCCATTACTTTAATATTGTTCTTAATTTATTTTAATTGCACTATATTTATATACTTATCGTAAACTAGAAGAAACATTTGTTAGTTAGATGCCTACACCAGAAGAATTTCTATTAAGAAAAGTTGAAGGGATGTCAGAGCCTGGTCCTTTACCTGCTATAGATTCAGTACAATCAAATCCAGATCAGTTTGATCTTGAAGCTAAGAATGCTGAAGCTGCACGAGTACAATCAATGGCTGAGCTAATCCATGAGCAAGAAAAAGAAAGATGGGAAAATGATTTGCGAAACCGAACAGACGGAAGAGATAATCCTTTTGAGGGACAAGACGGAAGATATAATCCTTTTGACGGACAATTTATTAGATTACAAGACGGTAGCCTAGTACCTAGAACACCTGAAAATTCAATACCAGGTCCTTAATAATAAAATTTTAATGTGCATTAGCATATTTATAAGGTGCTTCAGCCATCGCTAGATAAATATATGTCTGGTTAGCATTATTTATTCCTGCATTAGTTGTTCTAACTTTAAAGCCACTAGATAAGAAATCATAATCTAGAGAAGAATCACCTCCCGCATTGGTTAAGTTTGGATATAGGTTTATATCAGTAGGGTTGCCTGTATAGCTTTGTCTTTTATTATCATATATAACCCAATTGGTACCGCTATCATCTAGTTCTTTCATCATAATCCAAGCAGGTTTGAAATCTAATGGTATGATTGTGCCATCAGCACTACCATTGCCGACATATTTACCTAAATGACTATAACCTTTTACACTTGCAAATAGATAAGCTATATAAGTACCTGAATTAGCATTAACAGTTGTATTGCTTCCGATACTAATAACCGAAGAAGTAGGAATTGTTGAGTTCCATAGTGTTGCGTCTGCATCTTGTGCATTAGTTAAATTAAGAGCTAACCATTTAGTACCATCTGCTAAATTCTTGTGCCAAACTGCCCAATGTGATGAATCATCTCTTCTTTTAACAATTACCATTTCAGCAGCCACTCCTAAATTATGTGCAATAGTTCTATTAGATCCATTTCCAGTCCAAGAAACAATATCGAAACCTGCTGATGCTGATTCTTTCCAGTTCCAAGCAACATAATTTTCTCCATTTTCATTAACATTGCCAGAAGCACCTGCATCAACATTGAAACCATCAGCTAAAAAAGAATTTACATGTCCATTACTGTTATCGGTATCCTCTGGATCTGTTGTATTACTATATACAACTTTATTTGCTCCTCTTACTGCATCTTGTAACATATGCCAATCTGTCTGTGATCTATTTTTTATCCATAAGAAATCAGGTTGAAACCCTACACCTGTTATATCTCGATCAGCTGAATCATTACCTGTATAAATAATAGTATTAAAGTATTTTCCAGGATCTTCAATAGTAGGATCTGCTAAATTCTTACTACATAAGGTTAGATACCCAGAAGGTACTGCCATAGAGAAATCTCCATAGCCATTAGCATCTGAATTATTTCCTGCAGTTTTAGCAGCGGCAAAGGAAGAATCTTGTCCATAATTGAAATATTGTCCGCTATACCAAAGACTACCTCCAGAACCAGCCTGCATTCCTACAAAGAATTGGTTCTTATAAGTATGCCCAGACCAATCAACTTGACTACCATAAGAAGAGCCGTTTTTCCAAATATCACAAGTAAAGTTATCACAATCTATAGCGAAACTCATTATATCGCCCTGAGCCATACCAGCTAAACCAGTTTCAACTTGACTTCCATTTGAATAGATATGGGTGCTGTAAGGAACTGCGATTTCTTTAGTCCGCCAATCATTACCACCTTCAGGCCAAATCAAAGTAGGCCCAGCAAAATTCAAAGCTCCTGAAGTGGAACCACCTGGATAGCTATAACCTGAATTAATCATATATTCCATAAACCATTTACCGCCTTTAACCGCACAGGTAGCCATCCGAGTAGCTGGAGCAGATCCTAAAAAAGTACCCCAATTTAAAGCTCCTTGAGATGGAGAACCATTAGTATACTTTTGAGCAGTTTGTTGAACTGGAAAATTATTAGTAGGAGTATCTGGAACAACATCATGTGTAGCAAAATTATTAGGAGTCCAGTTATTACTTCCTGCTCCATCCTTTCCTAATGTTGTTGCTGTAGTTCCAGACTTATCGCTTAACGGTAAATAAAATCCATTTGTTCCATGACTTCCTGTATATTCTTTAGGAATCCATTGTCCTGTTGCTAATTTCGTCTCACCAAAAGAACTTGCATCTAAAGCTGTCCCATCTATAAAATGAATTTCTGCTAAGTATCCACTGAAATAATTAGAAGAAGCATTATTACCAATAGTATGTGCAATATTATTATTTAATGTGTAATCAGTATCCTGTGCAGGATTAGTTCTATTTGCAAATGATGTTTCTTGCGCTCCGTTTACATAGATTTTTATTCTATTATCAGCAGTACTTTGTGTTGTGTCTAAAACGACAACCAGATGATACCAGGATCCAGGATCCCTAAACATTCTATTTGTGTGTAATCTATAGGTATATCCAGAGTTATATTCAAAAACATTAAGAGAGTTATCAGTATCAAATCTTATTGTAGTATTTGGACTACCACTTCCTCCCCCATTAAATATAGCTCGATCACCACCAAAAATAACTTTTTTGACCCAACAACTGAAAGTCCAAGTTTTTCTATTACCAGCACTACTAAATGTTCTAGTTAATGTTGCAGTATCGGCGTCATTATTAAACCTTAAAGATTTATCTATTTCATAATCGTCACCAGCAGCACTAGCTCCTAGTCGAATTAAATCATTAAAAGCCATTTTACTTAACGTCTAAAGTAGCTACTGCATGTATAACATTACTTGCCTTTATTAGATAATCAATTCGATCTACAGCTGCTGCGGTAGTCGTTAGTGTCGGAGCAGTTCCTGCAGCCCATTTAAATGCGGCATTCCAAGAAGCTGTTCTACTTCCAGTGCCATCTTGAGTTATGAATATTGATCCTGATTGACCTATTGCTTGGTTAGTTGGAGCAGCAAAAGCTCTATTGCCGCCTAATGTTACTGAGTGATGAATACCTAAAGCCATATCAATTGTTATTGATGCACCATCTGATAAAGCATTGATATTACAAGCAGCTCCTCCTGTCAGACTAATTCCGCCAGAAGTAGTTGAAAATTTCAGAGCGTTATCGTAATAAGCGTCACATGCTCCGTTAGTATGGACTCTAAATCCATATTCACCTCCTGCATTTGGATTTAATGAAATAGTGCTATTTGTATTGAGAACTAAATCACCAGTACCAGTCTCTCTAATATAAGAATTTGAACCATCGTGATAAATTTCTAAATCATTTCCTGTTCCCCAACGAATCTTTTGATTATCACCGAGATCTAATGGACTAGTTAATTTACTTCCTGAAACTGAAGCATCAGCTGGTGTGTTTATATCAACTGCGTCTCCTTGAATAATTCCCCAGAAATCTAATCCACCTGCAGGAGCAGTAGTAAAAGTAAGTGTACTAGCAGCTACTGTAAAATCTGTTCCAGGATTTTGTAAAACACCACCTACACTTATAAAAAGTTGATTAGCACTGCCTGCAGAAGTATTAACTCCCGCAACTTGCATTGTAAAAGCAGTATTACCACCATTAAAACTTCCAGAGATATCATCGAGTTCACGATTCTGACCTCTTACTGGTTCTTTTCCTATGTATGCCATCTAAATCGGAATTCCTTTATTCTTAGTTTAGTTGAACTAATCTCCTAAAGATTATGTGCTAACAGTAACTAAGGTTGTGTTGGCCATTTAGTAGTAGCGTCTGAATCAAGAGTTGTATCTATTAATTTTTTCAACGCAGTAACATCACTAGCTGCTTTAATTTTCTTTTCTCGTTCAGCACAAGCAGAACGTACATCATCTCTAAATTTTGAAACTGTTGCAGGGATCTCTGTTGTCTCTTCAAGTTTACGAATTACATACCAGTCATATGGAGATAATAAAGAACTAGCAGCTTGTTTTTGAGCAGCTATCCATTGAGTTTTAAGTCCTTTAGTAACCACTTGTGTACCGTCTGGATTCTTAAGTAATTTCCCATCCTTATCTTTTTCATCAACATCCTCAAGTGCTTTTGCCTTACTTGCTGACCAATAAAAACGTTGATCATAAGTAGCTTCATCTCCAACTTCAGTAATTCCTATTGCTTTCTTTTCAGTGAGAGTAGTAAGTCTTAACCAATTAGCTGGATAATTAATACCTTTAGAAGTAAAAGCTACATCTACTGGAAGTGTTTTGCCATCAAGTTTGAATGCCATAATTAAAAATTACTGTACTGTCAATTTAAATACTATAGATATATTTTAACTTGCATTAGCATACTTAAAGGCTCTTTCAGCAAAGCATAAATAAACAAAAGTATTTCCACTACTATTATATCCTCCGCTGGTATTTCTAAATTTCACTCCGTTACTTACAAGATCAAAAAATGTAGAGCTTACGTCGCCACCATCTGTATTAGTCGCCATTCTTAATTTAACTACATTAATAGGATCTCTTGCTATATCCCATATCTCCCAATTTTCTGAAGAACCTATATTTTTTATCCAAATCATTGCTGGTTTAAATCCAGTATAAATAAAATTCCCATCTGTATTTCCATTACCTACATAAGATCCAAATTTAGAATAACCGTCTACACCTGACCATACATAGGCTATATATTTTTCTCCACTAGCATTAGTTTTATCATCAGTACCTACAGCAAAAGTAGATGAAGTAGGCGCCGTGTCATTCCATACTGTATCATTATCTTCAAATGCTCCTGAACCATCCATTTGTTGAGTAAATGTAGGACCTTTAGCTACATGCTGAATTTGCCAACCGTCTGCTACATCCCTATTTTTGACTATTACAACATCTGGTACAACACCTAAATTATGAGCTACTGTTGTAGCAGATCCTGTGCCTGTATAACTAACAATATCAAACCCAGCAGAAGCTGATTCTTTCCAATTCCAAGCAACATAAGTTTCTCCACTACCATTCATTCCTCCATTATTTCCTAATGTGAATCCATCAGCATCAAATGAAGTAACACAAGTAGCACAAGTACCCTCTGCTCCTGATGCATTTGTATTAAGTTCTTTTGTTGCACCTCTAACAGTATCAAATATTCCTTGATTATCCCCACTTCCATCTCGTCTTTTACATGTAACTAAGTTTGGTGAAAAGCCAAGTCCAGTAATAGCTTGTGTTGAACCATTACCAGTATAAAGTTTAGCTTTGAAATAAGATCCACCTTCTTTAATTGTTGGTGTAGGTAGGTTTGCTGTATTTAATGCTTTATAGCCTGCGGGTAATGTATGGAAAGGTCTTTGACCAAAGTTTGCTTTACCTGTACCTGCACTAGCACTGGAGTTTTGAACTGAAAACCAACGATACTCTAAAGAAGTTGTTACACCTGTATAAGTTTGAATTAATGTGCCGTTCTTATAAAATTTAACAGTTTGATTATCTATATCGTAACCACATCCAATCACATCTGAATCAGACCAGGTAGCATGTGCTCCACTTGTAGATCCATCGTTAAATTCATCATTGCCTGACATTAATAAAATATATTTAGTAGCATAACCTGCTGCAATATCTGTTCCTGAACCTATACCTATATATCTATTATTTAAAACTGTTTGTTCCATGTACCATTTACCAGAAGAAGGAAAATACATAGTTCCTTCTAATTTCATTCTTCCAGCATTACCACTCGATCCTGAATTTGAATAATCTAGATTACCATTACTCAGTGTCCCGATTAAATCTCCATCTGTTGCTCTAAATAAAGAATTCCAAGTACACCAGTTATTAGTAGGCGTATCCGTTAAAGAATCATTTTCTACACCTGCTGCAACTGAGAAGTTATTAGGAGTGAAGTTATTCCCATTACCTGATGAATCTTTGCCTAGAGTTGTTGCTGTAGTCCCTGAATTATCTTTAAAGTCTAAATAAAATCCATTATTTCCATATGTTCCTTCATACTTTTTAGGAATCCATTGCCCTGTATCTTCATGTGTTTCACCAAAAGAAGCAGCCGTTAATTGCTGACCATCGATAAAATGTGTCTCCGCCATATAACCATCAAATGTTCTTGATGAAGAAGCGGAATTATCCATACCTATCCGCATTGCGGCAGAGTTATTACTTATTCCAAAAGTATCGTTTTGACCTGGATTATTAGTTGTTGCAAAAGCTGTTTCTTCTACTCCATTAATATAGATTTTTACTCTATTTCCAGCACTGGCTAAAGTTGTATCTACGGCAACGATAACATGATACCAAGAACTACAATCTCTAAATAATCTACTTGTAACTCTCCAGTTAGTAGACCAACCAGCAAACCTTAAAGCTCCAGAGTAAAAATAAATTGCACCAAATTCAGTATCATTATCAGCAGTATGTCCATTCAATAATTCACCATAATTTATAGCAGCTTCAGCGCCTCTGCATAATTTCACCCAAGTGCTAAACGTAAATTTTTTATTGGAAGTACCAGTTCCATTCGTTCTAGTAAGAACCGCATCATCTGGATCATTAAATCTTAAAGACTTTTCGATTTCATAATCCCCAGCAGCACTGGCTCCTACCCTAGCGTGATTTCCAAATAAACCCATGACTATTTAACATCGAGGGAAGCTACTGCATTAACTTCACCAGCAGCTTTAACAATATAATCAATTCTATCTATAGCAGAAGCTGTTGTCGTCAGTGTTGGTGCTGTGCCACCAGTCCATTTAAAAGCAGAGTTCCAAGCAGCTGTTCTAGATCCTGTACCATCTTGAACCATCCAAATCGAACCTGTTTGTCCTAATTTTTCATTACTTGGATCACCTACTGTTGTATTTCCACCCATCGTCACAATCCAATTATCAGCTGTATTTAAATCAAGAGTGGTTGTTCCACCAGCTGTTGCAGCTTGTGTTTGAATATTAGTTTCTGTAGATCCTGTTAACTTAACTCCAGCAGCTAATACACGCAGTTTTTCTGCTCCGTCAGCTTCTGTAGTTACATATCCAGTACCTGAATCTACAACTTCGACTTTACTATTACCTTCAGATATTTTATCTGGTGCTGCTGTAGCGAAATCTACTAATTGTGCTTTGGTTTGTGACATCTAAATTAACACTCCTTTAGATTAATTATCGCACCAGTTAATTGTTGAATTTAGGCTTCTTTTAAAGGAAGTCCTAATAATTTCCTGATTTTATTATGCTCAATGCGTAACTTTTCAGGATCTGTTAAATGCCCTCCTGAATTTCCTGTAGGTTCTTTATAATATGGATCACCATAATATTTTTGATCTCCTGCAATTAATAAGGGACCACCTGCATTTTGTTGATAACTCATTCTTTGTGAATAATCAGGAATATGTGTTCCTGCTTGTGTATATTGATTAGAACCTTGAACATATTCTTGGTGCCAACCTCCAAGGTTTTGCCCTGCCATTCTCACTGGGAAATCATTATCACCCATAATTTAGATCCCCTCTAAACTTTCTAAGAATGGATCTACTTTGTCAATAGCTCTTTTTTCTTCAGCTTCTTCAGAAGCAATTGTTTTCTCTTCTCTTTCTTTCTCTACTTTTCCAGGTAAAGGGCTTTCTACTTCTGATTTTAATGTTAAAGGATCTTCTTGTAAATTACCTCTATATCTACTGAGGAAAGCTGCAGAAGTAGGAATACCTGCATCAGTTTTTAAATTTGCTAAGTAAGTCATTAGGCTCTAGGAATTTTAAAAGTATTTCCATAGGAAATAGAAGGAACCTTAAGAAGAGGTTTGGTTACTAACGGAGCAGCCCATCTACCAAAATTGATAGCGCCTTGTTCGACTGGAATAGCAGCTAAATAATCTGCAACTCGTTGTGAAATAGGTTCTTGTGGTTCAGAAGGTTCTTTGGGTTCTAGCCAAGCTGCTACTTCAGTTGCACTAGGAGTTACAGAAGGAATTCCAGGGTTATAAGGAGATCGTCCTGAATACATTATCTCACACCCATACTAGTTAAAAAATTATCAACTCTATCTCCTATTGGTTCCTGTGAACGTGCATTCATAGGATTATTTTTTTCAGAAGCTTTGGCCATAGCTGGAAGAAAAGGCTGAGTAACTACGGCTGGTTGATTAACCATACGAGGATCTAACCTTGGCCCCATTGAAAGGCCTGCTGGATTAAAACCTGCGGGATTTACTGGTTCCATAAAAGATGTGTCCATATTTAATTATAAGTTGATGAATATCTTATTTATCAAATACCATCTCCTTACCAAAAACATCCCAGTGCCTTTTGTTCTCAGAAGATGGTCTTAAATAAGGATCTAAATCAGTGTTATAACGTCTACCATGATCTTTTCTCCAAGCTTGATTTCCTAAGTAAGTACTCCATCTAGCTTTATCTGAGTGCCCTGCTTGAGCTGCTGGACTATTTCTAGTGTTATAAAGCCATTCTGCTCTAGCATCTAACATTGCTTGATTTTCTAAATTCCTCTGTTTTTCCTTATCTAATTCTTGTTGTTCTAAAGCAAGAGTATCTTTAGCTTGATTTCTTCTATTTACAAGAGTAGCTATACCAATAGGTAATGTAAGAGGACTAGTCATAAGAGCATATGGAGTAATCTTCTGTAAAAAATTAGTAGCTTTAGTACCAGCAGATCCTTTATTAAGAATATTTTGTAAATTCTGACGCTTTACATCTTTTATATTTTGTTCCTCTACTTTTCTCTTTTGTATCTTCTTTACTAAATCATCGTCATCATCATCTCCTTTGGGAGGAGGTGGAGGAGTTGCTGTATCAGCTTGAGCTAAAGTTTTTGCTAAGGAGTTTCTTAATTCTCTTTCATTAATTTCGTTTTTAACTTCCTCATAAGTTGGTCCACCTACAGATCTTTCTGCTCTTCTAGATTCTAATATTCCAATATCTGTAGCAGGGACTATTGTTGGTTGTCCATCTATCATTTGCATTCTTACTCCTTGTTGCGTATTAGCTACAGCAGGAGTTTGTATAGTAGATGAACCTTTAATTATAGGATCTCTCCAAAGGAAATTAGGGTCATCAAAAGGATTTGAAGGCGCCCGATTAAAAATAGAACCAGCAAAACGATCAAGTTGCTCTTTATTTGATAGGTATCCTGCTGTTATTCCTGTACCTATAAGAGGCCATAAAAGTTTTCCTGCTCCGTATAACGCTAAAGGTGGTGCCATTTTTTATAAACTTATTTTCTTTAAGATTAACAGCGGCAAACATTGGATTGTGTTCATCACTAGGCTACAACCCTTTGTACTGCAACTACTTGTAGAGTGTTGCTAAACACAAATCATTATTCTTAGAATCAAGAAAACTCTATAGGAAAGAACTATGTGTTCTGCATTACTCACAACTGTGAGCAGGTCAGAACCCCTAGTTAGTTCATAAGTAATTAATAAAGGGTAAAGATTTTTAACTTAGTTTGTGTTCTGCACTAAGGCACATCTACAATAATCCTAGTAGCTACAAGTTAATGGAAGGACCGCAGTATGAATGTTATGTACAAAAAGTACGAAAGATATTTAAAAAAATGGATTTATCAGGAGAAGATATTTATAGAATTGCTAATACTTTAAATAAAATTCAACAATATTACGGACGAGATCAATGTTGGCCAATAGAAAGTGTACGCTATTTAGAAAAAGGATTTACTTGTTCACATCAATATGCTCCTAGATATAAAGGTAAAAATGCTGGATCTTTAATATTAGCTGTATATAATATTTTTCCTAATGAAGAATCAGGATCTACTTTAGTTATAAGAAAATCTACTTGTAATAATTATCATTGTATAAATCCTAATCATTTAACTTATGGAGATCAAATTGATTTGAAAATTGAAAAATGGAGAAGAAATGGTATTGATATTGATAAATATAAATTCGCTGAAATCCTTTGGGAATACAGGAAAAATGAAAAATTAAAGACCACAACTTATAGTAAACTTGCTAAAGAGTTTAATCTTAGCTATAACACAATACGTTCTATCTGTAATCACCATGCCAATTGACAGTAAGCTTCCTGCACAGTTAGCAAAAACTTTTGTGACTGATTCTATTCAAAAACAATTAATTGAAGATAAAACTGCTTCTAAAACTCAATTATGTCTTTGGCATAGGAATGGAAGTAAGAAACATGAAGGTAATTTTGGACCTGATTTTGAGTGTTTAGATTGTATGAAAGAAATTAAAAAAGGACGTTGTTTAATTGATATCGAAAAATTTGATTTAGATATGTTCTACTATTTTCGTTCCTTTTGGAGCAAAGTAGATATTAAAGGTCCAGATGAATGCTGGCCTTGGTTAGGATCTAAGCGCCCTTCTAAATATGAAACAATAGCTTATATGGTAAGTCCTTTCCATAAAGCTAAAACACATTCAGCTGCCAGAGTTGCTTTCTGGTTATCACGTGGTTATACAGGAAAGCTAAGAATAACACATAAAGAAGGTTGTCATTACACTTGTTGTAATCCATTGCATTTAAAAATAATGGGAGTACAGTTAGAAAATCCGAAAACTATTTCGGCTATTAGTCTTGAATTAAAAGGTAAAACAATTTATGACCACGCAAAAGCCTGTCTCAAAGAATAAAGATGTAATTCCTAGTGCTTATCATATTAGTAATCCTGATTATGTAGGTTATATAAGTATAGGTGCTGACTTGTTTTATACAGATTATTTCAAAACAAAAGAAGAAGCAGCATTTGCTTTAGATAAATTAGCTTATGAGCATTCTTATGACAAGATAGAAACTTTAGAAGGGGAAGGTTGCTATCCTGAACGTGCTAGAATCATGAATGAAAGATATAAAGAATTAGGCAGAGATGCAAAAGATCATCCTATGCATGGCCTATTTACAGGAATAGCAAAAGAATATGGCGAGATTCCTAACGACAATCCCAGTTAATTTAGGTTTTTATAATCTAGGAAATGTAGAAGCATATCCAACAGGAGGAACAGGTCCTACTGCTTATGGTCCAACAACTTATTTTGGATCAGATCCTAAACCAGCTACAGCTGGAGATAGTGTTAATACTCCTATTGATCTAGGAGATTTTTCACCCCTTTTTCGTGAAGTACCTATAAAAGGTACTCATGGTGGTTTGACTAGAAAAGTTTCTTCTTTTTATAAATTTAGTCTTATAAAAGAACGTTCTATACAAGTTACACAGAACTATAGTGAAACTGCATATACAAAGAAAACAAATAAAAATACTCTAATCTCTTTCTATAAACTTAAAGAAGGTAATTTTCGTGATGAATTACCTGTTAATGATGAAGGTTATGTTGTTGATACTGCAAGTATAGACGTAGAAACAGAGCATCTTAAATTAGATGATTATCCTACTAAAGAATTATCTGTTGGTAATTATCTATTTTGTATAACAAATGATTTCCGTTATTTAGAAACAGAATTTTCCATTACTCTTTTAGGATTTAATACTGATTGGAGATATGTTTATGAAGCTGTAACAGAAGCTATTAATTGTGAGAACTTACCACCAACAGCAGGTCCTATCCCTCCAGAAACAGTTATAGACTCAATTTTAGATTTCGGTAATATTTAGTATTACCACTGTTAATCTTATAGAACTTGCATGTAACGAATGAAGTCTGTAACTCTTCAGCAATTGGAGCGTGATTTAGATAGAATTCTCGATGATGTTATTGATGAAAGAGAGCATTATGAAGTCAGTATTGCATGGATTAACTGCCAAGGACAAGAATGTTCTGGTGACTCACGTTGGGAAGAAGAAGCTATAGCTGTCATTCCAATGAATGATTATAAAGTATTTCAAGAAGTTTATAAGGAATGGGTATTAGAAGAACAATATCAAAATATAGAGGAAGATTCTAAAGCATATGAAATATTACGTCCTAAAAAAAATCAAGATCCTGGAGCTTGGGCTTAACCTTTAAATGAGGAAGGATTTTGAGGTAAATTATAATTTGAATCAGCTGCAGAAGTTTTCTCTGCTTTTGCTAATAATTTTTTCTTAGCTTCATCTACTTTCATTTGATTTTTTATATCCCATTCTCGATCTGCTTTACTTACTTTAGATCTGTCTTCTTGTTCTTTTGACCACCAATTAGGATCTTGTGTCGTATTCGCTATACTTTTCCAATAATCAGATTGTTTTTTATAACCTTCTTGACGTTTTGCTTGGTCTGCAGCAGTACCTAAAATACCTTCTTGTTCAGCAATTAAAGCTGTACGTTGACTTTCTAAATCTTTATAATAATCTTTAGCTGCTTGCCAACCTTCAGGACTCTGAACTGTTTGATATATGATAGGGGCCGTAGGTGTCGGCATATATCTTGTACTACTTGGCGCTCTTCCACCCATTGTTCTATTCTTTAAATTGTATTTCTATCCTAATTTTATCAGTTAGATACTCATATCCTTTATGTCCACCATAAATAATACTGGGAAGAATAATGAGAACAACGATCAATTCAGCCCAAGTAATAGGTCTACGCATCATAAAAAGTGTGCCTCTGATAGTGAAGAGTTTAGCAGACTTCTAAAATCCTTGCCAGATGAATTATTATTTGGTGAACTTTCTACTTATCAACAAAGGTTATTAGCTAATTCTTTATGGGAGGCTGAGAATTGGGGAGGAAAACCAAAGCCAGGTAATTTCAAAGATGTAATTCCTAAAAGAGATTATCTGGAATTAGTAATAAGAATTGAACACGAACGACAGTGGTGCGAATTTTTAAAAAAAGGTTAAACTGTAGGAATTAGTCTCTCATTTATGGATTTTGTAGAATGGCTATTAGATGAGGGCAAAGATGAGAATTTACAATTAGAACCTCCAAAAAAATATAAAAGTTATCGTTTTAGAGATTTAAATATTAAAAGTGTCACCATTAAAAATTATTCAAAAAAATTAGTGCCATCTTTAGCAACTCAAGTAGAGATGTTTATTCCACCTTCAGGTAGCTTTGAAACAGCAGATCTTAGAAGATATTTAGAACTAATTGAAACTTATGAAACTTCAACTAATGATATGGTTTTAGGATTATCTTTAGCAGATCAAATAAGAATTGCTTTCAGTGATATGAAACCTGCCACAATATGTGATCGTTTCCCTGATATCGATTTGAATTCAAAAAGACGATATCGTTGCGTTGCTGAGTACCTATTACGACAAGAAGAATTAATTAAGGTAAGGGATCGTAATGGTAAGTTAGTAAAGAAAATTGGAAATGCTGGAAAGCCTGTTGTTTTATACAGAGGTCTTCCTAAACTCCATGAAACTTTAAAAAATTCCTCTCTTCTTCATTTCGTAAAAAATGACAACACGACGCAAAAAAATCCTAAACAAGCTGTTAAAAGCTAATCCTTCTGAAGAAGAACAAAAAATGCTTAACTTGGTGCTCGAAAGAGTAACCATAGATATGGCAGAATTTTATGGAAAATTTTTTAATGCAGAAGGTCCAGGAGCAATGGTTTATGCTCCAAAGTCAGAAGAGAACTCAATGTTCTATTTGACAGTTGAACATCTTATGAATGCTGTAGAAGATTTATCTAGTAGAGATATGCCTGAATATGCTGATGTTATGCGTCGAGCTATTATAAAAGCAGAAGAAATTGATCCAAAAAAAGAAGCTTTATTTATATTGCAGGATCCTAATTATGTATCTTTAATTCATTACGATAAAGAAACAAAGATAGCTGTTAATTCTGTATGAAAAAAAGCTATGCTGAATCTCGTAAAAAATTCGAGAATGCAAAGCGAGTATGGAGACTAGAAGATGATTGGCTTACACCTTGTGAATACCTTCCTTATATAGCTGCATTATTTGACTATGATATTGATTTAGATCCTTGTAGTACAGAACATGCAAATAAAGAATTTCTACGAGTAAAAAATTTTTATACTAAAGAGGATGATGGATTAAATATAGATATTCCTTGGACAGGAAAAGTTTATTGTTTTCCTCCTACTTATGGTCGTTGTTCCTTTAATAAACAAAGAGGTAGTTGGAGATGGGCTTTACATGGAGGAGCTAATTCAACTAGTCCTTCTGTTGCTTGGTTCAAAAGATTAGAACGAGAATGGAAATTACGTAATATATATGAAGGATTATTCTTTTCATGTAATCATGAAATGTTTAGAGTTCATGCAGATATGTGGAAGTATCCAATTTGTATTCCTACAAAAAGAGCTAATTTAATACAAGGTAAAAGTTTCTATCGATTTAATACTCCTTTTACATGGGGATTTTTTATTTACTTACCAAAGCCAGATATAGGATTTCAATCAAGTGAAAAATTTAGAGATATCTTTTCAAATATTGGTCATATTATTAATTGATTTTAAGTAGGTTCTTTTTGAGAAGCTCTGAACAAATTTTTAAATGTAAGTTCACCTGAAACAGGTCCAAACTGTCCTTGAGATTGTTCTGTAAATATGAATTTATTATCACGATCTCTTTGATTCCCAATAGGATTCTTTTTATTTAAACGATTCTCTTCTATAAAACGTTGTACAAATCTTTTTCCAGAAATATTATCAGAAGCTTCTTGAAACGTGCCTCCACCATTTAATTCAGTTTCTCTATAACGATTATCTATATCGTATGCTTGTGATCTGTTTTGTGCCATGATAGTATTCTACCGATTCTAAATAGTAATGACTGAAGAAAAGCTCGTTTCGATCCAGGGGGATAAGATCCTTTCTCTTGAGAATAAAATGAATGAAGCGAATTTGACGGCTGTTTTAATTGAAAAGATCTGTGTTGATATTCAAGATCTTCTATTAAAAAAGAATCAATCTTACGGTGATTCTGCATTGAACCCTGTTCGTATATTCAGTAAGGCAAGCTCTAAAGAACAAATTTTGGTACGTATTGACGATAAATTAAATAGAATTAAACAAGGACTTGATATTCTAGATAAAGATGAAGATGTCCTTCAAGATTTAATTGGATATCTAATTCTTTTAAAAGTTTGGAAAGAACGTAAAGACTATGAAGAAAGATCCGTTGAAAACTAAAGAATGGGAAATTATCGAATGTATTGATTGGTTAAAGGATACTAGTGGGAATGTAGAGATCCCAAGCCTCCTGGTTTCTGATCCCAGTAACGAAAAAATCTGCGAAGCACCTCGCCAGACGGATCAAACTCTAAAAGTTTTTTCTCCAGATAATTAATTGCCTTAATCTGGTTGATATTTCCATTATATGTATCACTTATATTTAAAAGACATTTATTTAATTTACAGTTATGTTTAACTAAAGTAGGTACTTCTTTATCAGAAGATAAGAATAAATCTAGTTCTGATCTACGTTGATCAATAAACCACTCTCCTGCTTTTAACCATTCCTTATTTATAAAAGGGGACCAAATCTTAATAATTTCTTTTCTTTTAATACCTTTATTTATCGCTTCTAATAGCTCAGAAGTCTTAAAGGCAGGGAATCCAATACTAAATGCATAACTTAAAACTGCTGCTTTTTTCTTTTTTGATAACGGCCAAAATATAAGTCTTGCAATTTTATAAGATAAAGTTTCTAAATCTAGTTGAAGCTGCGTTTCTATTTCTTCTTTAGTAGCTTTAGTATGCCCTGAAATTACTCTGCCTCTTATTTCTTTACTATTAAATCCTATACGCCATATAAATTCTCCTCTGTCTTTATAAGAAGCATAAAGGCCAGAACCTGTATAAGTCCTAGCTGATGCATAATATGAAATTATTTTAAAGGCGTATTTATTCGCATACGACTTATCGAGATTATGGGACGGTAACTGTTCCTGAGTATGCAACACCTGACCAATCATCTAGAGTCAGCATAACTAAATAATCTTTAGCTGCATTAGTAACAGTAACAGCTACAGCTCCAGTTCCTTTACCATTTTTCCAAATATTACTGACTGTTTTATATCCTGTAGGAGCTGATGAACCTGCATAAACATCTTCTTGGAAAATTTCTAATGTTTTTAAACCTGTGCTTTTATCAATTTCAACAATAATATCTCCAGTTCCTCCTGGATTAACTTGGAAAGCTCTTATATTATCTGAAGAGCCGCCTGTCAAAGAACCACCTTTATATGTGATTTCAGTTCCAGCATCAACTTGTAGTGTGTCTAAAGTTCCTTTGATTGTACGAGTAGCCATTTAATTAAAGAGTTAGTTGGAATTTAAAAATTTAAAGCTAATGTCAGCATCTATACCATGTTCTTTCAGAATGTTTAGAAAAATCTGACGCTCTGTAGCTTTTTGATGGAGCATATCAATAAAAGCTTCTTCTAGCTCATCTCGATCAAGCTCTTTAATTGCAATTGCCGTTGCATGGATAGCAAATTGCTGATCAACTGGCAATTCTAATGCTGACATGGAATCCACGTAAGTTCCGTCATTATGAATCCATCCTAACAGTAATAACTATCTATACCATAACTCTGCTTTATGCTCCTGTATTTACTATTTTTTTAATTCATAAGGATTTTTGTAGCGTTTCAAAGAGTGGAAAACCAATTTTTCTTGGTCTTTCTCTTGAAAGTTGCTTAAAAAATATGAACTACTAAGATAGGTCATATAAAAAACAATGAAAGAAGCAATGAGGACAGAACCCATTTATTATTAATATTCTTGCTATCGTTATTCTAGAAGCAATTGACTGTTGGTTTTAATGGATCAGGCATTTAAAGCAGAATTCTTAATCAATGCAATGTCAGGTTCTAGTAAGACAAACTTAATTAGAATCTATAAAGAAGAATTAAAATGTACAGATGAGGATATAAAAGAATTATTAAGCCAACCTGAATTTAATAAACGTCCTTACTTCATTAATTATAAAAAATTTTATGATTTAAAAATTCCTGAAACAGCTTGTCGTTTTAAATTCCCTTTCACACAAATTTATGTACAAGAAGAATTTCTAAATGATAAAGAATGTACAGATTTAATAAAAGAAATAAATAATAATTTACAACCATCTTCTGTAGCTAATCCAGAAGATCGTGTAATAGTATCTGATTATCGAACTTCTTCATCAGCAAGTTTTAACTATAGAGAAACAACAGTAGGAAGAGATTTAGATTTAAAAATAGCAAGATATTTAGGATTAGACCCTTTCGTTGGTGAATGGGTTCAAGGTCAGAAATATCTTCCAGGTGAATATTATAAAGAACATCATGATTTCTTTTGGCCTTTTACTAAAGAGAAAAGAACTTATACAGAATGGATGGGACAAAGAACTTGGACTTTAATGATTTATCTTAATGATGTAGAAGAAGGTGGTGAAACATATTTTAAACATTTAGATTTAAAAATAAAACCTAAAGCAGGAAAAGCTATTTTCTGGAATAATTTATTTATTAATGGTTGGCCAAATTTTAAAACGAAACATGAAGCATGTCCTCCTATAAAAGGAGATAAATATATAGTTACTAAATGGTTTAGATCTTGGCCTTTAATCCGTTAATACTTCTTCTTCTTCTGGTCTTCTTTGATAAACTTCTACATCAGCTTGACACTTAGAACAAGATAAAAAACTAATCATATTATAAATATCGTGATCAATATCTATATCACTTTCCCACCTAAGTTCTGTATTACAGTGGTAACATTTCATAAATTAGATTTTAATAGCCACTGTTGCTTTTTATGTGTACGTCCTCTTTCTGCTGCAAGATCCATTGTTAATTGATCTCCAATAGCTTCTGCTTCTTCAGAAAGTTTAGAAAAAGATTCTGCTAAATAGTCATAATTTCTAGCTAAGACTTTAATCATTTCTTCTTGTGCAAAACAATCATGTGGCAATGGATCTAATTCTTTTGCTTCATTTAAATCCATTACACAAAAAGGAGTACTAATATTTAAGGAACGAATATGTTCAGCAACTGTATCTAAACCTTCTTGCATTTCTGTATAAATACTTTCTGTTAATAAATGTATAGAATAAAATTTACTTCCAATTAAATTCCAATGTACAATATAAGTCTGATTTAAAAGGTGAGATGTTCCTCTTAAAAGCTGGACAAGATGGCAGTAACAAACTTCTTTTTGTTTATTCTGTTTAGTAACTTTTGGTTTTTGTTCAGTAGATACTAAACCAATAATAGGAAGTGTTGAGTTCATTAGCGATAGTTAGAACTTCTTCCTTCAGATGTAACTTGCATTCCCATTCCTCCTTCTTTTAGACGTCCTTCAGTAAGTTTACCAATAATTTCATCTGCTTTTTGACCAAGAAATATATCTGCAGCTCCTCCTTTTCTTCCTCCTCTCATCATTTTTATTTTTTCTAATTCATAAGCAGCTACACTTTGACTAGGATCTCCTTGTTCTTTCTTTAAACCTTCTCCAGGAATTTTTTCTTCTTCTTCTTCTTTAACTTCTTTTAAAGGATCATAATCATACTTCATAATAAAGTCCTATTAATAATTAATTCTGGTTAAGAGGAAGATAGACAGATATTATATCTCGGCCCATCCATCATTTTATTCTACTTTACCTTCTATTTCTTCAAGAATTTTCAAGGAATAATAATGAAATCTTTCAGTAACCCAACGAAGATCTTCTTGACTTACATTTTCCATAATTGCTTCTAAAGTCAATTCACGAGAAGGGACTTTGAGAGATTGTGCTAATAAAATTAAAGCCTTCTGTCGTCCTATCGTGAATTCTTTTAACATTATTCAATAGCTTTTTCAAGCTCCTCAACTGCTTCAGATGGCTTATCCTCATCTAGTGATTTGATAAGTGTTAACATTTCTTTAGCACCTTGGACTTTTAAATATACTTCTTTTAAACGCATCAATTTATCTTCAGCATTTCTAATATCATTAGCTAAATCAGCTTGTTGCTGATCAACCTGAGTTTCAAAAGAGTTGAGATCAGCAGCCATGATACTAAATAAACTATCAGAATTTTAGCTTACTTTATTCTTCTGTTCAACAACTTCAGCACCTTCAATTTTAATAGGTGTTTCAACTCTGATAATTTGATAAGGAGTATTTTGTTGTTGTGCAAGTAAACTTTGAATTTCTTTTTTATTCATAGGTTTTTCATCTTCAGATTTATATGTTCCATCTCCTCTTTTCTTTGCTGTCTCCACGCCGTAGCTAGCTAAAACTCCAGTAAAGACCGACGCTATGAAGGTTGGATCTATTTTATTCTGAACGAATCCTGGAATAGTAATATAGTTCAAAGTGAGGATACCACCTGACCATATAAGTACACCAAGTCTAACAAAATTACCAAGGATAGCAGCCTGTTCTTCTTGATCTGGAAGAATTGCATCTCTTACTTTCCCAAGGACACTTTTCTTTTTTTCTTCTTTAATGTGCTCAGACATTTTTAATACTTAACTAAATCCAGTTTACAATTATTTATACACTATGAATGTTAAACTTAATTGATAAGTGTTTTAGATTATGTGGAAGTTAATCCCACTATTAATATTATTTATTGCTCCGAGTGCACGTGCAGATCTTGTGCATCGTTTATCAACTAGCACTCAGTTAACTGTTAATGGAGCAGCAACAAGTGCTACAAGAGTTGGAAGTACATATAGTGTTTCAGGCTCAAATATAAAAGTTGGAACAGGAAATAGCGATGTTTTCGGTGGTTTAACTGCTGGTACAGCAACAGCAGCACCAACAATGAAAGCAGGTACTTATGACATAAACACTGTAGGATCAGCTTTTTCGTTCTCGGAAGGATTTGTTCAAGGAGACGCCGTTAATGCGATAGGGTCTGGTGTTGATGTTACAGCTGGCGTAGTTGCAGATATGCCTGCTTTCGGTAATACAACAACGCAATCTGGTGGTGTAGCAGGAACTCTTGCAGGCACAATCACAAGTGGTGGTGTAATGACACTAACTGCTGGTGGAGCTGGAACTACCGCCACTGGTCAATTTGTAAGCGAGATAACCGTAGATTAAAGTCATGAAGCGGCTTTTACTGCTGTTTTTATTATGGCCCCAATCTGTATTTGCTGTTCCTGTCGTACCAAATTTCTCACAGGGAAGTATGACTTCTCATACAGAAACTACTTCAAAAGTAACTGAAACTATAAATTCCATAGATTACCAAACTGGCTGGCAATATACAGTAACTGGAAATAATATAGAGCATACTGGTGATAGCCTCGTACCACCAGCTGTTACAAATACTGGCAACACGGTCAATGGAATATCGTCTTCATGGACAAGTTTAGACGCCACTCAGATGCCAAACTTCACGATCAAGGATGCAACCAAACCCTTTCAGGCAACATTCACACTGAGTCAACCAGGATTATCCACGCAAACTATAATACAGAGAGTGACCGAAATAACATCAGTCACAGATACAACAAGTACTTTCAGTCAATAAAGTACTTATTAGCGGTATTAATTAATGCGCATGTTTTATTCCCGACAACAGTACGTGCTGCGGATGTTGGTGGTGTTAGTGCCACTGCTAGTCCTATCGCTAATAGCAGTGGTTCTGTCACCAACCAAGCCATCCAAGTTTTACAAGGACCATATATTACCAACACCTACGGAGATGGAATCAGTTGCCAAGGTCCTACCCTAAACATTACGCCATTCCTGACTGACAGCCATTCTTTCCAGCAACCAAAAGAGTATTACTATAATGATCCTGTCTATGATGTCTCTGATGCCAATAACGATGGAGTCCCCGATAATCCAGGATCCATCTTGTATCATGTACCCACAAGAACTGGACAGAAAGATCAGTTCAACTTTAATTATGGAATCTCCGCTACCATATCAATTCCCCTTGATGGATCATTGCAGTCCAGATGTAAAAGGGCCGTGGATTCTAGAATTAAATTCACCAATCAATTAGTCGCAAATAAAAGATTAGATTTTGAAATCGCAAGACTTAAAAATTGTGGGGAACTTATGAAAGCTGGGATTATGTTTCATCCTAAATCTAAATATGCTGTGATCTGTTCAGATGTAGTTCTTGTTAATCCACCTGGAGTAGTACAAAATCACAGTCATACTATTAAACCTATCTCTTCTTCTTCCTCTTCGTCTGACCAAGCTGGTTCTTCAGCTTCTGGTCTTTTAAAGATGAGCGTTGGCGAGCCACTTTCTGACTAAGTGATAACTTTTCTTTTGTTTTACGTCCAAATAATTTAGGTATTCTTTTAATTAACTGAGCTACAGCAGGTTTAACAGCAGCTATAAGTAATGGCATAGTTGCTGCTACAAGAGCGATTTGAGCTGTATTAACTACTTGCGCTGTTGTAGGAACATATTGATCAACAATTGTCGTTGCTTCGTAAAGAGTTATACATTCACCATTTTGTATTTCATGTCCAATTACCTTTTCCTTACCTTGTGCATTTCTTAGATCACCAATACGTTGATCTTTAGGTCCTGGACAAGGAGGTTCTTCTGTTTTTTCTTCTTTGTTTGGTGGAATATCTGGTATCTCTGGTGAAGGAGTTTCTAAATTTCCTGCGTTTGTATCTGTATTAACAGGAGGAGCTTCTTGCTCTTTTTTAATTATTAACTGTTCAGGAACATAGTCAATAGCTCTAAAACTAGGAACTTGTCCATCACAAAAAACTTTTGCACCATCAGGATCGCTATCTACTAAAGTTTTTGATTGTTTATTATCATCATGTGCTTCGACACACCCTGGCATCTGGATAATGGGTGTACCAATTTGTATTGTTACAGGTGGTGCTCCAGGAGTATATACAGAAGGCTGTAGTAAAGAATTAGGAGCTGATGGTATATAAATCGACCTGATTTCTATATCAGGAATCGGATCCATTACCGACTAGGCATTGCTGGAGTTGCCATAACAGGACCTGTTGCTTTTGGCAACTTAGGCATCTGAGAATTAACTAACCCAGGAAGTGAGCCAGAAACTGCTTCCATAACTTGTGACTTGACATTATTAATGAGTTTATCTCTGTTGACATATATAAATAAACCACTGCCAACAACGGCAATAGATACAACGCCAGACGCAAGAGCAATGATGTTGACAATTTTTTGCATTGATTTATTCAGAAATTAAAGATCCTAGTTCTCGTCGAATAATTCTAAGTTCTTCGAGATCTTTGGATTTAGTACCGCCATCATACTCCCATGCATATCCTTTCACAACCATCTCTTCATTAATGGAAGTCTGTTTATGACATGAACAATTACAATTACCATCATCCTTGCATTTAGGATAACCAATATAAAGCCAACCTAAGAGTCTTCCAAACTTACCTGTACCTCCTTCTAATTCAGTTCTAATAACTAAATCTTCTTCACCACTTATAGCACCTTCAAGTTTATATTCAAGCCATTCAGAAGCATCAATACCTAATTCTTTTTCTTCTAAATTGCGTGTTCTTTTCTCTGGAGTATCAATACCAGCTACACGAATTCTTTCTGATTTACAAATACCAAAACCTAAATCAAAAGTGACATCTATAGTATCTCCATCAACAATCCTATCTACTGAAATAACTCGAAAGTTATAACAGTTATTCGTACTAGGCGGCTTCATGCTTAAATTCTTTCCATTCTTTTTTGATAAAATCAAATGAAATTAATATTAAAACAATTGTTATTGTAATAATATCTTCTTTCCAGAGATCAGCTTTAGTCATTTTTAGGTGGTTTCATTTTATGACTTAGGATTGTCATCCTTTACTTTTTTAATTTTAGCTGCCATATCATCAGAGAAAGCACCCTTTTTATAAAGGTCGTCTAGCTGATCACCAATTTCAGGATATTGGCTTTTTCTTTTTGCTTTATAAGCGATAGCAGCTTGAGCCGCTTTGTAATCAGTCCAACCTTTATTTATTTCTGCATCTGTAGGTTGTTTATCTCCTCCTTCCCATAGAGTAATAGTATGAGGTGGGTTTGATTGAGAAAGACCTAAAGTATCAGGCTTTTTATTTAAGTAGTTAAGGACAGCTCCTATTCTTACATCTGAATTAATAGTCATCTCTTATGCCTCCTTGTAGATTTCTACTATTGTATAAATCTCAACGCTACCAAAACTATTGCCTTGCCCAAAATCTTCACCACCTTCATGGGATTCATAGTTATGTTCGATCCTATATTCTGTTGATCCTGAAGGAGTCACTCTTGCAAAACCCTTTGAGTTTGTAGTTGTTACGTCAGATTGATAGGATCGCATTGATTGACCATATCCAATAACTGCTGTATTAGTTACATCATATAATCTTGATTGATTTCTATTAATCCGATGACCTGGAGTTGTCCATTTAATTAAATAATTACCTGCTCCTAAAGTAAATTTATTACTTGATATAGAAACTATTCCATCAGGATCAGTTATCTCTGTATTCAAATCTCTGATATTCCATGTAGAAGTTGAACCTTCTCCTCCAGCAGTACCACTTGATTTCTGATCGCAGATACTTGCATAAGAAGAAAATAAACCACAATTATTTGTACCACTAACGGTTAAATTCCCAGAAACAGTTGTATTTCCAGAAGAATCTAAAACAATATTATTAGAGCCTGAACTCTCGTGTTTTAAATTGACAGTTTTTAATGTGCTCATGGTTTTGGATTGTCACTCTTTACTTTAGCAATGGCTTCCTTCCATTTGGTAGTGCCATTCACTTGATCCCAGTATTGGAGATCAAGCTGTTCTTTTATATTGGGATAAGAAGCTGCTCTATCTCTTTGATATTTATTATTTGTATATTCTGTTTTTAAAGTTTCTTTTGCAGCCGCTATTTCTGATTCGGTAGGCTGTTTATATGATTCGCCCCAGTGAACTACTTTGTCACCTGAAGTAGCAAATTTAGCTGTTGGATGCAATTTAAGAATTGCTTCTGTTGTTGTTGGATTCATGCGAGTAGCTCCCAAGCAACGATGCTAGAGGCAGCTTGAACATAAGTTGTGCCTGCTCCATGTGTTTGTTTTATTTGCCATTTATATGTAGTAGCACTTGTTGTTGAAGGGGAATCTAAGTATTGATGAAACGCACCTACTCCTAAATAATCCGCTTCACCTCCACCAACTTGATAAGTAGGACAATCAGGTATTTCTTGAAGATCTGAACTACCTCTTAAAAGCTTAGTTTGATTCCGTATAACACTTGAAGAACCATTATTTAGAAGGGAAATAATATTAGTGGTAATAAAGATTTTGCTATCAGTAGCAGAAGGAGTAATAGTGACTGCTAAACCTGTTATATCAACATAGCTGTCCGAAGTTGTACTCCATTGTCCTTCACTTACCATGTCGGCTTGAACAAGCTGACCTATTTTTCCTCCAGCTAAAGTTGCAAACTCAAGAGTTCCTGGTGTTCCACTATTCTTTAAATACTGATTAGCAGTACCAATAGTTGCTGGTAACTTCAGCTCTAAATCAGATGCAGGATTCGTAGCAGGAGCTGCGATGCTCATGCTATTTCCAGACGCATGTTTTAGTTTAACTTTACTCATGATTTTGGATACTTATCTTTTGTTTTTTTAATAGTAGCTTTCCAAGCATCTATACCATTATGGTATATATCATCCAACTGATCAGCTATTGAAGGATATTCATTTGCTCTTTTCCATTTGTAATCTAACTTCGCTAATTCAGTTCTAGCAGCATCAATTTTAGATTGAACAAGTTCTATCTTTGTTCCGTCTTTTTTAAATGCACCTTTATTATCATGGATGTAGACAGTATCAGGATATGCTTTGTAAATTGCTTCGTGATCTAAACTCATGAATCTACCTCCATAACGATCATTGAAGAACAAGTTCGATAATAAGTATTACTATCGTCATCTGATCCGCATCTATTCAAGTAAATAGTATCGCTAGCTTCTCCACTAGAATAAAGATTATATTGAATATTTGTGCCTGCTGCCTTTCCGTGTGTATCTAAATAAACAAAGCTCATAGGCGCAATATCTGAACTCGTATTTTGCCTATAGCCCATATTTGCAGTTTGTCTATTGCTGGCAGCATCAGCATAAGTTAAGGTTTCATAAGCATCTGTTGAACTCCATCGCATTAGGCGTAAGCCATAACGCCCCGTGTTATTAGAGCTACAACAATAAGCAGTGACTAATATTAAAGATTTTGTACCTGCTCTAGTAACTGAATATGTAGGAGTATTCATTAATGATCCCCAATCATGACTGCTTGTAGCTCTACTTACTGTTGCAGTCTGCATATAGTTAACTGTTTGCAGAATACTTCCTGATCCTCTTTTAATTTTCGTTACTGAATCATCAGCAATCATATCTGTATCAACTATTCCATCAGGTAAACCTCCTACTGAGATTCCCGTTAATGTTCCTGACCCGTTAATAGTTATTGGCATAATTTAAACAATTGTCCAAGTTGCGCCACTTTCAATCGTGACTGCGATACCTGAATTTATTGTAATCGGGCCAAACGTTCCAGCGTTTTTGGCGGCTGCAAGTGTATAGTTTTGAGTAACAGTTTGACTGTTAACATAAAATATTTCATCGCTACCACCACCTGTTGCACCTCCTGCTTTACCCCAAGATAAATTTCCTCCGCCATCTGTAACCATTGCATATCCACTAGTCCCTTGCGTGGTAGGGAACTGTGCAATCTTCGTTCCACCTGATACTAAAGCTACAGTATTTGCACCTGCTCTATAAAAACCTGTATCTAAGTCATCAGTGAAAGTTATTGAGGGATTTGCTAAAGTACCATCTGGATAATTAACACCTGCATTAACATAATCTGCGCCTGCAAGTATTACACCAAAGAAAGATTCTCCTGAAGCTGGAGCAGAACTAAAAACTATGTTTGTTCCTGTAAATTTAAATCCTGTAGTACCTGTATCATCTGGTTCTTGTACAACACCACCAACTGAAATTATACAATTTTGAGGTACTTTTGGAAAAGGACTAGGAGTTGCTCCACTAACTTGTAAAGCAAATGAAGTTGTTGATCCATTAAAACTACTACTAATATCATCGATAGCTTTATAGCTCTCGAATGCAACTTGTAAATTATTACCTAAATATGGCATAACTAACTAACCAAAACCCAGCTGTTGTTATTTCTTATTTTACAGTCAATAACCCTAAATCTTCTAACTATTTGGTCCTTTCGTAGATGGTGCAGTAGGCCAAACAATCTCTGATGTTGCTTTTCCTTTATAAGTTTGAGGAATATCTCTAAGCTTTTCACGATAAGCGGACCACTGAGCTTGGTCTACAGTTGCACCTGTTGTCATTGTCCAATCTGATGACCTTAATAATCTATCTCTTTTATTCCTAGCTACATCCCAATCTGTTACTGAATTATCTACAGCTGTTGTATTACTTTTTTTCCACTCAAGATATTCTTGATAATCAGTATTATCAGAAACAAAAGGAACACAAGTAATTGTTCCATCATCTAATATTTTTTTAACTGCTGGTATTGAATTACCTTCAGAATCTTTTGGGTAGAATTTATAAGTGATAGCCATAATTAAAGTTCTGCGGAGAAGTTTAAGTAACCACTGTCAGCTCTAAATTCAAACTGACCTCCTTGGCCTGCCGTTACGCTACTTGTGGAACTTGTAGCTAATGTCAAGCTACTAGGAGAAGGAGTTTGATTAGCCCTTACAATAGCTAAAGTACTGATATTAAACTCAGCACTATCATCAGATGAGTCAAAATAACAAGCAGTAGCACTTCCTGTAAAACTAGGAGTTGCTCTCATAGGAACTGGGAAATTAACATTAAATCGAACTGTATCTGTTGAATTTACATATCCAACCATCCCTCCAAAATCTGTATTATCTCCTTTTTTATTGAAAAAATATCTCTGACATCTAGCTAATTCATCACCATAAGATCTATGTTCAAACTCTGTAGCTGTATCTCCAGATTCAAATTGAAATCCTGTTAGTTCAAACTGTGCGTCATTAGTCGTCCACCAAGTAGATGCACTGGCATTAGTTCTTGCACCACTTGCATAAGCACTCCAAGTATTATCACTAACTGTATCAGTAAAGTCAGTACCTATAAAAGGAGCAAGTACTATTAAAAGTCCTGCATCTGCATTATTATCTATTTGAAGATTACTATTACCAGGAATTGTCTTAGTTACTTTAGTCCAAGTGTTTGCACTTAATGCACCTGTATTAAATGGATACTTATAATTAGTACCATCAAGAGTTAATAGGTATCCTTGGAAAGTTTGAGCAACACTTGATCTAACCCAAAAAGATAGAGTTGCATAGCTTGAGGCAGAAGTATAATCCCAATTTGAATTTGCTATATCCTGTGCTTCAAATCTATATTCTAGAAAATACTTATCTCCTGCACCTGCACCACTTGTTTGATTTCCATTAGTTATTTGCCAAGCATTTCTAAAACCTTTAGCCCAAGGTCCAGTATCACCAACAGCTAAGACTTCTTGTGATCGTGTAGGTTGTTCATCTTGTCCTGTAATACTATCTTTCCATCTATCTACAGTTGTATATCCAGCAGAAGTAGATGTCGTACCACGTTGAGCGACTTGAAAGCCTCCGTTAATCATCAAATTTTTATTCTTACCGACTTTACTAGAAAGACCTGTAGCTAAGTTTGAAGTTTTTACATTAGTACTTAGTCTGTCAGTGCTAACAACATTAAGTGCCATTATTAATCCTCCTTAAGTCTGTTCTAAGTAGCTTACTGAAACATCAACAGCTGTTGCAGTAGCACATCTAACTCGTAACTTATCACTTGATTCCATAATTACTTTTGATCCGCTTATACATTCAAGAGAAGATCCTGAAGGTACTGGAGCATTTCTAATTAAATAAACATCATCTCCACTTGTTTCTAAATAAACATCTACATCAGCACTGGTTCCTGTTTTGTTTGAAAGTAAAACACTAAGAAGGACACATGTAGCAGAGCCACCTGCTGTAACTATTACTGCATCACCATGCGTTATTGCATTAGTGGTAACACTTGCTTTGGTATCAACTTTGAAGGTATTTGCCATATCAGCCTAAAGCGAGAATAAGAGCGATTTGATCTGGGAAACTAGTGGCCGTCGCTGTCAATGTTCCATTAACGATAACATTTCCATGAAACGTAGAAGACCCTGTTGAATCTATTGTAAGCCTTGCAACTCCTCCAGTAACTAGAGAGATTTGATCAGAACCTTGACTATATATTCCTGTATTGTGATCATTAGCAAATTTTAATGCACAACTTGTAAGAGAACCAAGAGCAAATTCTGAATTAGTTCCATCTTCTCTAAGTAAAGGATATCCGCCTATTGTTACTGCATCATGTACTCTTAATGCGTTTTTATTAGTATCAACTGTAACTTCACCAACAGCACCTTTGAAAACATTGTTCTCAGCGGTTGTACCTCTTCGGAATTGTACTTGGGTTGCCATAAATCTATCCTAATGCAACTGCTATTGCGGTTGCAAAGCTCTCTGTTGCAAACGCAGTGGGCATATTAATTGTAACCGTAGTACCACTAGCACTTGTGGTTATATTTGTTCCTCCTGCAATATCTAAAACATCGGAATTCAGATCAATATCGATAGTTCCAGAATCAGTTTCAATATCTAAATCTTCAGCTGTTATTTGAGCATTGACATAAGCTTGTGTAGCTATCGTTCCATCTGCATCTGGAATGGTCATAGTACGTGTTGTACTTCCTGTAATTCCTGAACACTCAAAAGCTAATTGTTTAGTTGCATCTGAATTATCTCGAACTCTAAATCCATCGTCATCAGTAACAACTGCAGCAGAAGTTATAGAAGTAACTCCTGCAAGGGATGCTGTACTTGCACCAAGAGCAACTGCTGTTGAACCTATCGTTACTGAACTATTAGCAAGATTACTATTTGCAATAGAAGAAGCTGTTGAAAGAACAGTTCCTGTTTCAGCTGGAAGAGTAAGAGTTACATCAGCAGTAGCAGCAGGACCAAGTAAAGTTACAGTATTTGTTCCATTATCTGTTCCTTCTTTAAATAAAATCTTACCTGCAACAGTAGCGGAAGTAGCTTTTAATGTCGGTCCATCTAGTATTGGAGTTGTTAAAGTTTTATTTGTAAGTGTTTCAGTACCAGCAATAGTTGTAAAACTTCCATCTGATAATGCAGTATTAAATTGAGCCGTTGTACCAGTAACTGTATTACTTCCAAGAGAAATACTTTTATTTGAAAATGTAGTTGTACTGCTGGCCGTAACAGCAATATCACTTGTTAAAGCAACAGTTCCAGTTGCATCAGGAAATGTAATAGTTCGATCTGCTGTAGGATCTGTAACCCTTAAATCTGTTTCAAAATTATTAGCTGTAGTTCCTTCAAAAGTTACTGCTCCTCCTCCTAAACGATCTAATCTGACTCCTCCTGCTTGTCCATCTGTTCCAACTCTTACATAGCTATCTGCTTCTATGACATCCGATGTAACTGATGTTGTAGTTGCTATTGTTGCAATTCCAGCAAAATTAGTTTGAGAAGCACCTAAAGCTACTGCAGTAGTACCAATAGTGATTGAACTATTTGCTAATTGAGCATTAGGAATTGCATTCGTTCCTATTTCTCCAGATGAATAAGTTAGTCCTGAGCCAGAAGCAACACTAATATGTGCTCTAACCTCTGCTGCTGAAGGACCTGTATATGTAATTACACCTGTTGTACTGTTATATGCAAGACTTCCATCTCCTCCATCATCTGTTACTGAAACAGCAGCACGTGCTCTTGCGTTTGTATAATAAAGATTAGTATTTTCAGATAAATCTGCAGTAGTATTTCCAGCAAAATCTAATTTATCTGTAGGTGTGTTTACTTCCTGAAATAAACCACTAACTACTGTGATCGGTTTTCTTGTTGCCATCTTTTAGATCACGCTGTTCTAGTTTCTTATTGTTAAAAAACTATTCACTGTTTCTATATTACGATGCCTGTTTTTTAATCTAACTTAATTGGTCTTTCAATTCGTGCAATTAACTGTGTAGTACTCACACTTTCACCTATACGAGTTACATAATGTGTTGCAGTTGTGGGTGCTGTTTTTGTAATTGCACCTGCAGATGCATTAGATAAATAATACTCATCTCCTGCATCTAATCCTGTTGTCGCTACTACACCTGCAACAATACAACGTACACTTTCTCCTGCACTTTTTGTTGTTTCTGCTATACCCGCAACAAATGCTTTATCAAAAGTATCATTGGCAATTGCTTTACCTAATTTTCCATCACTTGTACGAGAATACAAAGCATCCCCTTGAGTCACATCTTCAAAAGCTACTGCATTAAATCCAACAATTTTATAAACAATAGGAGTGGGCATTGTGGATTTGAAATCAATTAGTACATCAACTAATCCTCTTGTATTACCTAAATAAGGTTCGTAATCCTTTACACCTGCCATTATCTTAAAAGAATAGGAGGTTCAATTTGAATTGAAAAGTCTGTTGCTGTACCCGCTTCACCTAATCGTGTCACTGCTTTTCCTGCTCCTGAAGGAGGTGTTTTTGTCATTGCACCTGGTGTTGTTGCAGATAAATAATATAAATCTCCTGCATCAAATCCACTTAAAGTTTTAATTCCTATAACTACAACTTTTACTGTTGCACCTAAAGCTGCATCTGCATTTGCTATCCCAGCTACTAAAGCATTTTCTAAAGTACCATTTGCTGCACTTGCTTTTCCTACTGCTCCATCAGAAGTACGCATATATAAAGCATCTCCATTTGAAACTGCTTCAAAAGTTGTTGCATCAAATCCAATTTGTAAAGGAGCAAAAGTTGGAAACCCTTCTTTTAAATCTATAAGTGCATCAACAAGTCCACGCATATTTGGTTCATATGGTGCGTGAGTCATTGTGAAACTATTAGCTGTCAATATATCAACAACAACAGCTACTGCTCCTTCTATATTGGCTTCATATCCAGTTGCCATCTAAATCCAAATATTTATACTTCATTCTAAGTTGTTAAATCCTTTAGAATATAAAAATGACTGGAGAAGTAATTGCTATTGCAATAACAAGCGCACTTGCTGCTATTGCTGGTGTCATAAAAGCATTAAATGGTTTTAATGATAAGCTTCAGAAAAAATTTGATAGATTACAAGGAGAAATCAATCGTGTTGAAGATGATATGTTACGAGATTATGTTATGAAACAAGATCTTATCCGTGAAATGAATAGTGTTAATCAAAAATTAGATAAAATTTGGGAATTTTTAAATGCTTATTTAATTTCTCAAAAAACTAGGTAATAGCAACCCAAGAAGAAGTACTAGTTCTATAAATATATAAAGTAGTATTAGATTCTGTGTAATGTAATTGCCCATTCACAGGATTAGACGGATAATCTCCTGCTGTACTAGTAATAGATGCGACTGCTTTAGGAGTTTGCCAAGATGTTCCATCATGTATTTTTAAAATATGTGTACTAGCTTTATCTAACCAAGACTCTCCTTTTGAAAAACTTGCAAAACCTGTAGGTGTATTATTAGGCTGTGTTGTACCAACATGTACTGGTCCTATTTTAATTAAGCCAGTAGAAGGAGAAGCTGTATTATCTGCAAAAAATAAACCAGGATCAGTTGCATTTATATTTATACAAAGTTCACCTAAACCAATCCTAGTAGGAACAGGTCTGTCATAAAGTAAACTTGATCTTCTACTAAGAATCTGTATTGTCATGATTAAGAAACTGAAGGATTAAGATAAGGACCAGAATCTACATTGATATCTTGTAAAACACCTGGATCATAAGTGGAACAATCCATAATACTAACTCCACTACCTGTTTCAGGTATTCCATTTACATATGTACCTCCTTCTATTTCTCCAAATTGGAAATCAGTTGAATAGTCTGTTAAAGGCTGTGTTAATAATCCTAATCTAATATCTTCTATAAGGTTAATATCTAGGTTTAATACCTTTTGCATTGTCATTAAAGTTGTTGCTGCTTTATTCATTAATTTTCCATCACGAGTTAATCTATCTCCATCTCTCTTTACTACATCTAATAATTTCATAGTAACTAAATTAGGAGAGTATTCTGCAATCTCTTCTGGTAAATCATTTGCTCCTTGTTGAATTTCTTTATTACCTGTCCAAGGTAATCCATAACCCATCATTGACATTCTTTCTGCAGCCTTCTTAGTCTGTTCTTGTTCTTTTTCAAATCTTTTATGAAATCTTTCTAAGGCATCCCCAATAGGTTGATCATTAGGTTCTAAAATCCAACTTCCTATGTACTCATGTAATTTTAAATTTTTAATTGTACAATAACCATTAGAACTTCCTGAATAAGGATAGATAATAGTAAAAGTATCTACATCATTTACTTCACTAATTGTATATTCACCATCTAATAGATCACCACTTGTAAAATCAATTTGAATTTTTTTATTTTTTAACAATCCATGATTAACAGTAGTTATCTGTACATTAGGTCCTGTCTGAAGATAAGTTGCATCTAAATTAATAGAATCATTTCCTTCATCATGTACCATAGAAAACATTGCTGCATAAATATGTTTGCACCAACGAGTTTGATAGTATTGCAAACTCATGAATGAAGCTTCTGGACTATCATCAAAACTAGGAACTTGATAGAAATCACTTACAGGTGCATAACCAAAATCATCATAAACACCTATATTATCTCTAGCATCTATCGTATTTCCTTCTCTATCTTGTCTAGTTCCTGGAACAACACTTTCTATACCTGTTCTAGGAAATTTTTCTTTATTACTTGTTTCGTATAAGTTATAATTTCTTCTTCGCATAAAATCAGGACAATCACATTGATATCTGATTTCTGTTGTTAAAAATCTATTATTAGAAGCTATAAATCCTCTATGAGCTGGTACAGAAGTTGTTTGTTTATCATTAATTAATTTTGTCCCATAGCTATCATCTCTTTGAAAAAGTATTTCATCTGTTGTTAAATCTACTCCTGTAACTGTATAACCAACATAATTGTTATAATCATAACCCTTAATTCTTCGACTTAAAGTACCTGCGCCACTAGCTGTTGTACTTACAATCGAAATTACTGTAAACTGAGTTGGACTAGTAACAGTAACTGTATATAATCCTGTTTTAGAATTACCTGTATTGATTATCAAAAATACTTTATTACCATCTGCTAAACCATGTGCTGAACTACAAGTAACGGTAATTGTGAAAGTTGATTGTGTATATGTAAATGAAATACCTGGATCACGCTCAATAATACGATCTGCAAGTCTTTCTCCTTTAAAGAAAGTTACTGGAGTAGGAATAGAACGTAGTTTGACACGTTGTTCAGTCCATCTAGTATCATTAAATCCTTCAGTTGTATCTGAAAACTCTTGTCTAATTTGAACATTTCCAGAAGCTGTTGCAGAAACTGCACTTGTACATGTAAAGGTATTATTAGTAACAGCTGTAATAGAAAGTGTTTCATCAACTGCAGTCCCTGATATGTAATCTAAATAAACTGTCTCACCAATAAGAAAGCCATGATCAATTAAAGAAAGTGTTACTGTTGTACCACTCTTTATATAAGTAGCTGCTCTAGGTGCAGTAACGTATCTAATTGATTCAATAGGTAATCCAAAATCGTAAAAATTAAAACTATTAGTATCACGAATACCTACTGTATATTCTCCTGTTTCAACCCTAGTACTTGGAAAAGAAAATATTCTTACAGGAATAAATAAACCTGGAAAGAATTGAAATGCCATATACATTCTAAAATCTCCACGGCTATTTCTTTCTTTTGATTGTGATGCTAAATAACTTTGAGTAATACAATATAATTCATACCCACGTCTCCAACGACTCCAAGAACTATCAAAATCATAAAAGCGTATTTCACTATAATCAGGTTGTTCTCCTGGTGGAAAAAATTGATAAGGATTAAGTGATTCTAATTGTATTTTTTTCTGATAACTAGTTTCTTTTCTATCAAAACCACCAGAAATTTCTTTAAAAGAAGTATCAAAAGATTTACCAAAACTAGAAGTTCTTCGAGGCATCTTACTAAAGAATCTTCTTAAAGTTTAATAGTAACCACCTTGAACATTAATATAAGAACCATTACTTAAAGAAGTTGTTCCACCTATTGCAGCATATAGTGCAGTTCCTTTTGGAAGTATTAATCCACGTAATTTAGGAGCAATAGTACTATTAGCTGAACCAAAATTAGTTCCTCCGTGTACTACAGGATTATTAATAAATGGTAGTAATTCTTTTGTAGTTAAACTGCAATACTGTGCTGAAGCTATAGATTCAACATTCGCTACAAATAAAGGAAAGAATTGATTTGTATTTGTAACAGTTGAAACTTTAACTAAATAAAAACAATAATCAATAGGAAGATATATATCAACTGCTCCACTTGTATTTAAAGAAGTAGATGTTGCAACGAAAGTTGTTGCTGTTACAGAGGTTACTGTATATTCTCCATCTACTCCAACTCCTCCTGTAAAGTTTAAATAAACCTTTTGATCTTTTTTTAAATTATGGCCTGTTAAAGTAACCGTCAGTATAGTTCCAGCTCCTCCTGAACCATTATTAATAGTATAAGTACCTGCGGTGGCTGCTTTTCCATCTATAAATTGATTAACATCCTTTGTATAACGAATACTTATTTCATCAATATAAGCACCGCTAATTGAATTATCAGTTCCTGCTACATCAACATCAAATATCTTAGTTGCATTTCCTACTGAGGTAGGAATTAAACTTGTGGAAAATAACTGACCAGAAGCAACAGTTACCAATGTACTAGAAGTTGCTGGTCTATCCAGCATCATCGGTTGTTTATTAGTGGAAGTGGAAGCCAATTTTGTTTACGCTTAATAACTTTTATTCTAACGTAGCTAAAGTCACCTCTTCCTTTTTCTTTTCTTTTCTAATTCGTTTTAAACGTTTCCTTTCTTTATTCCATAACTTCATATAAGTCAACTCTCCAGCTGTATAAAGTTCAGGTTCGTTTAACGCCCTCTTTACTATTTGTTTGTTTTTTAGCACGTGCTTCGCTGTTTTTTTCTTCAATTTTGGCTTTTGCTTTATCTAATGCTTCTTCCCTTTTAGATGAATCAGACTCTTTTTTATCTTCTCCACTTTGTACTTTCTTCTTGAAATATTCAAGAAGTTGAGGAGGCATCTTACCTTTAGCCATGAATAAATATTATTCTATTTATATATTCTAACTTTAATAATTATCTTAATTCAGAAGCAAACATTAACCTAGTACCTACTGCTACATCAGCTGGTCCAGGTAAAGCTTGTATAAATTCTGCACCTTCTCTTTCAAAACGGTATCTTGCTTGTTCAGGATTCCTGTAATTTGGTACATATAAATGTTGTGCTAATCGATCACATTCATATCCATATATAGTATTCCATGTCTTTAATGTATCTTTAAAGTCTGTTGTACTAATTGTTCTATCAACATCACCTGCAATATTTTCTTTACGTCCTGCAGGAGTTACATCATTATTAACGCTACCTGTCATATCAGTGCGTTTTTCTGCTTCATCACATCTACTTATCTGCTCAGTTATTTTTGAATACCAGAAAGAATCTTGGATATTATCCATAGCTTCTTCAAGTCTTGCTAAATCACCTGCAGGAATAGAGGTCTGATTGTAACCTAAATGCCAACGAATCTTCGACTTTAGAAAAGTATCTAATTGCATTATTGAACGTGAATAAGATTCTCTTTAATTAGTTCATCCCAATCAACTCGCTTAATAGATTTAAGCTGTTCTAATTTGATAAACTTTTCACCAAGCATAGTTGTTTGTAAATCTTTTATGTCTCTGGCTGTCTTTAATCCTACACCAGGCAACGCATCAGCAATTTGACGTGCACTGGCAGTATTAATATTAAGCCTTGTTTCTAAAGGGAAAGTTTCCTTCTTTGTTGGTTTAGGAGGATTAACTCCTTCTGCTTTTAAACTTTCAGTTAATCGTTCTTCTGTTCTAGCTTGTTCACTAGTAGCATCCAAATGAGGGATAAGATCTTCTTCTTCTACATATAAAACTTCGTCTTGAGCATCGATACACATAACGACTCCTTCACCATGTTGTGATATCTTTTCTACAAGTGAACCTGTTGGCTTGTACTGATAAAGCATTTTTACTGGAAAACAACTATAAATATACAATAACAATGTTTATCTTTAACACAATAAAAAAGGCTGATCATAAAGACCAGCCTCCTCTATTAATCTAAAACCGATATTATTCGTCGTTACCACCTAGTTGAGAAGCAAAATCAATGAAACCTTGGATGTTATTCCAGTTCACATTTGCTGCTGGACGTAGATAGTTGACACGAGCAAGGATGTAAGCAGATCTGCTTGCATCAGCATCAGCGTCACTGATATATAAACCGTCACCATTAACAGAAGTACCTGTAATAGCGTCGACGTTATAGATCTTGAACTTTGTATCTGCAGTTACCTTGTACATCATGGAGTTAGCTGCGTTAGCGGCAGTAATACCACCACCTGTAACAACTGTCCAGAAAGGTAAATCAGCATTTGTTGTATCTCCTGTACCTTGAGTAACAATAGTTGTTGCACCAATTGTAAGTACTGATGTAGCTGCTGAAAGACCATTTTGTTGTGTAGCTGGTACACCATAAGGTGAGCCACTATTATCAGGACCTAACAGAATAAGTTCTGTATTGGTTCCTTGGATATCAGCAGTAACTGGAGATGCAGGATATGTTGCTAAACCACCAGCAGGAATATCCTGACCGATAGCAATAGAAGCACCATAAATATATGCAGGACGTTCTGCACTTGCTTGTACTGTGAGACTTGTACGATCATTCCTTACACGATCATCTACACGACGATCAGGAGAAGGAATTGTAAGTTCAAAGCTCTTGTAACTTGCTTTGTCGCCAACTTTATTGCTTACTTTAGCGTAACCAATAAGTTCAAAGCCTTCAACCCCTGGCCAAGCATAAACACCTTCAGTGTTATAGGAGGAAAGGCGGTTGATCTGGTTGCCAGGATTAAGGATTGCCCCAGCGTCTTCTTTGTAAGCTGCCATTTTAGTTCATTACCTCCTATTAATATGCTTCAGTTATGGTGAAACCAACAGTGGTAAAGTCCTTATTCAAGTTCGCAAAACCAGCATAAAGCTGCCAAATAAGGATGATGAATCTTGAGAAGTCATCATTATTATTTATTAGAACTTGTGCATTAGGACCACCAATGCCGACACCTACTGACTGAGGACCAAAGAATAGAGCTGGAGGAGTACTGCGGCTCTGTGCACCATTACCGTCATTGATATTTACAGTAATAGTCTTTGATGGCATGTTAGTTGACTCGAAGAACCGTACTCCTTCAAATACGAAACCTGAAGGCATAACTGGTTCGCCACCAACGAATTGTGCTTGTCCATACTGACCACCGCCATAAATAGCAGAGTTAGGAGAAGCTGCACCCATAAGTGGATTTGGCTGTCCCATGCCAGGATAACGAGCAACTTCACGGAAGCCTGAATCAGCTCTCATGTCCTTCATGAATGAAGGGTCAGCAATACAGCGATAGTAACCGTCTGCAAAGACAGGAACATTACGCTTGCGAAGCCCTTTAACAACTTCTAGAAGGTCAGTTTTGACGTTAAATTTGAAACGCTCAGAAGCATATTGTGCTGCTGAGTAGACGTTTAGGGTTGTACTTGTAGCTTTAGTTACACCATCTGGATAGTAGTAACCACCTTGTGAATCAGAAGCTGCACCACGTGATTCAGCTTTGAATAGTTCATCAAGAAATACTCTATCTCTCCATCTTCTGTAATCATCAAGTAGGGTCAAGCTACCTATTGATTGATGGAACATGTTGAGATTCCCTGTGTCAAGCAGCAAACGCTGCGCTGTCATTAGGGTTTCACGAGCAATCTTAAATGTGCTAGGTAAGTTCGCATTGTTAGGATCAGCAGGTCCAGTGTACTCACGAAGAGAAACTAGAACTTTATCTTTAACGATGGAACGGCTATTAGCAGTACCTATAGTCTGGTCTTGTGTACGCTCTCTATTTGCTTTTGTCCCTGGAGCGCCGAAGAAACGGTAGCGATCAAGCTGAACAGTCTGTCCAGGCTGTTTAGTAAAGTCGTGTACGACTACTGGTTCGCAAGCCATTTCCACGATATATGCTGGATGCGGACGATAAAGTTCGGCACCAAGCAGTTTAGGGAAATCGTTATCTATAAACATTGTGTATTCAGCGTTAGGAATTGGCTGATATTAGAAGTTAAAAATAACTTCAATAACAGACAAGCTGTTATCACTCCTGGAACAAAAGTCCCATTGTAAATAATTATATCAGGGACTTACTTATGTCGGTTATTAATTAATTTACTTAGTTTTAGTCGTTGCTTTTACATAGTCAACTGCATGTGGATTTTGTACAACTCTTGCAAGGCGACCTATAGCAAGTGGTAGTAAAGCTTCTTTAGCTATATTAGTAACATAGCTGGTCAATTGTTGCCTTGGAACAGATTTATCAACTGATATACCTGCTTGATCTAGATATTTTATTGCATTCTTATTAGCAGTATGTTCAGTAGCTAATGTTCCTGCTTCAGTTAAATATGTTCCTGCTAAACCAAATGCTACAGCTCTTCTTGCACTAGGTGAAAAATAACCAAGTGCAGCTAATGCAGGATTCCTAATTAAAGGACTTATAGGTTGATAAAACTTTTTTTGTACTGTTTGCATTATCCCTGGATTCTTTTCCATCTCTCGATGTCCTAGTTCATGGGCTAATACATAATTGCTTGTATTATCTCCTAAAAGAAATGAATCATGTTTGTAGTCATAAGCACCTCCTGCTGTACCTTTCTCTTGAAAAACGGGAATACGTTGCCCAGTAGTTCCTGTTGCCTGTTTATGTATATCAACTATTTTTTTAGCTGTAGGTGTTAATTCTCCAGATACTCCATCTTCTTTATAAGCTCGACCTGTACTTTTAACTGATCTTGTAAGAACATCTTCTTCATCTCGACGAGCCTTTTCTCTAGCTGCTAACCAACTTCCTGCAAGTGCTGTGCCTATCCATGCATTTCGTGCACTGCTTTCCACAATTTATTAACCTTGGCCTGATAAACTATCCATTACAGGATTCCAATTAGCTGCCAATTTTGATTCACTCGATATACCTGGATACATATTTCCTGTAGACCATTTATTCACAGGTATTACAGGTTCTCCATTTGGTTTAGGATTAGGATTTATATCTTTAGGTTGCATAGAAATACCGTTACTTTGAACTTCTGGATTTATTTGTGCTGACTGTTTTGCTAGTGCAAGCAATATCTGTGCTTGTCTTGCTACTTCTAATGCTTGTTGTGGATCTGCCATTTTTTTAAAAATATAAGGAGCAGCATGTACTACTCCTTATTTTACATTTAATAAATTTAATTTATTCCATCACAAGAAGTTTATTACGGAAAACTTCTGGAGTCTGTTGGTTCAAATAACGCCATGCGTTCTGTGGGTCACGATCAGCTATATTGCTAAAGCTCTTCCAGAATTCACCTTGAGCTTCAGGAGCTTGAGGTTGTGGAGGAACGGGCATCTGAGGACGTTCAAACTGCTGCGCTTCAGGACGAGCCTGTGGAGGAGTTTGAGGAGCCTGTGGCTGCGTATAAGTACCTTGTGGTGCTTGTTGACCTTTTTGAACAGGATATGGACCATTAGGACCAAAGAATTCAACTGTATAATCTGCAAGAACGTCTGGATCTGTAAGGATCTTTTCATAAGCCTTATGCTCTTCTGATAACTCTTTAAGTAAACCTACTGATTCACCTAATTGGTTATTTGTTGTTATAAGACTATCTTCAATCTGACAAGCATAATCATTAAGAACAGCTGGAGTGTCAGGTCCGAAATGATTAATTACTTCAAGACTTTTTGGACTTACTCCGTTTGCGAGGAGCTGCTCCTGACTGATTTCCTGTGATGCTTGGGAAGAGGCGTTGGAGTAACCCTGGTTGTTGCTGATCCCAGGCTGCGAGATCTGCTGACCCTGATTGTTGTACTGGGGAAGTGTTGGGGAACTGTAATTGGCCTGGCCTACTTCTGATGTCGGACTGGATTGTTGACCCTGGAACGGGAGTTGGACTGGAGAACTCAGGAGATTCACTACCTTGCTGAAGGCTTCCTTGTAAGGATTCTCCTGTGTTGGTGCCGCTGGTGCTACCGAGGGCTGTGCCTGGGGGTAGGACTGTGTAGGGCTGTATTGAGTCGGAGCCACGCCCATCTGGGCCTGAGCCTGTGGTGCTGGGGCCACCGCTGCGGTAGGTGCTGCCGCCCATTGCGGGGTCGTTGAAACCACCTGCGGTGCCTGTGAAGCGGTTGCTGCCACTGGTGCCCCGTAGCTGATCGGCTGGGTCTGGGACGGTTGGCTCATTGATTGGGTCGGAGCTGCGGTATCTGCCTGCATAGGTCGTTTCCTTTTGGAGTGATTCTAAAGTTCTATATAAAAATGGAGTTAAATCCAATCGAGGGTCCGCTGCCATTGGCAAGTCGGGCTGCTGCGGATGTGGAGTCCTCATTTCTTGATTTATTAGATCAATAAATGTGGAATACGCCCGTTGTACTTGGCCTACCATTCGGAAGGGATAGCCAGAAAGCATTCCAGCAATCTCATCATCCGTTTTAGAAGGGAATAAGTACCTCAGTGCTTCTATGCTATCAACCCCTAATTCCTGTAGGTTTCTACAAAAGATAGATTGATTTAACTTATCTTGAGCACTATCTTCATATACAGGCCCCATCCATCTCCATTCTACTGCTCTATTTCCATCAGGAGCTAAACCCATAACTCCTTGTGGTATCTCTTTTGTTTCTTCTGCTTTTTGTAATAAATTATCTAATTTCTGTTCATATTTAAATTTTGCTTTATCATATTTTGCTAATGCTTCTGGAGAATCATCTTCTGGAGGTTCAGGAACTTTTAGTCCACTAGCTTGTGCAAATGTTCTCTTGAATATTTCTTCTTCTTGGTAAATCATTAATTCTAGACATTTACATACTCCATAGTTATATAACTGTAGGCATTTCTTTTTAGCTGTTGCACTAACTCTTCCATAAGCTGATTTAACTTCAGTTGCACTTACACCTGTCATAGAAAGGTCATCAATACCTCCTAAAGAAAGACGTATTTCGTTTCTTAATTGATCAACATATCTGGACTGATCTGTACTGACTGCATTAGGTGTAATAAAACCAACTCGATCAGAAGGTTCTAAATTTGCAATAACACGTGGTACACGCATCCCTGATCCAGGGCTTCCTGTATAACCTGCAGGGCTTCTTGTAACTGGATCTTGTTTATAAGTAGATTGAAGAATACTTAAATCTGATGTGAATCCAGATTGACTTGAAATACTAGGTCTCTGTGGAGGACCATCTTGTTTATTACTTTCAACAATATCTTGTTTGGGACGAGAAGATAATAAAGTTGGATTACCAAAGAAAGATAAATTTGCTCTAATATTTTTAACCATTTCATCATGAGCAATGATCTGATTAGCAATCCAATCAAAATCACCGCTGCCTTCTGTACCAAAAGCATCTGGATTATTGAATACTTCAACACAAGGTATGAAACGCATTGTGTTGATAACTTCTTTTTTATTTAGAGTCGTAAATTCTTGGGGACTATCGAAACTTAATTCTTGTTCACTATGCATTTCTTCAATTTTTTCTGCAGTTATCCGAAGACGCATATAACGTTTATCAGTACCTAGTCCGACTTGAGTGGAATTAAAACCTTTTGATGATTTGACTTTATAAGAATAGATAATAACTACTTCTTCTAATTCTCCGTCTGGAGTGTAATAAGTACGATAAGCATCCTTATCAAACCAGTAAAGACGATAAGTCTTTTTAGTTGGTCGAATATAAAAAAGTCCTTTACCTAAAGCTATGAAATGATCCCATATAGAATCTAATCTTGCATCTAATTGATTAAATTTAATTACTTGCTGGATAAAATCATATCTCTGAGTACCATAGTTATCTTGTTCAGGATAAAATTCAACTCCTTGCCTAATCCCAAACATTTTCATTTGGGATAAATGAGCATTAATCAACATCGTGTCCGATGTGCCTGAAGCGTCACGATTAATGACTGCTTTCAGCATTGCTTCAAAATTTGGATTAGTTGCGCTCATCTGTTACTTTTTCTTTTGGTTGTGCTATTGAACCACTTCATAGCCTGCTGCCATTCTCTTGAAAGTAAGATTGTCTTCATCGGCTTCAACGTTAAATCGTTCACCAGGTTGAAGTCCAAGATCGTGACATAATTCATCGGGAAGATTAATAATGGCGGAGCCATATGCATCTTGCTCAAGTTCAATACCTTCGTAATAAAAATTAGAGGCCATGTTAATTCTTTAGTTAGTCTAAATCGTCAATACTCTAACTCTAGTTTTCCTCTAGACATTAGACCATTACACAGCCAAACTAACGCATCTACACAGTCATCATGTGAACTAACTCCAAAATTAATGATTTCATCTGTTAATGCTTGAAACTTACGGTACTTATTAAAACGAATATTATGCTGCTCGAAAAGTCCCATGATACCTCTAAAACGTGCAACTTTATCCCCACGGAATCCTTTAATAGGATGCCATAGAAGATTGTGTAATCCTTGTTCTTCTAAACATATACGTTTGAAATCTGCTTCTAAAGATGCTTGATATGCAACAGCTTCTGACCAAATATCAACAGTACTGCCTGTAGGAAAATATTGATCTCCATCTTTATGAACAACTCCCCATTCATACATCATCTCCATAATTGCTTCTAATTTTTCTACGTTCCCCATAATCCTTAAACGTTTGCAATCAATGATATAAATTTTTTTACCTATTCTTCCACCCATTACAAATACAGTGTAATCATTTCTTTCTCTAATACCTGCTGATAAATCTACACCAACTCCTAAACAATCAAATTCTGTCGGTATTTGTCCTTTAATAATTAACTCTGGTCCAATAGACATTTCACTTGTTCTTACAATTTGATTCTGATACTGAAAGCTGAAACTAACTGGAGCCTGTCTTTTTCTATCTTTTAAATAATCAAGGGACCACATCTCAGGCCAATATGATCTTTCATCTCCTTCTCCATCGACAATTAATGCAGATTGTACAATTTGTATCCAATTATTATCTGGTGTAAAAGTTGTTTGATGGATATCATCATGCCTGAAACGAGTACCTAAACAGATTGCACGGCCTCCTTCAAACATAGTTGGAACAATAACTGAATTCCAGTTATCTTCCATAGCTGTTCTTATATCTCTATTTTTAATATCATCTGCTGATTTAATTGCGTCATCAATAATACATAGATGAGAACGTTTAGATGTCACTGCTCCTTTTAAACCTGCGCAACATAAACTAAATTCTTCTTCACCTGTTGATCTGATTCCTGCAAATTTCCAATCAATACTCCAATATTCATTTGAATTAATCCCTTTGGCAATCTTAACCATTGGGAAAATTTCTCGATATCTTTTACTCTCTTCAATGATTCTTTTTATAGCTGCACTTTTAGGTCGTGCTACATCAACAGTATAAGAAATATATAAAATCTTTAATGGTTTCCTGTGTAAGGCGTGGATACCAATTGACCATGCAGTAAACAAACCAAGTACGGTTGATTTAGCAGAGCCTCGTGGAGCAAGAATATCAACGTTAGGTCCCGCAATTGAAATTAAACATTCACTATCTTCATGAGTATAAAGGTGCTCATGCCATAATTCCATATGTTGTGCTGGAGGTTTATCACCTACAACATCACAGAAATATGCAAAATCTACACGTGCTCTATCAATATCAATATCTGAAGTTTTCTTAACAACTTGCTGTTTTGCAGCAGCACGAGCTGTTCTTCGATATACAGAATAAATACTAGTGCCTGCCATGAATTAAGATTAACTTAATTAACCTTATGATTCTTCTTGTAAAATTTTAGTCCAAACGCCCATTGATGCTTCTTGTAATGGTCCTTCTATTGGATCATCTCTAAAAATTAAAACAATTTCTCGAATAGCTCTATCAGCACCAGCAAGAATTAAACCTTGTTTATCCGCCAAATACTTCTCATCAGTTAATTGTTTAATCGCACCACGTAATTCTTTTTGAAGCATTGCAATACGTGCTGCACCCATATCTTGTTTAACTACACCTAAATCTATACCATCTCGTAATTTAGAAATATCTTGCTGCATCATATCTATTTCCATCTCTAAGACTTGGTTGAAATTACGTTTCTTGAATTCGGTTTTAGACCATTCATCACATTCAACAATTGATCCTTTATACCCTAAAAAACGAGCATAAAGATACATCTGTATAGGAGAACTAGTCTTTTTACAAAATTCTAGATAGGAATCTTTATTTTTATCAGATAAAGTTTTTAACCATGAAATCATGCTTTATAAGCAGTTTGAGACTGATCATAGTCTCTCTGCTCCTTATAACGTCTAAATAATTCCTGTTGTTCTGCTGTTTTTCTGGTTTCAGTTCCTTTTGTTCCAATCGTTAAACGCTGTTCTGCACCTTTTGCAGCTTCTGTTTTACGCTCTTGCTCACCCATTGCACCAACAGTTAAGCGTCTTTGAGTTCCTTCAGCAGCAGTAGTCTGACGATTCTCTGCCCCAGTTGATTTTATATTTAAACGTTGTTGTACTCCTTGTTCTCCTAAACGACGAATATCTTGTGTAGCAAAAAATTCTTCATTTGTACGATCAAGTTTTGCACCTGTTTCAAGATTTAATCTTTGTTGTGCACCACCTACTTTTGCCAATTCAATTTGACTCTGCAAAGATTGAGAGGTAACTTGTTGAGTTACAGGAGGTGGCGGAGCAGGTATATAAGAAATACTCGGTGGAGATGGTCTTCCGCCCATAATTAACTATTTATTGACTATTAATTCCAATTCTAAAGCTAGTAACCTTTAACCAAAGGCTATATTCTTACCACGATATGTAGGACGGGGTACAATCCCTGCACTCGCTTGGTTAGCAATTGCATTAATCATTGATGCTTCACCTGTCTGTGACATTAAAACTCTTCTCTGCGCTTTTGTTGCAGAATAATTATCACCATAAAGAGCACGACCTAATTGATCCCAACCAGCTGCTCGCATTAGTGGATAAAGTTTTTCAGCAGTACGTACTTGTGCATTAGTTGTTATCTCTGCAATTCTTTGTTGTTTTCGTAATTCAATTTGTTGCTTACGTTCTTCATGTCCTAGTCCTAATTGTTCTACCTTTATTTGAGTTTCTTTGTCACTTAAAGATTGCTGTCTTCTAGTTAATTCAGGAAGTGGTCTGCCACTTTGTTTATCATGATCTTGATCAGGTTGACCTGTTACCCAATCCCACCAATCTCTAGTTCCTGGTATTATTCGACCTCCACCTCTAGGTCGATCTTTAGGAACAATTATTTTCTTTCCTCCTCTAGTAATTACTTCTTCATTAGGACCTACAACAGTCATATCATATTTATCTGAAATACTACCTGTATTAGCTAAATCAATATTTCTATTATTTCCACCTATCCGTCTAGTATCTGTACCTACATATTGTCCTTGTACAGGTACTTGAGCAGTATTACTTACTTGTCCAGATGTTGTTAGCATCTGTCTTTGTAATTCTTCAGATTTAGGAATCCACTTCATTAAATAATCTATACCAGGGTTATTGGTATATTGAGGAAATAAAGTGTTAGCTCCTTCCTCTAGTAGTGAATAAGTAGCTAGATCCATAAGACTTAACTGTACTGATAGCTAGAAGATAAAGCACGACCCATTGCATCTAAACTACTCTGTCCTAGACGTTGTGCTCCAAGTTGAGATTGTTGTAGCATTGCTGATTCAGTTCCAAGACGTGTTCGATATTGCGCAGCAGCTAAACCTCTTTGGAATTCTCTTGATTTAGCTTCTTCAATGATAGGTTGCATAGTTAATGCCATTTGTTCAGCTAACTGAGCATTGACACCACCTTGTTTTAGGGCATAGCCTAATCCTAAATTTTGTGAACTAAAAGGGTTGTAATACGCTCCTGGAGTCATATAAGGACCCCCAACTGGCATACCCGCAGTAGCAGGACCTAAATTATAATTTCTTCCTCCTCCAGCAATCATTCCCCCTGCTAATCCACCAGCAGCAGACTGTGCTCCTAATAAAGTTCCTCCAACAGCTACTGCTCCTGGAATATTCTTTACGAGCATCTCTCGACCTAATGCGCTTTGTGCAATTGGATTTATAGTACTTGTAGCCCCTGCTGCTTTCTTTAAAGCTTCTGCACCTGGCCTATATGCCATCATTCGACTTGCTTTATATGCTTCTGGTCCTAATCCCTGTATAGCTTTACTTCCTGCTAAAAGAGATCCTGCTTTACTTAAAATAGGACCTGCGGCTAAACCTGCTCCTGTTCCTACTAAAGCTCCACCTACTCCACTACCACCCTTTCTTCTATCTGCTTGATATCCAGACATTGCACCTAGACCAGCATTTAATAATGCCCAAGCTATTGCTTTTTGAGCCGCTGTTAATCCTAATGCTGTAAGTCCTAAAGCCATGATTTATATCTCCTTATTTAATATTTTATAGTGTGTAAACTTCATATCCTTATGCATCAAATTGATTCCCCACTTGATAACCTTTATAGGCTCCTGCTGGACCTCCTGCTATAAATCCTACAGTTGTACCTGCAATTCTTCCCCACATGCTTCGTTTTCCTGGGGTTGTTAATGTAAATGGTTGATTAACAAAGCCTTGTTGAACAGTATTACCTCCTCCTAGATCACTAAATCCTCCTCCTGCCATTCCAGGTTGCTTATATTCATCATCATTATTCTTTTCATTTCCTCCTGGTGAACTCTTACTTTGTCCTTTCCAATCAGAAGCTAAATCTAGCGCCTTCATTATATTATCTTTCCATTTACCTCTTCCTTTTGAGCCACTGTTATTTCGATTCTGTATATCAAGTTGTGTAGAAGCACTAGGTTGTCCACCTGGACCCCACTCATGCGCTCCACTTTCATCTAACCATGCTTCATATTGTGACGTCATAATCTTATTTAACAAATTGAGAAAGCTCTTGCCAGTTACGAGCTTCAGGTTTTTTCATAGCTTCCCTTGCTGTAGCAAGATCACCATGTTTATATCTTAAGTATTCTACTGGGTCTTCTTTTTTAATTCTATTTTCTTCAGCCATTTGGAATAATTTTCTAGCAATAGCTGCTGTACCTATAGCTGCTAGTGCTCCTCCTGCAATAATTGTTGGTTCTTTAAGTGCACCTAATTTTTGATACTTTTGTGCAACAGGATTTAAATTTTCAAATCTATTTTGCTTTAAATTCTTAACTGTTTGTTCTTGCTTTTCTAAAGCAGGAATTAAAACTTCTGCCATTTTGTCATCACCTTTTTTTAAGTGATCTTCAATTCTTACTTTTGTTTCTCTTACATCTTCTTTAGCAGAAGCTATAGATGTCATATGTTCTCTACCTTGTTTTTCACTTGGTGGGCTTGGAGGATTTAAAAATCGTGTTCCTGCCATTAATGTTCCTAGCCCTGCTGCAGTTCCTAATGTTGCATTTAAACTAATTGGTGTTCCTTTAATACGTATTTCAGGATCATGTAGTCCACGAGCTGTTCCCTTAATTACACCTCCTAATGCACTAAATGTTTGTCTTTCTGGATCAACAACAAAGCGTTCTCCTGCAGGTGGTTTTTGAGTTAGATAGCGACGATAGTTAGCAAGTGTAGAAGGTGCAATATCTGGACGTTCTTGTTGAAATTCTGAATAAATTAAAGGCTGACTTTTCTGCCCAAGAATAAATCTTGAACCTGCTTCTTCAAGAAGATTTCTAGGTGTCCGACCTGTTGGATCTTCTTCTGTCGAAACAGGAGCAACTGCTTTCCAACCTTTAGGTCTTAACCCTTGATTTAATGGTCCAGAAGTTTCTGTTAATACGTGATATAAAGCTGGAAGACCAAAAGCTACTGCCGCACCTCCTAAAGGACTTAATCCAGATATTTGTCCTGCTTTCTGTGATACGTCTCCAACAATTCGGAATGGGTTCGTCTGTCCCCAAACATATTCCTTACGGTATTGATCTGTACCTAGCTTACCTATAGTTCCTGCTATACGTTTATCGGTAGCTGTTACTTCAGGTACAGGTTTTTCCCATTTAGTTCCTGTATCTACATCACTGCCATATTTTCCCCAAGGTTTTACACTAATGTTATGTTCTAAAATTTCAGCAACTTTTTTTCCGTGCCTTTTTATATACTGTGCACTGTTACTTAGATAGTTTTTAATATTGGCAAATCTTTCTGACATTAGTATTTAGCAGAATAGCCTTCTCTTAATGCTCGTGCTGCAATATCATTTGCTGCTTGTGCCATTCCTACAGGACTCTCGTGATGTACAAAACTATGTCTATCTCTACCTTCTGCTTCAGCCAATGCTAAACGATAGTTATATCGAGTTCTCATAGCATCCATTTCTTGTTTACCCATTAAGTCTGCTGTAGTAGGTCTTCTTATCTCTGCTGACTCAGGTTCACGAGATATTCTTACCGCACCTGTAGGATCTGCAAAAGGATGTACCTGATTACCAGGTAGAAGTGTATCTGCTATTTGATGGCCTAATGGCTGTCCTATATATTGACCTGTAATACTTGCCATGTCAGGCGGTAAACCTATACCACGAAGTCCTGCTGAAACAGGCATTGCAACTGTTGCAGCTCCTAACTGACGAACAATACTTTCAGGAATACTTGCTTGTGGCTTCTGCCCCATTACTCGTGGAAGTATTTGTTCAGCTCCTGCAAAAATTGCTGCACTTCTTAATTCTTGTTTCATCCAATCAGGAAGTTTCTGATATCTATCTGCTGTTCCTGTTTTAATTACTCCTAATTGTTTACCTAAATCAGTTCCTGCAAAACGTGTCTTTTGTGTTTTTAAATATTCTTTTCCAACATCAAATGCACCTTTAGCTTCACCATAAGCAGTCTTCCCAAAAGCTTTTACAGCACTAGCACCTTTCTTTACTTGTTGTAAAGACTTGCTGGCTTTTAATGCTTCTGTTATTCCTTTAAGTGTGCTCATGATGGTTTAACTCCGTCTGATCCTGCATAACCAATATTGTTATCTAAATTAGAATTAGGATCCTGTTTTAAGTAGTCTAATGTACCTGTTGCATTAATTTTATCTTCTTCAGGTATTAAAACTGAGTTAGCCCATTTATTTTTAAAATCTTCTGCACGTGCTTGTTGATTCTGATCAATAAAATTAGGAATACCATCCGTTAATACTTCAGTTGTATTTAAGAAGTCTTGAGCTTCAATATTACCGAATTGACCTAATGATTGTTTATTTGGATCAATATTAGTATCTTTCATTTTAGCAACGAATTGATTCTTAAAATCACGTGCCTTTCCAGTGAAATCAACGCCACTATCTACTGAGTCTCCTGCATCGATTTTTTGGTCCCTTCTATCTCGTTTGTAATTAAATGCCATAACTATTTTTTCTTACCTTTATGCATTTTACTTAAGGTAACTGCAAGATTTGCTTGACGAACAGTACGTTCATCATATCGCCCAGGATTAGCTTTCACTTGTTGTGCAAATGCTTGTGTTTCCATGCCACGTTCTTCTGCCTTTTTAGTAAAAGCACCTGGACGTTTTATTGCATCTTTAATCCAATTCTCAGCCATTTTTTAATTCAGTTCTTGCAGCCACTAAAGCTTGCTCTTGAGAGATGTCTCCATTAACTGCTTTTGCTAAAGCTTCAGCTGCTTTAATTTCTGGAGGTTGTTTTTCTTGTGATAAGTACTTACTAACTTTATCTGCTGCTTTTGCAGGTAGCCAACGTTCTGCAGCTTCCTTAACAACATCTTTAATCTCATTAGCAGTTAATTCATTATCAGCAACAGATTGAACAGCTAGTTCCATTGCATATTCAACATCGGAACCTTTCCAATCTTTCATATGCTTTTCTAAAAGTGGATCAATCAAATCGTAAGCTCTACTAATGACACTCCCATACTTCAGAGCATTTTTATTTTTCAAAAATTTTGAAAGCCAAGTAGCACCTGCTGTTAATCCTGCACCTAGTAATAGAGCAAGAATTGGTTCAAGAGCAGTCATGAGAAATAGTTAACTAGTTTAATTCTATGTTTCCTAAACCATGCTTTTTCTTTATATGCTCGAAGACTCGTTGCTGACGCTCTCTTCTTTGTGTTCTTAATGTATCTGCATCTGTAGCTGCTTGCTGTTTTTTATCCTGTACAAAAGTATCTACTTGTTTCTGGTCTTTTGAAGAAAGAGAACTAACATTTTTTGGACGAGGGTTTGTCTTTGAAGGCTTAACCTCTTTTGGTTCTTCATAATCCATTATGCCTACTTCTGTTCCTGATGAAGTACCTAGTGATTTATGAGAACCAGTTTTAGGATTATAATCTTCCGTTTCGACTGCATCCCTATCTCCTCTGACTAATTCAGATTCAAGTACATTACCTTCTGGATCTATTGCAGGTTCATAACGCATTGTTTTAGGATTAAGTTTCATTTTAGGTCTTGCTCTATAACCAGCACCACTCCAATCTTTTAAAGTTGTTGGTGGTTCTTGACTACGTATTTCATCTTGTCTAACAAGGTCGTGTGTCTTGGCACCTCGAATTCTTTTCTCTAGTCTTTTTTGATCAATGTGATCTTGGTCGTCAATTCGATAAGTCTTAGGATCTTGCCAACGTTTTCTGTGCCAATCTAAACTAGATTCAATTGCATCAATGGAACGCTGATCTCCTCTTGCTTTCGCAGCTTCTAGATCAATTAATAATTCTTCTGCTTTAGCTTCAATCGTAACTCTTCTTTTGGCTTCTATAGCTTCTAATTGTGTTTCTAAAGCTCCTACAGTATTATCTGACCACTTTTGTTGTTTATCTAGAGCTTCTTGCTTACGTTGATACCAGCTTTTTATAATATCTTCGTCTGTAACTACTTTCATTACTTCTTCTTTTGGAAACTCTTCACCTGCAAGCCTTACCACTTGTCTCTCTACTCCTCCTTCTTCTAAGAATTTAGGATCATTAGTTACTCCTAACTCCAAAGCTTGTCTACGTTTTGTCATTTCTGGACCAGTATATTTATATTTATTATCTTTATCTCTTGCTCTAAGTTGATATCCTAATTCTCGATCAGCAAGTAATATTGCTCTTTCTTGTGAATGTCCTTGACTAATAAAATCTTGAGTAAGTTCATTTCTCTTAGCTCCTATCCAGGTTTTCATATCTGCATCACTTGATACCTCTGTTCTTCCTAATGCAATACTTGTATCTTTAATACTCTTCCCTAGTTGTTCTAATCTTGCAATATTATCTTTTATATTATCTGCCAACATTTCAGTATCATGTTGACTCTTCAAAGTAGGATCACCAATAATACTTCTAACTTTTACTGCTCTATTATCTGGAGTAGTAGGTGAATTAAATCCACTATTCCAAGGATCTTGTAGAACTTCTGGTTGTTGATAAACAATTCCTGACGGACCTTCTATAGGAACTTCTATTTCTTTTCCGCCTATTACTCTAAGAGTACTACTTGGTTGATCCTTATCAGCTGGTTTTATATTAAGTATTTCACCAGCTTTTCGTTGACTTGTTCTTCTTTGTTCTAAATCAGCAATTTGTCTTGCTAATACAGGATTTACCCCAGGTTCCCCTGAAGCTTCCACATTAGCTAAATTATTTCCTCCTTTCGCCCACTCTTCAAACCCAAGTTTTGAAGGTACTTGAGCAAATCTAGTTTCTTGAGAAGTTGAAGGAGTTTTTTCATAAACACCTTTATCTGTATCATATCCAAACAAAGAATCTTCTCTAAAAATAGAAGGTTGCTTAATAGTTGTATGTCCTTGTGTTGCTATCTCATACTGTCTTTTATCTTCTATAGCTATATCTTGTCTATTAGGATAAGTAGGTTTCCTGCCTAAAACTCTTCCTACATCTGAATGAAGCGCTCCATAATCTTTATAAGCTACTGGATCAGTCTTCTGTAAACTTGTAAGTAAATTATCTAATGCTTGTGCACTTTTAGTATTTAAAGTACGTTCTCTTCCTCCTTCTGCTGCATTACCTAATAAGTTAGATAGCTTGGTATATTCTGCAGGTGTATGACTAAGTTTATGATTCGGATTTTCTCTTTGCCATGCACTCACACCTCCATCATTAGGACTTTGATTAGCATATACTCCCATCTCATAGCTTTCAATTAAATTACTTAATTCACTTAGTTGCTCGGTATTAAATGTTGTTTTTTGACCCTCAACTCTTCTACGTAAAGGAGAACTTAGCTGTAAATTTTCAAGACTCTTTCTATGATCTGTTATAGGCCCTGGTTCATAAGGAGTTGATTGCCCAAGTACTTTACGAGCTGCATTAACTGCTTGAACATCATCTAATCCTTGTTGTCTGGCATTAGCGTAAGCAAGATCAAAATCACGATCTCTTGCAGCTGTATTCTCAAAATTATTTATAAAATCATTAGATCTACTCGCTACATCAACTTCTATTTCACCTGTTTGTGGATTTACATTAGTTTGATAAGTACCCTCTCCTTGTCTTTGTCCAGGCTGATTTTCTAAAATACGTTTATTTTCACGGACATTACGTTGTGCATCTAATTCTCCTTGAATTTTTAATCTATTAAAAGCTGCTTTAGTTTGTGGATGATCTTTCCCAAGTGTATTAGTTAAATCTTGCCACTGATCTCTAGCTATTTTGAACTGTTCACTGTCAGAACCAGTTACAGTTTGTTGTTTTCTTTTTTCAGCTACATATTGTTCAACTTCAGGAGATTGAGTACTTTCAGGTGCGGGAGCTGTATTAATTGTCTCTATTGGAGCTGTTTTTGTCTGTTGTTCACGTGGAGAATCTGTTCCAGTGCTTATATCTTCCTTATTTACTTGAGTTTGAGAAACAATATCTTGATCTGCAGGCTGTGCAGGGAATTTTTTAGCTAAAAAGTCATTAACTTTACTAGAAACTGTCTGATATCCCGATTGAATACGTGGGTTACGTGCTGCTGCAACTCCAGCTGCTACTGTTCCTGCTAATAAAGCTGCTTTTGCGAGATTTGAACCTAGATCTGAACCTTTTTCTTCAGAATCTTCTTCTCTTTTACCCCCAAGTCCCCCTTGTTTAGTCATATTGCGGATAAAATTATCAACTTCAGGAGCACGACGTGCTCTTTCACGTGCTGAAGATGGGTATTCATTACCAGTCATTCTCGCCCACGTCGAAAAATCTTGCGGAGATACGGGCATTACATATAAAAACTCTAGATATATCGATTTTAATTTGTACCAACCTACCAATTACCCCCAAACGTCCATTAAAACACTGAATTTGGGGTGCAAAATTGTTTTTACATCTGGAGTAATACCTAGCGAGCGAAGCTCGAAAGGAAAAAAAAGAAAGGTATCATATAGCTTTCAATAAACCAACCTGTCATCGCACAGGTGTAATAAACCTTCGGTAAATATGCCGAATGTTCAAGAAATAGAGAACAATTTTATGTAACTCTAGTTCTTACTATGTATCAACTACATTCTTGCCACGATAATCCTGATCCTGAATTTATTCATGGATCTTGTGGTGTTCGTGGTACGAACCTTTATGTTCAGACCTATCATCCTGATTGGTACCCACTTTGGTTAGCCAAAGGTATCCATGAACTGCAAGTTCTCGGTAAATTCCGTTTTCTTGACTGGAATGTTAACGATTCTGACACACCGTATGAAATCGGTGAATACATTGTCGAACGAACTTACTATCCTACAGACTTTCCTAGTAAAGATCCTGATTGGAGTGATAGTTCACTAGGCGAGCCTCATCTTGCTCCTGCAAGTGAACGTGACTTCCCTCCTGATTTTGTTTACTCAAGCTGGGAAAGCTGAAAGATTTAAAGGGAAGCTGGTGTTAATTCACTGGTTTCCCTTTTTTTATGCTCTCTGAGCAAATTTAAGGCTAAATCAGCGTAAATATACCTGTTTTGCCCCTAAATCTCCCTTTTTAAGCCCTTCGTCATATCTTTATATGGGACGGGGCGTTCAGGAGATGTGTCGCCTTTAGGTCTTGTATCGGCAGAACATGTGGAAAACGTTGGTTTAACACTGTGATAGCCGTCATTTTTAGGAAGTAGAGAAATAGCTTATAACTTATGTAAGTTTCTCTAGACTTATTAACCCGCAGGTCCTAGTTACTCAAATCTAGAAGTACCTCGGTCTTCGCTTTCAAATTTTAAGAAATAGGTAAATAATTTTTGACCTAAGTATCTGTCGTTAAACTGCTGTCCTTTACAACTAACTGCCATGAACCAAGAATTCTGGAACAGATGCTACAAAGCTGCTCATGCTTTGCTATCAGGTTCCACTGTCGCAGTAAATACCTCTGAGTTTCCTCAACTTAAGTATCAATCTATTGTCAAGGAAATTCAAGCACGTATATCTCTATTAGATGGAAGTGCTTCAATGCCTTGTAAATATACCTACGACGCAAAGAGTTCTCTCTTGCGCATTCAGTTACCTCGTTAAAAGCGAGATGGAGGGTGCAATTCCCTCCGTAACTCTCGCCTCCAGCAGAGATAGGCACTGCACTCTTCTTAAACTAATGCTTCATTTAGTTCTAGTTCCCATTCTATTTACTGGTTCTTATTTTGCTGGTAAAGCTCTCGCTCATTTCCAGTATGAAAGAAGCAGGAAAGAATATTGGAGTAAATCACAGATGAATACCTACGGTAAGAGTCTGTTCGATCTTTAAAAGTACTGCCTACGTTCTTAAGTTATAAGAAATAGATAAGTACTTTTTGTACCTGAGTATGTCTTTAAACTACTCACTCTCATGATCACCAGCCCTACGTGGTGAAGGTGATCTTCTGTCCTGTATGTTCATTAACCAATGAAACCTGCACACGCTCTTTTCGTTGTAACAACAACTCTTGCTGCAACATCTGCAACTCTGTCTTATATAGGTGCAACACCTGATGAGAAGAAAGAGTTACATCTAAAAGTTGGCAAGCAAGTTAAAAGTATTCGCACCAAATTAGCGGATATTATACAACCTAAAGAAGAATCAACTACTACTACTAAAGCTAAACTTCCTGCTAAGAAGTCTCGTGCTAAGAAAGCAACTGTTAAACAAGTTGAAGAAGTAGCAAAGACCTCTGATGTAAGTCCTAAGTTACAAGTAGTAGAGAAAGAAGAAGTAATTGATGATTCAGTAGATGCTGAAGCATTAATTTCTGCTTTATAAGATTCTCTCCCTCTGCCTTTAATTAGGCAGACTGAGGGATTCTCCCTCCTTTGTACACACCTTATGGAGTTTATCCATGCTTAAACTTGAAGCTACTGGCAACATTTCTCATTATGAGATTGTCCCTGCTAGAGCTGGAGCCAATTCTGAGTTCCTAGCTGTAGTAATAGCTGCAAATATCGATCCCGATACCAAAGTTCTTATCAACACTACAACCAGCAATGGTTTGTTAACCGCTGTTAAGAGTGGCGAAGATATCAAAGGATTGCGTGTATTTGTAACTGGAAATCTTGCATTTCTAGAATCTCATTATACAGATAAAGAAACTGGAGTTCATAAGAAACTTCAGTCTAATAGAGTCAAGTTGACCTATGCCTATGTAGAACGTCAAGCTCCACCTAAGCAACAAGAAGTCAGCACAGAGCATCCACCTGTAGCTGTTACTGCTTAAGTACAAGTATCCTGAGCAAGATGTAAAACTGCTCACCCTCATGACCATCAGCCCTACGTGGTGAAGATGGTCTTATTGTCCTCTATCTCATTAAAACCATGTCTCTTAGACGATTTGTTCCCTATCATTATCCTTCTAAAGATTCTCCTTTTGATCGAGTACGCTATTTTCCAGGTGAAAGTATTCATCTGATTGAATATCAATACGAAATGGTGAATGAGAAAGGAGAAATATTTTGGAAGACTGTAGATGAAATTATGATCAATTCTGTCACTAGATGTAAGGAATTTAAAGAGAAACTCATTGATGCATATGAAAAGTGCTCAATGAAATCTAATTGATCCCTTCACGGAGCCTATTTATTAGGTTCCCTGCAGGGTTCACGCCCTGTAGTCCTTTACTACTTAGTCATGCCTATTCAAGACATGTTTTCATCACCAGATGAATATAAGATCTACCAGAAAACTGGTAAAGATAAGTATTATCTAAACCTCCAAACCGCTAGAGAAGATTTAGATGCTCTAAAAGCTGAATTAGCTGATGCTAATAAAGAATTAGAGCAATCTAGATACGACACTATTGGTTTAAGTGATGAGTTAGATGATATAAAGAAAGAGCTAGCTTCTTCACAAGAGAAAGTAGCTCTATCTATTAAATCTATAGATCAAACTAAGGATGTAGTAGAACAGCAGAAAGCTCTACTACTTAAGTTAAAGGAAGAACATAAAGCTGATATCAAAGCTTCTGAAGAACTATTAGCTAGTTCATCTCTTCAATTAGAAGAGTTGACTGTAGCTTATGGAGAATTAGAAGCAAACTTCAACAAGCCACGTGTTATTCCTTTTCTTGGTAAGAATAGACTTAGCTATCAAAGCGATATTTTGGAGCGTTGGTATGGCGATAAACGTCATGTCGAAGAGGTAAAGATCGCTAGAAAGCAATTAATAAATGCTTGGTGTGAGTATCTTCCTAAGTTTCAATCTTGGATGAAGATACAAATTACCAAAGTAGATAGATTGCTCGCTAAGACTAGCTAAGTTGACTCTCTCCCTCTGCTCCTTCGGGGGCAGACTGAGGGACTCATTCAGCATCATCTGTCAGCACCGATCCTAGAACGGCTGCAGTAACTGATGCTGCCCTCATTCTTTGTACACTCACTTTTAGTTGTATGGCTACTGAATCTTATCTCTATCAGAGATCACCTTCTGAAGGTTACATTGTAACTATCAGAAAGGATAATGTTAAAGATGCAAATTGTTTTGGTGAGTTAACTAGTGTTAATCCTAAAACTGCATCTCCTACATATCATCGTTTAGAAGCTCCTTTAATTGCTATTAGAAATGCTTTGCAAGATCTAATGCATAAAGGATATAAACGACAAGAATCTATCCCTTCTGAATTACAGTATCTAGTTGAAGGATACGAATCTAAATTCTGATAGCATCAGGTCAATGGAGTTCTCTCTGTTGACCTTTTTTAATGTTCTCTTAATATTTACATGCGCTTATGTCTACATTAAACACACAAGAACCTTCGGATCTTAAATCGAGACAAGATTGTGAAGGAACACGACTAGACAAGTATATGTCTGGTGAAATTGACTATCTTGAAACAGATGATTCACTTTATAAGGATCCTATAGATCCTGTTCCTAATAAACGCTTTGTTTATCCACGTGAACAAGATCCTCCGATAGCTTCTTTTGATAGTGATGAACTTTTTGAAAAGGAATCTTAATTATGGACAGTGAAATAGATGTAATTGTAACTATCTGTAAACAGTTAGTTGAATTACAAAAGCGTGAAGACGCTAAACCTGAAATTGATAAAGAGTTAGGATCTGATGCAACTGATTCTCTTGAAGAAGCTATTGAAAGCTTAGAAAGAATCGTTGCTCTTGATGATCCTACTCCTCAAAATTTATGGGATCATTCAGGAGGTGAACCTCCAATGACTCTTGATGAAATACATAAGCAAGCATGGAATGACAAAATGAAATATAAATCATGACTCTTTCCATGACTATCCTTCGAGCCTTTATGGAATCAGCTAGTATAATTAGCTGTATTTTATTCTTCACTTTTTATATACATGCCTAAAGCTAAGAAGTCTACTCCTAAATGGAAACCAGCTAAATCTTTTAAAGTTACTAAACTTGAAAGAGTAGGTCCTAAAGAAGATCAAACTACTGATCAATATCTTTATGGAAAATCCTCCCAAGATAAAAGATGGGATAACAAAATTAGATCTGAAAAGAATAAGTATGCATCTCATCCAAATCCTAAATTCAACTGGATCTATAAAGGATTAAAGTACCAAGATTAATGGGTTATTTAATCCACAATGGAAGATTAGAAACACCTGTGTTTGAAGGATTAATTTTAATATTAATTCTCACTTGGTTCTGGATCTTCCTTTCAATCCCAGAAGATTAAACTATGGACACTTCCATCATCTATGTATTTATGACAAAGCTTCTCTTTCTTATAGTTGGAGGATCTTTGGCATTAATACCTATTTATCTATTAAGTCTGGCTCTTCAAATTAAAGATAATAAGGAGTAATCTTATGTCACTTGATTATCAACCAACCGTCTGGTGGGATGAAAGAGAACTTAATGATGCTGCTGAATTCTTAGTAGTAGCTAACCCTGCTGGTAATGCTGACATTAAAACTAAGATTCAGTACATTAAGAATCACTCAACTACTGTGTTAATGAAAACAGGTCATCCTACTGATATATCTACAGGGGGATGGCAAGTTTGCTTTCTTATAAATACAAACGATAGTGGTATTCCTATTGACTTTGAATACTATGCCAAAGTTTCTATTACTTCTTATACAGCTAATTGGTATTTAAAACAGCAAGCTGATTATTGTATTGGTTTAACTGATTAATTGTGTCTTTTACTTTATATAAGACTTACAAACCAGGATGGTTTATTAAGAGAAGGCTATTAAATTATGTTTTTAATGATAGAAACGGTAAATTTCTTTATGAAAAATCTTTAGCTTTATCAGCACCTCCTAGATCAGTTATAACTAAAGGTTCTTATAAGAATGAAATCTCAACCAGAGAATTAACAAGCCTCTATAAAAAATATTTAAATCCTATTGTCACACATTGTACTAGAGATATCTATACGATGAATGCGATATGGTATCAACAATATGGAAAACATTCAGGATCTTATCACGATTACCATAATCATTATTCTCCTGAATGTCAGTTATCTGGTATTTATTATTTAAGATTAAAAGATTCTAGTTTAAAAACTCAATTCTTAAATATAAATGAACTAGATATAGAAGAAGGAGACATGATTCTATTTGATTCCAGAGCAATGCATCGTTCTCCACCTAATCATACAAAAGATGACAAGATAATTTTATCTTTCAATCTACGTTTACAATCAAATCAGAATTAAATTTATCTAATCATGGCTGATCTAGGACTAGATGCTTCACAAGAAACAAAGATCACTGTGATGCAACTCAAAATTGAACGTCTTGAAGAAAAACAAGATGAGCTTAGAGAAAGATTAAAAGCAGTAGAAAAGTGGGTGATAGGAGCAGCTGCTGTTATTGCAGCAGGTGTTACTGTCATAGGCTTTGCTACTAATATTTCTAAAGCTTATCTCTAAACTTAAGTATCTATCTTTACATTGATTGTTGTATGTGAACTTGTTTTATCTGCAACAATCTCAAGAATTCCATCATGGTAACTGGCTTTAATTGTCTTTTGATTTAAATTACTATTAAATTTAAATGTCCTATTCCATTTACCATAACGAAACTCACTAAATAAATATCTAGATTCTTTATCATCTAGATTTTTTCTATTAGCACTAACAGTTAATGATTTGTCAGTTGCTTTAACATCAATTGTCTCTTTAACAACTCCTGGTAGTTCTAATCTAATGATATATTTATCATTAGTATCTACAACTTCTGCCAAAGGTGTTCTATCAATCTGTGAGAATTGTTGTTCAAAGTTATCAAGAAGTTCAAATGGTGAATGATAAAGAGAAAGCATTTTTGTTACTCCTTTTAATTTCATAATTACATTCTGAAGTATTTAGTTACATTTTAAAACAAGGAGAACCGAATTAATTGATTCGGTATCTACTCTTAGCTAGAGTTCTTACACCAAAGTTGGAGTGACAACCGTAACTAGGCATTCATCTCGCAAGCATTAAGTTGCTAAAAGCCAATTGATATAAGTCCTAGAACTATTCCTTAACCAGGCATTGAATGAATGTCGATCCCATAAGCAACTCGAATTCATCTTGTAAGACCTGGTACTATTGTTCTTAATTTTTTAATCATGCAAGATCCTAAACCTCTTTTCAAACCTTTTGATGGTACTAACTATGATCCAACAAAAGGAATGTCTAATCACTTTGCTGGTACATCACCAGTAGGACCTATTCTTGGTTCTATTGCAATGGCTGGTATTAATACTGTTGCTCGCATCTGGTTTAATGGTAAGCAAACAAGAATTATAGGTAAAAATAATGGATTTAATATTTCTTAATCATGGTTAAAGAACATCTTTACCTAATAAGAATCTTAGATAGTTCTGAAGATTCTCAATGTGATCAATTTAAAATTATTGCATCTAAAGATGGAAAACAACTACCTTGTGGTATTTGTAGACCTGATCACCCTACCACTATGCAAATGATTGAAGTAATTGATGACAATATAAAAGGTAAATTTCCTTACATCGCATTCTAAATCTAGGGGCAGAGCAGGGATTCATACACCCGTAAGCATACTGCCAGTATCTAAGAGTTTTAACTATACGGACTCAGTAGTTAATCCCCATCTCGAAGATATGTAAGCTAGGTTCCCATCGAGGAGTATTGATAGTCCAACCTGCATGTGGTTAATGGATCAATATTAAGTATGCGCTTGTAAGGCCCCACCCTATTCTCTGTATCTTTCTAATTAACATGTCAAATGACGCTACCGAAGAACGCAAGCAATCACTCTATGAATATTATAGAGATGAACAGAAACTTAAAGCACATATAGCTACTCAAGAACAAGCAATCTTTGATCAATACAAAGATGAAGAAGCTGCTGTTCGTGCTGCTTTAAAACACGCTCAAGATGAGCAATGACTTCACTCATTATCTGGATATGTGTAGTTATATTGCTATACATATTCCTTAAAAATACTATTAACCACTTATAACTATTAAAACAAATGGAAATACATCGCAGTTATGGACCAAGTATGTCTTTACATGAGTTTATGGAATTTTCTATGAATGATTATGACATTCTAGAAAAAACTCTTAGTGAAAGTAAAGTACATCTAGATACTTTAGATATAGATAAAGAAGATTTTGAAATATTATATGCAAAAGTACTTTTACGTTCTAAATTAATTGTACAAGAATGACTTCTGAAGAACTTTTTAACATGAGAGCTGCCATGTTTAGATATGGTGGTTCTTTCATAAAATCTTTAGCTGTAACTTTAGGACATGCTGATGAAATCAATTGTCGAAGACTATTACATGCTTTCCCTGGAGTGATTATTAAATATGGTCCTGATAGCTGGGCCTATAAAGCACTTCAAGATAAAAAGCCTATTAAAATTAAAAAGCACTTTAATGGCATAAAAACAAGTGATCAGATATGAAAATCTGGAGATGAACTATGACTAGTTCATACTTTAAAGATCATAATCATCTAAAAGATGAACGTGATATAGAAGCTGATCGTCGTGAAGCTTCTGAAAAAGATTGGAATGATTTTTGGTATGAATCTAAAGATGTTCTTGAATCAGAAGATGATTTAATAGGGAGACTCAATGAGTTCTAAATGGACTGTTCTATATGATTCTTATATTGAAATAAAGAATCGAAAGCCACGGATGGTATGTTTATATAAACAAAATCAACAACATCCTGTTACAACAGTACATGTTT
>VTLG01000527.1_pt1 | contig 63022 bp, 96 predicted proteins | sample 4694571 | NCBI WGS metagenome assembly VTLG01 (sample SAMN12604809, study PRJNA352737) | marine metagenome | biome: ENVO:00000447; feature: ENVO:00000209|ENVO:00000569|ENVO:01000036; material: ENVO:00002151; isolation source: viral sequences binned using virsorter ...
ATTTTCATTTTTTAAATCTATAAAAATTTGATTTTTTATTTCAATAGGAAAGTTTAAAAATTTTTCTATTGCTTCAGACCTATTTAAATTAGACCTTTTAATACAAAATGCTAGTATTGCTAATCCTTGAATTTCTATATCTAAATTCTTTGCCATTTTTTTATCCTATTTAAAATTTAATACTTAGCATGGCATTATTAATAGTAAAATCAATAATGCCATATAAATATTATATTCTAACGTTGTCCACGTTTAAAGAATATGTATTTTTTCTAATTGCACCTTTTCTATTGTATAGTGGATAGCATTTATAATTGTAACCGTCTACTATAACAAGATGATTTTCATTAGACTTACCGCCATATGATTCATATACCGAGTGTTGATACTTCATACCATTTATTCTATTTCTAGTAGGCTTCACGTTGCGATATTTGAAATTATAAAACTTCACTTTTAAATAATTATACATAACTTTTTATCCTTTATAAAATTATCATTGTTAATATTAAATCACATATTAAAACTAAACGCAAGCAATTAATAAAAAATATTTATAGTCTTTTACATAGTCATTAATAAAAATATATATAGGTTTGTATTGTTTGTAGTGTCTATTGAGAATTTTAAAAGTATATAGGATTTAAAGATTTAAAGTATCTTTAAAGACTTAACAGGCAATAACAATAGACAATCTAGACTGCAACGTCTTTTAAGACTTTAAACTTTAAAGACTTTTAAGACTGTAAAAATTCAATAGATAAAGACTAACTATAGTTTTTTCTAGACTGTAAAGACTTTAAAGACTTTTAAGAGGGGATAGGGGAAAAATCCATGCACTCCCCCCTTATATATATACCACTGACATATATGCACTAAAAATCTAGGGTCAAATTGATGCCGAGTTATATAGTTATATATAGTTTTTAAAACCTTTATACCTTTTATTATTATTTTTATTATTATTACCCCTTGACATTTAAATATAATATACTATATAGTATATATATATATATAATAAAACTTTACACTTGCCTTTTTTACAAAAGTATGTTATAATATGTGTATGGAAGAGGTACAAGAAACAACACAGCCTTTTGAAAAGTTCATAACTTTCAAGAATATATTCTATAACAGTGTACGAAGTTATTCTAAGAATGATTTCCTTACATTTGTTCGCCTTATAGCACCCACTCTAATTTCTGATTGGAGAATGGGCAAACATATAGAAGTAATTTCTAATAAACTAAAAGATTTAGAAGCAGGTAAGATAAAACGCCTAATGGTTTTTCTGCCACCCAGAAGTTCTAAGTCGGTAATCTGTTCTAAATTATTTCCAGCATGGTATATAGGAAGGAATCCACAACATGAAATACTTACGATCTCTCATTCAGATCAGTTGTCAAGCGATTTTGGTCGCTCAGTTAGAGATATTGTATCAACTGAACAGTTTCAGGAAATTTTTCAGGGGGTCGCTCTTAGGTCGGATGTTCGGGCTGCAGGAAAATGGAAAACAAACCAAAACGGAACCTACTACGCAGCAGGAGTCAGATCCCAAATAGCAGGAAGAGGAGCACACATTGCAATCCTAGATGATGTGATGTCGGAAGAAGATTCCTATTCTGAAGCAGGAAGACGATATGTAAAAGAATGGTACCCTGCAGGTCTTAGAACTCGTATCATGCCGAATGGTGCTATCTTAATAATCAATACCAGATATCATTATGATGATTTATGTGGATGGTTATTAAAACAACAAGCTGAGTATGGAGAAGAAACATTACCTTGGGAGGTAATACGTATCCCTGCCTGGTTAGATGAAGAAGGAGCCGAGTTACTACAGTTGCCTGTTGGTTCATCTTACTTTCCAGAGTGGAAAACAAACGAGTATTTACGCATAGACGAACAAGAAATACGAGCATCGAATGGTTCTAGATACTGGAACGCCTTATACATGCAAGATCCCACACCAGAAGAAGGTGGGTTAATTAAAAAAGATTGGATTCAATACTGGGAATTTAATGAACCACCAGCTTGTGACTTTATTATCCAGACATATGATACAGCCTTTTCTACAAAGAATACAGCAGACTACAGTGTAATACAAACTTGGGGAATCTTTTCAAACTTTGAAGAAAATGAATATGGTTCGGAAGACTTTGTTCCTAATTTAATTCTCTTAGGAAATATGAGAGGTCGATACGAGTATCCAGAGTTACGTAGAATGGCTCAAGTTCTATATAAAGAATTTAATCCAGACATCTGTATCGTAGAAAAGAAAGCATCAGGTCAATCTCTTATACAAGATATGCGAAGAAGTGGTTTACCTGTGCAGGATTATATACCCGATAAAGATAAAGTCTCTAGAGTCTATGCAGCTTCTCCGTTAATTGAAGCAGGTCGAGTATGGATTCCAAAACATAAACCTTGGTCTGAAGATTTACTAACAGAACTGTTACAGTTTCCAAATGCAGCTCATGATGATCAGGTAGATGCTATGACAATGGCTATACATTATATGAAAGAATCCTGGAGATTAACACATCCAGATGATCCATATGATGATGAAGATAATAAAATAAAAAAAAGAGTTGCATACTGGCGAGTTTAATGGTATAATATAGAAAAGGAGAAATATTATGAGTATGGATTTAGGAAAAGGTGTTAGATTAAAAGGTAATAAAATTATCTATGAAAGTCCTGGAGGTACAGTTAAAATTCAAAAAAAGATAAAGAAAGGAAGCCCTACTCAAATAAACATACAAAAAAAATGGACAGTTGCACCTGGACTAAATCTTGGAATACATGGACAGGCAAAAGGAGAAGATAAGAATATAAATATTGGAGGAACCTTTACATTTCAAGAAGGAACTAAAGATAAAACTATACGAGGTCAGATGAAAGAATGGTTAAAGAAAAGTCCTAGAAATAGAAGATTAAAACAAGCTATAGCTGCAATGGATTCGGAAGTGGACTATACAGGTTTTTTAACAGCTAAAGAAAAAAAGATATTAGGAATTAAATAGTGCCAACACAAGAACAGCTATACCGTCAATTAGCAGTATCAAATCCTCTTATACAAGAAGATATAGATTCTCAAGTTATAGAAAGAGATCATATAATAGATACAGATGAAGAATCAGGAAAAGAAATAGATACTGTATTAAAAACTATAGAAAGAGATCCTGTACGTTCTTTTAAAGAAGGTATTGGTTCGCAAGCTACAGGAACTATAACAAAAGAGCAATTAAAAAATATTGGTAAATTTGGTTCTCAATTTGGTTTAGATGTACTTACTGGTAGTGCTATTGCAGAAGCATTAGGATTTAGACCAGATATTATACAAGGTGAAGGATATACTCCTTCGTATCCTGAACTAGTAGAAGAGACAGCACAATTAGCTAAAGAAGGAAAAAGAACGGAAGCTCTTGGTAAAGGAATTGAAACTGGATTAGTTGGAGTAGGTGCTGTTGGTGAAGGTATGATGTTAGGAGGAGCATTAACAGGTCCGTTAGCTCCTGCTATAATAGGAGCTGGATTAACATTAAAAGGAATATCAAAAGCAGGGAAACTTATTTTACAATCTAAAACTGGTCAAAAAATATTAGCAAATTTTACAGGTAGTAAAGATACTGGTTATAATGTTACAGATATTGAGATACCTAAAAATATAACCGAAGATAAAGAAATACAAACTTTAGAAGAAATAAAAGATATACCGACTATTAAAACTGATGATACGGATACAGAAGTGACTATACCAGACGTAGCAAAAGATTTAAATAATACGGAAGCAATTACTGGTTATATTATTGATCCATCCAAATTAGATAGAAACCAATTAGTAGCTAAAATAGAAAATGATCCAGAAGTAAAAATTAAAACGGATAAATATTTAAAAGATAAAGGTTTTACTGGTGATACTATTCCAATATATAGAATTATATCTGTGAAAGATAAAACTAAAGGATTTGGTTTAGATCAAAAACTTATACAAAAAGCAGAAATAGGAGAAGAAGGTATAATATCAGGTTCACTTACTCCAGAAGCTAATATTAAAACAATTAAGTATTTTGAAAATAAAGGTACTACTGAACAAGAGATAGTACGCTATGATGTACCTAGAGATAGAATAATACTTGCTATGGGTGGTTTTAAAAATGATATTAAACAAAATATAAATAAAAATTTAAAATCTAGAGGTTTTGGTCAACGTAAAATATCAGGGTATGAAACTATTACTAATCCAAGTGAATCAGCAAAAAAACTAATTGATATGCAAGATGAAGTAATTGTTGATGTGAGTGGATTAAAGAAAAATGTTTTAGGAAGTCCGTCAGTATTAGTTGATTTTAATATGGATAAAGTATTAAGTGGTGAATATAAAAATTATAAAGAATTAAAAAAAGATCTAACTTTACCAAATTTTTTACGTGATGATTTTAGAAATTTAGCTAATAAAAAAATATCAGAAGATGAATTTCGTAAGATAGAAGATGTTAAAACTAGAGATGCTTATAATAAAGTTATGCAATTTTACCAATTACAAGGACCACCAGTCTTCTCAAGAGTAGAAGAAGCTGTTAAGAATTTAAAACAGGAAAAAGGAAAAGGAAAAGATATTTTTAATGAAATACAAGGAAAATTTAGAAGAGAAGAAGGAGAATGGATAGGGTTAGAAAAATTTTTAAAAGATAAAGAATCTGTAACAAAAGAAGAAATATTAGAATATATAAGAGAAAATGATATACCTATTAAGACTAAAGTAAGAGAAGGTAAAGAAACAATACATAAAAAATATACAATAGGTGGTGGAAAAAATTATAGAGAAATTACTTTTTATCCAGAGCTGCCAATGGATGGTAGAAGAGATTATAAACCAAGTCATAATTATCCACAAGATTTAAATCTAATTTCACGAGTGCGTGTTGTAGAACGAATAGATGCAGATGGTAATCCTACAATGCATATAGAAGAAGCACAATCAGAACATAGAAACGATATACTTGAGAATAAAAAACAAACTTACGAGCAAACAGGAGAAATAGGTTTAATAGATGATAAAGAAACAACTGAAAAGCTAAATAACTTGTTGAAGGAAAGAGTACCATTACGGAGTACTTTGGGTGCTAAAATAAAAAAACTAAGGCATGAACATAATTTAGATGATATAACAGAAAAAGGAAAACTTGCTTTACAACAGGAACTAGATTTGCTAATTATTAGACGGGAAAATTCTCAGAATATTATATCAGAAGAGGGATTTAATCCAGGTACATATTCTAAAACTATTCTAGCAGGAGCAAGAAAAAAATATGTAGACCACACTAAAAGAATTAAAGAATTAAAATATAAAAGAAACGTAATGATAGCAAGGGAAACAGATTTTCATGATAATGTAATTACTATGGATAAAGATATACCTTCTTTACAAAATAAAATATCGAAACTAAATGAAGAAATAAAAGCTATAGAAAGAACTCGGAAAGTTCCTTCTTTACCTTATTCAACAGATAGAGATTGGTATAAATATCCTATTCGTTATGTAATGTATGATGCTGCAGAAAAAGGTCTACCTAGTATTACTTTAACTCATGGTAGAGTTCAATATAATAGATATACAGGAAAAGATGATTTCTTATCCTATAATAGAGAGATAGATAAAATAAAAGCATCAGAAAAAATATCTAAAAACTTTGATGAATTTGTAAAAGATGCTCATAAACTAATAAATTTAAATGAAGAAATACGTCTGAAAAAGAAACTGCTTGAGAAGCAAATTCTTGAGCCAAGTCCGAATACAGATCACCACGAAATTTATAGAGATATTACCCAACTTAATGCAAAAACTGAAGAAGAATATACTAAAATATTCCATAAATATGGTTTAAATATGCTTGAGCCTGAGATAAGAAAAAATATATTAAACGATTTATTAAAAGTTGCAAATATAACTGGTGATAAAAAATTTAAAAAACAACACATGCTTAAACTATTCAATATAAATAGTAGTGCAAGAGTTGGTTATAATTATGATACAAAAATGAAAAGCTATTTAGAAGATTTAGCAAAGCAATATAATACGACAGTAGATAGGACAATAGTTGATTCTGATATGAACAGTGGTGACTCACATAGATTACATCTTACACCAGAAGTAAGAGCAAAGATTTTAAAAGAAGGGATAGCCAAGTTTAAAACTGGTGGTTATATAAAGGAGAGGATATAATATGGCAACGGAGAGAAATCCATTTGAACAAAAACCAATAGATGCACCAAATGTAATTCCTATGCAACAGGGAGATGCTAATATTTCTTTTGAGTTAGATCCAGAAGGTGGTGTGGTTGTAAACTTTGGTGAAGAAGAAATACAAGAAGAAGTAACTGCTGAAGAGTGGTATAGTAATTTAGTGGAAACAATAGATACAAATGATTTATCTAATATATCTCGTATGGTTATTGATAATTTTCAATCCGATAAAGATTCCAGAGGAGAGTGGGAATCTATGTTCGAGAGAGGATTTGATTTATTAGGATTAAAACTAGAAGATGCCAGTGAACCATTTGAAGGAGCATGTAATGCAGTTCATCCATTATTAATTGAATCTGCAGTTAAGTTCCAGGCAAAAGCTTCACAAGAATTATTTCCAGTAGGTGGTCCTGTAAAAGCTCAAATACTTGGAACACAATCCGTTAAGAAACAGGAACAGGCAAATAGAGTTCAAAACTTTATGAACTATCAGGTAACAGAACAGATGCCTGAATACTTTGACGAGTTTGAAAGGATGTTATTCCATTTACCATTAATAGGTTCAGCGTTTAAAAAAGTATATTATGATGCAGGATTAGAAAGACCTTGTTCCGAATTTGTACCTATTGATCAGTTTTATGTATCTTATTATGCATCTAATTTAAGAAAATCAGAACGATATACACATGTTATTTATCGAAATCCTGTAGATATGCAAAGAGATATAACATCAGGTATTTATACTGATATAGATTTACCTGATCCAAGTAATCCAACACAAACATCTTTTGCAACAAAGATGGATACGATTATGGGATTATCCCCTACTGCTGATTCTGATCCACAATATGTTTTACTAGAACAACATTGTCACTTAGATATTCCAGATTCAGAATGTGAAGAAGGAGAACTTGCTCCATATATTGTAACAGTAGAACAAGAATCCAGACAAGTTTTAAGTATTAGAAGAAATTATCGACCAAATGATCCAAAGAAAGAAAAGAGAGTACACTTTGTACATTACAAATTTGTACCAGGATTTAGTTTTTATGGTCTAGGGCTTATACACTTCTTAGGTAATTTAACAATGACAGCTACTGCAGCTATGAGAAGTCTTGTAGATGCAGGTCAGTTTGCTACATTACCTGGAGGGTTTAAGGCAAAAGGAGTAAGGATGGTTGGTGATAACGAACCGATTTCTCCTGGTGAGTTCAAGGAAGTTGAAGCAACAGGTATAGATTTACAAAAGGCTATTGTACCTCTCCCATATAAAGAGCCTTCCTCAACTCTATACAACATGCTTCAGTTTGTAACTACTGCTGGTCAGAAGTTTGCAGACAGCACAGAACAAGTTGTTTCTGATGCTGCTTCCTATGGACCAGTTGGAACTACTATGGCTTTATTAGAAGCTTCTAGTAAATTCTTTTCTGGAGTACATAAAAGATTACATAAATCACAGCGAGATGAATTTAAAATTATTGCAGAAGTAGATTATGATTATCTTCCAGTAGAGTATCCATATGATGTTCCAAATGAAAGTCGTAGTATATTTAAACAAGATTTTGATGGTGCTGTAGATATTGTACCTGTAAGTGATCCAAATATTCCAAGTAATGCTCATAGAATGATGTTAGCAAATATGGCATTACAAATGGCACAGCAATCACCACCAGGAATGTTTAATCTAGAAGCTTTAAATAGAACAATTCTTAATGCTTCTAATATGCCTAACATAGAAGAGATATTACCACCAGCACCTCAACCTCAACCATTAGATCCTGTATCGGATATTATGGCTGCAACAAAAGGTATACCTATAGCTGCATTTCCTGGACAGAATCATGATGCACATATACAGGTAAAGATGGCGTACTTGCAAGATCCTATGAATGGTGCTAATCCTATTATGGCACGATTAAAACCAATCTTAGAAGCAAATGTACAAGAACATACTACTATGAAGTATCAAGAACAAATGAGTGGTACAACACAAGTTATGATGGAACAACTGCCAGAAGCACAAAGAGATCCAACTGTAATTGAAGCTGTTATGGCTGCTGCAGCAAAAGATGTATTAAATGCTAATATGGCTGTAGGACAAGCTCAATCACCTGAACAACAAATGGTTGCATTAGAACAAGCAAGAGTTCAATTAGAAACTGAAAAATTAAAAATGGATGGAGCAGTAGAAAATGCAAAACTTTCTATAGAAGCTCAAGAGTTAGAATTAAAACGTCAACAACAAATGATTGATGCTCAAGATAAAGGTTTATCAGCACAACTAAGAACGAAAAAATCTGATGCTGATAGAACTAGCAGAGAAGCTTTAAAACAATTAGATGTAATGACAAAAATGAATATTGAAGAAGAAAAATTAGATTTAGAAAAACAAAAACTTTTAATGGAATCAGCTAAAGATCAAGCAACTATTGAACAAAAGTTATTAAAAGAAAAAGATAAAAATGAATTAGAACAGCAAAAATTATTATTTGAATCGGCTGAAGAACAAGCTAAAATAGAACAGAAACAAGAAGCTGCTGAAGGAAAGCAAGCAGTAGATTTATTAACTAAATTAAATAAAGGAGAGAAAGATGCCTAAATATGGTGGAGTACATTATCCTAATTCAGAAAAAGGTATTACTGATGGAAATCCTAAAAATGTAAAGGATAATAATGCAAAGAATAAATTTGGTATAAATACACATGTACCTAATGGTAGAGATACATTTGGTGATTTTACTACAAGAGCTGACGATGATGGTGCTACTGGTAAAAGAAGACAAGATGTATTAAATCAAAGATCTGAGTATGCTTGGAAACAATAAAGAATTAATAATATTAGATAATGTAATACTTCCAACGCAAGCTGATTTTATAGAAAAAAATATGATCAGTGTGGAGAAAAATCAATTATCTAAAATTGCTTGGTACTTTGGAGATTATGTAGTTGATCCAGAATGTGAAGAAAAGGATACTCCAAAAAAATATCAGTATATGTTTGTGCATCAATTTTTTGATTCTACTTGTGGTATTGCTACGAATCAAGAAAACTGGAATCTTATTCAACCGTTGCGAGATAAATTAGATGCAGGAAGTTATTTTCGTATAAAAGCTAATTTATATCCTGCTGTAGAAAAAGTTTATACGCATGGGTTTCATATAGATCTACCATATCCAAATGTATTAAGTGCTATTTATTTTGTAAATTCTAATAATGGGTATACATATTTTAAAACAGATGAATTAATGAGAGTAGAAAATATTAAGAATAGATTAGTTATTTTTCCGAATGGATTATTACATTCAGGAACTACTTGTACAGATACAAAAGCTAGAGTAGTAATAAATTTTAATTATATTTGTGATTCATATCATCCACATTATAAACATTATTTTAATTAAATATTTTCTAGGATTTTAATCGCCTATTGACTGACCTAGCAGACAAGCCAAGACAATAGGTATAATTTTATTTAAGGAGAATAAATTATGGCAAATACAACTTTTTCAGGACCAGTCCGATCCGAAGGTGGTTTTGAGCAAATTACTTTATCGTCAGCAGGAGTTGCGACAACTAATTTAGATATTGACTCTAGTGGTAATATAGATGCAGGAAGTGGTACACTTACTACTACTGGTGCTGTTACATTTAGTGGAGCAGTTAAATTAACAGGTGCAACTAATATTTTATCAGACTATGAATCTATTACAGCAGCTACAAAAACATTAGTAGCTGGAGATTCTGGAACCATCTTTGGTTTTAATAGAGCTGCAGGTATTGTAGTAACATTACCAACACCAGCAGCAGGTATTGAATATACCTTTCTTGTAGAAACAACTTTTACAGGAGCAGGTCAAATTAAAACTGCAACTACAGATGGTACAGATGGTTTCTTAGGAACTGCTTTCCTATTTGATACAGGTGAAATTGGAGAAACAGATAACTTTCATCCAGCATCTTCTAATGATGTTATTGATTTAGGACAGGTAGAACAAGGATGGCTAACAGGTGGTTTTATTAAACTCTTAGGAGTAAATACTACGACTTGGTGGGTTCAAGCATGGTTAATGGGTGATGGCACATTAGCTACTCCATTTACAGATAGTTAATAATTAATAACTTATATTGGGTGGTATTAATTTACTGCCCAATATAATTTTACAGAAAGGATTATATTATACTAAGTTATGATGGATATAATAGAAGAAGTAATAAAAACTCATAATGAAGAAATTGAAAAATTAAGAGTTTCTCTTGGCAATGGTTCAGCCGAAGATTATTCACATTATAGGCAAATGGTAGGAGCCATCAGCAGCATAGGATGGTCGCTACATACAATAAAACAAATTATTAAAAAAAGAACTTATGCTGATGAGGAGGAATAATGCAGCAAGTACAATTAGGAAAAGCATTAAAGAATAATGCATGGATCACAGATGATGAAAAAAATGATCCAGATATTTTACCAGAGTTACCTGGTTATCATCTTTTAATTAGACCTATTAGTATTAAAACAGAAACAAAAGGTGGAATACTTTTACCTGATGCAGTTAAAGAAGATATATCATATCTAACAACAGTAGGTCGTGTATTAAAAATTGGAAATTTAGCATATAAAGATCAAGATAAATTTCCAGATGGTGCATGGTGTAATGTAAATGATTATGTATGTTATGGAAAACATGCAGGTCAGAAATTATTTTATAAGAGTATTCGTCTTTTATTATTATTTGATGATCAAGTAATTATGAAGGTTGAAGATCCAACACATTTAGACCCAACATTTAATTTAACAAAAGGTTCATTTTAGACTTGCATTTTGTTAATTTTTATGTTATAATATAATAAGGTACGTAAATCGTTTGTTTCGTACACAACGGAGGAAATAATGGCAGACAAAGAAGAATGGAATGAAGTAGAAGTTCCAGAAAAAGAAATAGACTTTGAAGTAGAAGAAAAGGTAGAAGCTAAAGCTGAACCTGATGTTAAAGAAAAAGCACCAGAGTTAGAGGGTATTGAAACAAAAGGTGCTGAAAAAAGAATTAAACAGCTTATTCGACAACGAAAAGAAAGAGATGAACAGATATCTCAATTGATTCAACAGAATGAACATTTAAAAAATTCTTTTCAAACTAAACAAAATGAATTTACCAAAGTTAGTAAATTAAATTTAGATGCTACAGAAAAACAATTAAAAGATAAAATTGATTTAGCAAGAGGTGCATATACAGAAGCTTTTGAATCACAAGATAAAAATAAATTATTAAAAGCTCAAGAATCTTTAAATGAAGCTCAATCAGATTTAAAAACATTAACTGTTACAAAAGAACAATTTTCACAAGAACCACAACAACCACAACAGCAACAACAGCAACAACAACAACCAGTTCGAGCTGATCCAAAAGCTGTTGATTGGCAATCAAATAATGAATGGTTTGGTAAAGATAATGTTATGACTGCTTCTGCACTCGCTATTGATGCAGAATTAAAAACAGAAGGATATAATCCAACTGATGAAGATTTTTATGCAGAAGTAGATAAACGTATTCGTTCAGCTTTTCCACATAAATTTATAGAAAAGCAAGAACAAAAAGAACGTAACGATGGATCGTCAACACCATCTCAAGTAGTAGCTGGAGGATCACGTTCTTCTCCAAATCCAAAGAAAGTAAAACTATCTCAAGAAGATGTTAGACTAGCTAATAAATGGAATATACCACTTGAACAGTATGCAAGCGAAAAGCTTAAAACAGAAAAAGCAGATGGCGAGTATACAACAATTAATATGCAACGTGGAGGTAAATAATGACACGAACTAATACACGTAGTTCTCAAACTAGGGAAACTAATACCAGAGCAAAAATAGATTACTCATTTGAAGAACCTAATGAAACTCAAATTCCAGAAGAAGTAAAATCTAGATTTACTAATTCTGATATGACATTAGGATGGCTTCGTATTGATACAAGAGGTAATGAAGATTACAAGAATATCAGTAAGAAACTACAACAAGGATGGGAATTTGTAAAGCCTGAAGAAGTACCTGAGATGGGAGCATCTTCTGTCGTGAGGAAAGAAGGTCGTTATGCTGGAGTTGTCTGTCGTGGAGACATAGCATTAGGAAAAATTCCTACAGGCAAGCTTAACGCCAAAAAAGCTTATTACTTAAATAAGTCTAGAGAAATGATGCAAGCTGTGGATGCACAACTTATGAGTAGCAATAATTCCTCTATGCCAATAAGTAATACAAGCAAATCAACTGTCACAGGAGGAAAAGTACCTAAGTTTCAGGGATAGTTCCTCTTTTTATCAACTCTCAGAATAGGAGAAATTATTATGGCTACAGCAGCTAATTATTTTGGATTTCTTCCTGCTCGAAAAAGGGATGGTCAACCGAATAGTGAAGGTTACGGACAGATAGTACAACCAGTATCTAATTCAGCAGTTGCTCTTACAGCATTGCTGCCTGAAAGTATTTTCTCTGGTGATATGGTTATTGTTGATACTGCAGGAACGATTACTCCTCTTGCAGCAACATCACTCAAACCATCAGGTGTATTTCAAGGATGTCAGTATGTAGAAGATGGGGAACCAAAATTTTCTAGACACTGGAAAGAAGGTACATGTGCTTCTGACGTTAAACTTCATGTCATTACAGATCCTGCACAAACATATTATATTATGGCAGACGCAACTTTATCTGACGGAGAAATAGGAATTGTTAAAAACTATACTTGTACAGTTTCTACTGCTTCTGCTGGCTCAACAATTACTGGACAATCTAAGTATCGTTTAGTAGCTGCACCAGTAGGACAAGCTGTTGAAATAGGTGCTCATGCTAGAGTTGTTAGTAGAAAACCATATGATGGTGATTCTGCTGCTGGAAATGTAAGTTCGACTGATGCCTATCCAATTGTAGAAGTTTGGCTTAGTGGACACAGAAGTAATTTTGTGAAAGCTCAAGTTTCAACTTCAGTTTAATCTAAAGGAGAATAAATTATGGCTATAAATAGAGCTGCGATTAGTAAAGAACTCCTTCCAGGATTAAATGCAGTCTTTGGATTGGAGTATGGAGAAGTTAATAATGAACACGAAGCTCTCTATGAAGTAGAGAACTCCGATAGAGCCTTTGAAGAGGAAGTCCTTTTCACAGGTTTTGGTACAGCACCAACTAAATTAGAAGGTGCTGCAGTAACTTATGACAATGCTAGTGAAAGTTACACAGCTCGTTATACTAATGAAACAATTGCACTCGCTTTTGCAGTAACCGAAGAAGCAATGGAAGATAATCTTTATGATACTTTCGCTAAACTTCGTGCTAAAGGATTAGCTAGAGCAATGGCTAATACTAAACAAGTAAAAGCTGCTACATTATATAACGATGCTTTTGCAACTGCACAAGGAGATGGCGTATCTTTTATTAATACAGCCCATCCAATTGTTATAGGTGGAACACAAAGTAACTATGCAAATGATGGTACTGCTGCTGATCTTTCACAAAGTACTCTCGAAACAACTTTAACGCAAATTCAAAAAACTAAAGATGATCGAGGTATTTTAGTAGGAGCTTCAGCTATGTCATTACACGTTCCTGTTGATTCTTGGAACTTGGCTGATGTTGTATTGAACACACCTGGTAAAGCCAGTAGTGCTGATAACGACATTAACCCAACAAGACATATGGGAATGGTACCTGATGGATTCTATGTAAATAGAAGATTCACAGATACCGATGCATGGTTTGTAAAAACTGATGTTCCAAACGGAACCAAAATGTTTGTTAGAACACCGTTACAAACTAAAATGGAACCAGATTTTGATACTGGCAATATCCGATTTAAAGCACGAGAAAGATATTCTTTCGGTGTTTCAGATTGGCGTGGCTGGTACGGAAACGCTGGAACCTAATCGCAATAATTATAGGGAGGTAAGAGATATCTATCTCCCTATTAATTTTTAAGAGGAAAAAAATATGGCAGGAAATTTTAAAGCACATTATAAAGCAGCAAGTGGAGTTGTTTATGCTAATCAAGGTAAAAGTCGTGTAATAGCAATTCATGCTCTTTCAACAGTAGCAGGTACATTTGATTTACAAGATTCAAACGGAAGTCAAATTAAATTTCAAGTTCCAGCTAGTGGACTTGCAGATATTTATATAGGAGAACTTGGAGTACAGTTTGATGGTACAATAAGTGCATCAATGCCAGCAGATGGTGCAGGTTTAACTTTAATAGTAGGATAAGAATATGCCTTCTTACTCTTATCTCAAAACAGATTTAATTAATACAACTGAAAACGATTCAACAGAATTTGAAGATCAAATCCCATATTTTGTTGAAAAAGCTGAAGGTCGTTTAGTAAAAGAATTAGATGATGCAGGTTTAGATAACTATACATCTTTTACTTTTACAGCTTCTGATCCTGTTGTTAGTTTACCTGCTGATACATTAGTTATTAGAAATGTAAACTATAAAACAAGTGCATCTTCTAATATTACTACTCTTCTACAAAGACCTTATGAGTATGCTATAGATTACTTTCCTTATGCAAGTGCATCTACAGGTACACCAAGGTATTACTCACGAAAAAATAATACAGCTATTTATATTGTACCTACACCAGCATCTACATTAACTGGCGAAATACAATATACACGTAGACCTTTAGGTTTAGCCAGTGCTACAGGAACCAGTGCAACTACTTCTAACTATTTTAGTGAGTATTGTTATAATGCATTATTTAATGCTTGTATGGTAGAAGCTGCTGTATATACAAAAAATTGGACTACAATACCTACATTTGAACAACAATATAGAGATTCAGTAGATGTTCTTCGTAATCAAGCTAGAAGAACTAGAAGAGATGATATGGAAACACCAGCTAATCCAGGTGGTGGACCAGATACCGTTATTAAAGGAACAGATTAAAATGGCAGTAGAAGATATAATAAAAGGAAAAGGATATATTCAAGAAGACTTTTGGAATCCTTATAAAAAGAAACAAATGAGAGAGTATTATATTACACCTGAACAGAAAAAAGAATATTTAAAAAAGGAAAAAATAATACAGACAGCAAGTAAGAAAAAACCTAGAGGTTGGGGTAAAGCTAGATATAATGGATGATGTAGATATATTTATATTAAATCATAAACCTACAGAAAAACCTGCTATCTATGCAGAAGCTAAAGCATATAAACCTAAGAATAAAAAAGTAAATAGAAATAAATGGAAATCAAAAAAAACTTTAATACCTAAGGGTGGTGGTGGTAGAAGATTTCTTAGTAAAGGAAAATATGAAGAATGACTATATCTAGATCTAATACAAAAAAACAATTAACTGGTAAACAAAAAAGAAAATTTAATATAGTTATGAATGAATTTGAAAAAGGTACACTACAGAGTAGTAATGGAAGATCTGTTAAAAATAAAAAACAAGCAATAGCAATAGCATATAGTGAAGCGAGAGGAGTTTAATTATGGCAAAAAATATTTCAACAAAGAGGGGGAAGGGAAGAATAAAAGTTCCTCCATCTCAATTAACAGCATCACAAAGAGGTCGTGCTACTCGATTAGGTGAAATTTTTTATATGGATAAACCTGAAGGACCAAAAGCAGGTTCACGAGCAATACATGGTTATTCAAAAGAACCAAAAACTACAAGAAGATTTACTTTAAAACGAACTTATGGTAAACCAAAAGCAGGTACAGGTAAAGTAACAGTTAAACAACCAGACGATAAAGCAGCTAAAGTTGCTGAACAAATGGCTGATGTGGAATTTGCAATTGGTAAAGCAAACCAATCTGGTTATACAAAATCAGATAGAAAAAAAATGGATGCTATTTATGAAAGATTAAAGAAAGAAAGAGAACAAAAAAGACGACAAAGAATACCAGACTTTCAACCTTTTAAAAAAGGTGGTAAAGTTGTTTATAAATCAACAGGAGGAGGTATGAAATATCAACTCTATGGTGGAAGTTCTAAAAATATTCATGATGGTAATAAAGAAGTAGCACAATTTTATGATACAACAAATAAAGATTAGGAGAAATTAAAATGCCAATAACAATAGTACCAACACAAGAATGGGAAGAAAAACAAAAAAAAAGAAAGTTAAAAGAAGCAGAAAAACAACCAAAAAAGAAGAAAGCTAAAGGTGGTAAAGTTTTATCTAATGGTAATACATATGTACAAGATATTTATAAATAAGGAGAAATAAAATGTCAGCAGATAATATACCTGGACCTTATACATTACTTAGGTATCCTCCTAAGTTAGAGGAAATTACAGGTAAACCTACAGGACAAGGATTCTATGGTGCTCGTAAAGGACCACAAGTACATGGTAAACCTTTACAAAGAATAGTAGATGAAGATTATATTAAAGGGAAATCATTTGAAACTTATACTAAAGATGTAAAAAACATTAGAGGTTAAGTAAATGGCTCGACCTAAAAAAAAGAAAAGAACAGGAACAGGTATGAAAGGTCATACTATTAGAGGAGGTCATAAAAGATCTACTAAGTCTGGTGCAGGTATGACAGAAAGAGGTGTAGCTAAATATCGTAGAGAAAATCCTGGAAGTAAATTAAAGACTGCAGTAACAGAAAAAAAACCTACAGGTAAGAGAGCAGCTAGAAGAAAAAGTTATTGTGCTAGATCAGCAGGACAAATGAAAAAGTTTCCAAAGGCAGCTAAGAATCCTAACTCAAGATTAAGACAAGCACGTAAAAGATGGAGATGCTAAATGGCAGTATCAGGAACATATAATTTTAATTTAGATATAGATGAAATAATTCAAGAAGCTATGGAAATGATTGGTGGTGAACAAACACTTGGTCATGAATCTGCTTCTGCCAGACGTTCTATTAATTTAATGCTTAATGATTGGCAAAATAGGGGAATACTTCTTTGGAGTACGGATACAACAACAGTAACGGTTGCATCTGATACAACAACATATGATCTTGCTTCTTCTGCCTTAGATGCTTTAATTGTTACTTATCAACCTAATACATCTTCAGCAGAAACAAAATTAGAAAGAAAATCTTTTGAAGAATATAATATTATTCCAAATAAATATGCAACAGGTAGACCTACACAATATACTGTAAAAAGAAATTTAGCTAATCCTACAATTCATTTATATCCTGTTCCAGATAACTCTACAGGATTATTACAAGTAGAATTAATAAGACAAGTACAAGATGTAAATAAATCTTTTGAACAAAATGCAGATGCACCTGTTAGATTTTTACCTTGTCTTACTGCAGGATTAGCATATAATATGTCATTAAAAAGACCTGGTATTGTAACAGATAGAATAGCTTTATTAAAAGCAAATTATGAAGAACTTCTTTTACGAGCAATGGAAGAAGATAAAGAAAGAGCAAGTATTTATTTTAAACCTAAATTAAGAGCTGTATAATGGCTACGAAAAAAAATGCTATATCAATGTGTGATACTTGTGGTTTTGTATATGCACAACGAGTAATGCGATTAAGTAGTTATAATACATTACAATGTCCAACATGTTTTGATGGACAATATGATTTAAAAAATCATCCACAGAATAGAGTACCAGATGTAAGAGATGATCCAACAATTAGTAACCCTAGACCAGACGATGGTGGTAGAAATTTTTTATGGAATACAGCATCAGTTACATGGGATGATTCACAAGAAAGATGGTGGGATTCAGTATGAGCACATTAAAAGGTAGACTTATAAATGATACATATAAACAAATATTAAAAATGGGTGTATCTGCTAATGCAGGTGTTAGTACTACATTAACAGCAGTACAAACAGGTGATGGAGAAGCTACAGCTATTAAAATATCTAAAAATGCTATGCAAATTAATGGTGCTTTAGGTATAACTACTAGTGTATCTGTATCTGGAGAATTACGTGTAACAGGAGATGTATGTGCTTCTGCTTATTATGGTTCAGGTAGACATCTTACTAGTGTAGTTGTTGCTGGTGATACTTCTGTTAGTTCTTTAGTTGTTACAAATACAGCAACGATTGGAGGAACATTATCGGTAGGTGGTGCAGTTAATTTATTAAGTACAGCTACTGTTAGTGGTGCAGCAGGTTTCTTAGGAAGTGTTCGAGTATCTGGAACTACTACTATTGAAGGTGCAGCAACTTTTAAAGATTCTGTTTCTGTTTCAGGTAATGCCAATATAGGAGGAACAGCTACAATAGCTGGTGCAGCTTCTATAGGTGGAGCTTTATCTGTTGGAGGTGCTGTTCATTTAGCTTCTACTTTAACTGTTGCTAGTAATGCTTCTATAGGTGGTACATTAAGTGTAGGTGGAGCAACACATTTAGCTTCTACTTTAACCGTAGCAGGTAATACTACGATGACAGGTACACTTAAAGTAGGTGGAGCTGCTACATTTGCATCTACAGTTACAATAGCTGGTAATACTACAATGACAGGTAATCTAGGTGTAGGTGGTACATTTGGTGTTGTAGGTAATGTAAGTCTAGGTGGTAATGTTACAGTTAAAGGAGATGTACATGTAAGTTCTAAAGTTTGTGCTAGTGCTTTCTATGGAGATGGATCTAATATTAGTGGTATAGCTGTTGGAGGTAATATATCAGTTAATAATGCTACTGTCGGTGGTAATTTATATGTAGGTGGAACTGCTACAATAGTAGGTAATACAACTCTTACAGGTAATTTAGGAGTAGGTGGAACCTTAACTGCTGTAGGAAAAGCTGAATTTGATGATGATGTTTGTGTTTCAGGTAATACAATTCTTGTAGGAAATCTACATGTAGGTGGTACAACAACAATAGTAGGTAATACTACTCTTACTGGAAATTTAGGTGTAGGAGGAACTGTAACAGTTGCAGGTCAAACACATTTACAAGATGCAGTAAGTATGGCAAGTACTCTTGTTGTTGGTGGTAAAGCTGAATTTGATGGTGATGTATGCGTAAGTGGTAATTCTATATTAGTTGGAAATCTTACTGTTGGTGGAACAACTACTATTGGTGGAGCTGCAAGTATTGCTGGAGCATTATCAGTAGGAGGTGCTGTAAATCTAGCAAGTACTTTAACAGTAGCAGGTAAAGCAGAATTTGATAGTCATGTATGTGTAAGTGGAAATACAGTATTAGTAGGTAATTTAACAGTTGGAGGTACAGCTACTGTTGGAGGTGCTGCTAGTATTGCAGGAGCATTATCGGTAGGAGGAGCTGTAAATTTACTAAGTACATTAACTGTTGCAGGTAAAGCAGAGTTTGATGATGACGTTTGTGTTAGTGGTAATTCTGTTTTAGTAGGTAACTTAACTGTAGGAGGAACTACAACTATAGGAGGTGCTGCAAGTATAGCAGGTGCTGTAAGTATTGGTGGTGCAGTAAATTTATTAAGTACATTAACAGTAGTTGGTAAAGCTGAATTTGATGATGATGTATGTGTATCAGGAAATAGTATATTAGTAGGTAATTTAGCAGTAGGTGGTACAACAACAATTGGTGGAGCAGCTTCTATTGCAGGAGCATTAAGTGTTGGTGGTGCTGTAAATTTATTAGGTACTACAACAATAACAGGTAATTCAGGTTTCTTAGGAACGGTAAGAGTATCAGGTAATACTTCATTAGAAGGACAATTATCATTAGTAAAAAGTGCAGCAGCAGTTGTTTGTGCTACAGCTATTAATGGTGTAGCTTCTGTATCTTTAAATTTTGGAGCTTGTCAAAACTTTTTTACATCAGTAACTGCAGCCCATACACTAGCAAAACCTATAGGATGTAGAACAGGACAAACTGGAAGTATTTTTCTTATGCAAGATGGAGGAAGTGGTACAATGGCATATAATGCAGACTTTAAATTTATAGGTGGTACAGACCCAACTTTATCCACAGATGATAATGCAGTAGACAGATTAGATTATATAATAGTATCTGCTTCTAGTGATGGAGTAGGTGGAGATATTCAAATGATAATTTCACAGGCGTATGCATAATGGGTATATTTCAAAATCATTTAATGGGAGCTGCAGCAGCAGCAGCAGCAAGTGGTGGAGCTAACACAGGTAGAGCTATTAACTTTGGTGGATATGATGATGTAAATGTTATAGATTATTTTGATACTGCTTCTGCTGGAAATGCCACTGATTTTGGAGATTTAACTGATGGAGGTTCTAGTGGAGAAGCTAATGCTAACGATACAGTATCTTTATTTTATTTTGGTCGTAGAAATAGTGTTGCAAATAGTAATGTTATAGAAAAAGTAAATGTAGCAAGTACAGGTAATGCGACTGACTATGGAGATTCTACAGAATCTGTAGAAAATAGAACAGGTGGTTGTAGTAATTCAACAATATCTTTAACTTCTGGTGGATATGGTGGTAGTGCAACAAATAGAATAGATAAAAAATTATTTGCAACAGATGGTAATGCTACAGATTTTGGAAATTTAACACTAGCTACTTGGCAATGTAATGGTGGTAGTTCCAATGGAACAAAAGGAATTATTAAAACTGGTGGTTCAACTAATTCTGGAGCACAGCAGACGATAGATACAGTAGTGATAGCATCAGATGGCAATGCGACTGATTTTGGAGACCTTGGATATACACCTCATACTTGTGCAGCAGCTAGTGGTTCAACAAAAGGATTTGGATTTAGTGGTTGGACTAATGGGCAATATTTTAATCATATTCGAGTATATAATATTTCTAGCAATGGAGATGCTACTGATTTTGGAGATGTTTCAGAAGGGCGTTATTTTCCCACTGGCTGTGCAGATAAATTAAAAGCATTTCATATGGGAGGTGAAACAGCTTCTAGTCAAGCAATAACACAAATAGACGTATGGGTACAAGAAAGTGCTGGTAATTCTACAGATTTTGGAGATTTAACGAGTAGGTCTAGAACAAATGGAATGTCATCAAGTTGTGCAGCACATGGAGGTATATAGGTGTATCTATATTATGCAGAAGTAGATATTTCTAAATTAAAATTTGGAGTGAATAGACCTCAATCTTGGTGGAAAGAAAGACCAAATGCAGTAAAAATGAAAAATGATTTAAAAGACTCTATACAAAAAGAAGGAATACGTAATCCTTTGAGCGTTAGAGAAAATGATAAAGGTTATGTAGTAGAGGTAGGAAACCAACGACTACAAGCATTAAAAGAATTAGGAATACAAAAAGTTCCATGTGTAATAAACACAAAGAATAAAAAAGATTTAGAAGAAATACCTTCAACAAAAGAATTAGTAAAATATTTTAAAGATGGGTTTGAACCTTTTAAAGATTTAGGACATATACAACCAAGTAATTATAAACAATGGGATGGAGAAGTAGTTTATGGCAGATAATATAATTACATTACATAAAAAAAGTAGTATTACAGAAGGATTAAAAAATAATGTTCCTCCTGAATATAAAGTAATGTTACAAGATATTCAAAAAACTTTACCAGCAATAACTAGAGATATGGGAAATTTTTATAAATCTCATTCTCAATTTATGTATACCATGTTAGATGTAACACAATTAACACCTATCAGAAGCATCAAACATTCGTTAGCAGAAATTAATAAAACGCAAGGTGCTTTAGAAGAGGTGTATATTAGATTACGAAAAAATAAATTAGAATTAAAAAAGAAACAAAGTCAATTAGAAAATATAGAAGATATATTTGAAAAAGAATTATTAGAAATTGAAATATTAGAAATACAATTAAAGATAAAAAATGCTGAAGATAGTGTAAAAGGTGCTATTAGAAAGTATAGTTATTTTACAGAACAGTATAAATCTTTATTAGCATCTATAGGAAAGACAGAAGAAGAAGGAATTACTGAAGAGGAATATGAAAAAGAAGAAGAGAAGTATCATATTATGACTGTCATGAAACAAGCTTTAACTGCAGCTCGTTCCAGACAAGGATTTATAGACGAAGGAAATAATATATACTTACAGGATATGGGCATAAATGGAGCTACAGCACAGGCAATGATCTTCCAATATTTAGAAAAAGAAAAAAATATTTTTGATGCAGGTAAAGAACCAAGTCATGAATTAACAATGAATTTTTTAGAATCCTGTTATGAAAAATTTAAAGGTTGTTCTTTACAATATTCTGAAAAAAGAGGATTTACTTTAATGGATAAGAAAAGTTTACATATAGGAAATGGGAGTTTATAATGTGGGCATATGTAGAAGGTGGAAATGTACACACTGTTTATAAGGAAGCAAAAACTTTTATTTTAAATGGAGTACGTTATCCTAGTAATATGTTTAATCTTTGGACAGATTCTGAAAAAGAAGCAATAAGTATTTATACTGTAACAAAAGCAACAAAAAAAGATAGAGTATACTATACACTAGGAAATCCTTCCTATTCTTTTAATTCTGGTACAAAAAGAGTAACAGAAAGTTATAGCCCTACTGCTAGAAATCTTTCTACTGTAAAAACAGAACAGACTACATATACAAAGAATCAGGCATACTTTCGTATGAAAGGATATGGATGGTTAGTAGAAAGAAAAATATATACAGATACAGCAATACCTAGTGCAGTTACTACTTATGTAGCTGCTGTAAGAAGTAGTTGTGCTACTATCTGTACTAATATTACAAATGCAGCTAATGTAGATGCTGTAAAATCAGCAGTAGATAATGCAACATGGGCTTCTGATACAAATGCTGTTGCATATAGGAGACCTTAAATTATGAAGTATTTAATAGTTAGTTTATTTTTATTAATGGTATCTTGTTCACCAACTTTTGGTCAAGATCGAGTACAAAAAATTACTATAACAAAAACATATTTCTGTTCTAGTCACGCATTTGTAGTGAATGATTTAGAAGAGAATTTTGGAGAATCTCGTAAAGGATGGGGAGTATCTGTTACAAATGAATTAATAGAATTTTTTGTAAATGAAAAAACAGGTAAATGGACAATACTTTTTACTCATCCTAATAAATTAACATGTGGTTTAGTAGGTGGAGATGAAGGTTTTGTATTTGATATAACTAATCCATCAGGTAATAAGTTATAAGGAGAATATAAATGGCATCAACATATACAAGTAGAATACGACTTACAAAACAAACTGATGGAGAAAATCCTAATTCATGGGGAGCTATCTTAAATGATGGTGTTATCAGTTTAGTAGATGATGCTATTGCAGCTTATACAACAATAGAAGTAGGTTCAGCAGCTACTGTAACTTTATCAGCAGTAGATGGTGGAAGTGATGTAGCACGAAAAGCTTTTCTAGAAGTTAAAGGTAGTGTAGGTGGAACACATAGTACTATTACAATGATTATACCTAGTAATTCTAAAGGTTATGTTATTCATAATAGAGTATCTGCTAATACAGCAGCTAGTGATGTAATTAAAATTAAAACTGCTGCTGGTCAAGGATATAATATTCCTTTTGATTCTATAGGTTTAGTAGTTTGTGATGGTACAAGTGTATGGGCGCAAAATTCTAAAGGTCTTGGATTAGGAACAGCAGCTTCAGCAGATATAGGAACAGGAACTACAGATGTACCTGATGTATCTATAGCTGATGAAAGATATGTAAGAAGTTCAGTAACAGCTAATACAACTGTACGTGGAGACTTTGTAGTAGAAGCAGGTTCATTAAAAGTAGGAACATCTGCTAGAGCATATAATCCTATTACTACCTTAACAGATGCAGCTAGTATTGTAACAGACTTTACTTTAGGTAATAATTTTTTAGTAACTATAGGTGGTAATAGAACATTAGCAGCACCTTCTAATTGTGTAGCAGGACAAAGTGGAGCTATTTATGTTATACAAGATAGTACGGGTTCTAGAACTTTAGGTTATAATACAGCATGGCAATTTGTATCAGCAGCAGCTCCAACATTAAGCACAGGTGCTAGTGATGTAGATATATTAGTATATATAGCAAGAAGTGCTTCTACTATAGATGCAGTTCTTTTAAAAAACTTTGATAGGTAAATAGATGTCTAATCCTGATGCTAAATTAATGAAACTAGATTTTGCTCCTGGTTTTCATAGAGAATCTACACAGTATGCTGAAGAAGGTAAATGGTATGATGGAGATAGAGTACGATTTAGAGCAGGTAAACCTGAAGTATTACGAGGTTATGAAACAAGAGTAAGTGCTACATTTGATGGTAATGCAAGAGACTTAGTAACTTGGGCAGATAATAGTAGATTTAAACGAGCTGCTTTTGGAACTGAAAAAAAATTATACGAACATAATGGAGATCAATTATTTGATATTACTCCAGTATCAGTATCGGTAACACTAGCAAATGTATTTGGAACTTCGGTAGGAGAAACTAGAGTTTGTGTATCCGATGCATCTCATGGTAGAAAAGATGGAGATTTTGTTTTCTTTACCAGTGCTGCAGTAATAGGATCAGATGTTACTTTAGAAGGTGTATATTCTATTTCTGTAGTTGATTCTAATGTATATGCAATTGAAGTTACAGGTGCAGCAGGAGCTACATCAACACAAACAGGTTCTGCAACATTTCATTATCTTATTGCTACAGGACATCAAAATGCTGTTCCAGGTTTAGGATATGGTGCTGATGTTTATAATGCAGGTACAGAAACAGGTGGAGCAAGAGCATGGAATGAACCTACATCTGCCGATGCAACTGAATTTGTAAGTCAAATAACACAGTGGAGTTTGGATAACTGGGGTGAAGATATAATAGCTAATCGTAGAAATGGAACGATTTATGTATTTGATACAGATGCTTCTACTACACCATTAAGAGCTACAAAAGTATCAGGAGCTACTAATTCTACACCAACTACAGTTAATTCTATTATTGTTTCACCTAATGATAGACATCTAATTGCATTAGGATCAAATGCTTTTAATACTACAGCATCACCTACAGGAGATTATGATCCATTAACAGTTAGATGGTCTAATCAAGAAGATTATACAAACTGGGTTCCATCTAAAAGTTCTACTTCTGGTGAAACAGTATTAACAGATGGAACAGAAATAGTTGGAGGAATACGATCTCGTAATGCTATTAATATTTGGACTGATAATTCTTTATGGACTATGCAATTTGTAGGACCACCCTTTACATTTCGTTTTCAACAAATGGGAAGTAATTGTGGATTAATAGGACCACATGCTGGAGTAGATTATAATGGTATTTCTTATTGGATGGGTTATGAAAATTTCTTTGCTTTTGATGGACAAGTAAGAAATTTACCTGCAACAATTAGAAGATATGTTTATGATGATTTAAATATAACTAATAAAGATAAAATATTTGCAGGAATTAATTCAGAGTTTAAAGAAATTATATGGTTATATCCAGGTAATAATTCTTCTGAATGTGATAGTTATGTTTTATATTCACCAGAAGAAAATTATTGGACTTATGGTACATGTTTCTGGACAACCTTCGCAGATAGAACTGTATTTGGAAATACAATAACAACAGGAACAACAGTAGCAGGTAGTAATTTATATAATAATGAACCTTCAGATATATTTACAGGAAATAATGCAGCACTAACTTCATATATAGAATCAGCAGATTTTGATTTACAAGATGGTAATGAATTAATATTTATGGATAAATTAATTCCAGACTTTGATATTAATACAGGTAATATTAAATTTAGTATTCAAACAAAACAATATCCTGAAAGTTCTCAATCAATAGAAAAAGGTCCATTCACGATATCTAATACAACAAATAAAGTAAGTTTGCGAGCAAGAGGAAGGCAAGCAAAGATCAGGGTATCTTGCGATTCTACAGGAACTAAATGGAGATGGGGTTCACTTAGATTAGCTATGCAGCCAGATGGAGGAAGATAATGGCAAGATATCCTGAACTACCTCGGCTATTTAATCTTTCTGATAAACAATTAATTAATATGTATACAGCTATTGAACGATGGGGATCAGCTCTTTTAAATGAATTAAATACACGAGATACACAGGTTGAAACAACACCATCAACAAATATTTATACTATATCAACTGTTACACAATTAAAGAATCCACAAAAAGGTGACATAGCATATTCCGTAAGTTCAGGAAAATTTAAAGGATATGTAAGTTTAGGAGCAGAAACATCATGGCAGAACCTAAATTAATGCAACAGCATTTTAATTTAATTAATCAAAGTAGTTTTATACAAAATATTAATCAAGGTAAGACTGGACTTATGAAAGGTATCTATAGTCCAAAACAAAAGATCGAACCTTTAAAAGATGTAAGTAATACATTTTATGCAGATAATACAAAAGCACAATCAAATTATATGGATAGGAGAAAAATATAATGACTATGGCAATGACACAACCACCAATGTCAGGCTTGTCAGGTTTAATGGATTTTACAGATAATCTTCAAGAAGCTGATACTGGTATAGAAAGAATGGAAGCATTTAGACAATTACAAACACCTGGTTTACAGGCTATGGAAGAATTACGTAATATAGGTCTTGCAAGTATGATGATGGATGATGAACCAACAGAAGAAGATTTTATACAATATTCAGCAAGTGGTGGTCTTGTTGGTCTTCCTGTAATACAAGCTGGTTTTGGTGGATTTATAGGCAAAATACTTAAAGCACCTGCAAAACTTATAAAAAGTGTTGGAAAAGGTATTAGCAAAGTTGCTAAGTCACCATTAGGTAAAATGGCTATGATGGCTATACCAACATTTTTTGGGATGCCTCCTGTATTTTCAAATCCTATGTTAAACTCTGCTTTTTATACTACTGCAGGTTCATTATTAAGTGGAGCAAAACCTAAAGATGCTTTAATGCAAGGTGGTTTATCTGCATTAGGTACTTATGGTATGGGTAAAATGGGTATAGGAACAGGAGCTGATTACTTATCTAAAGGTTCTAAACTTGTTGATGCTCCAGGTAGTCTAGGTATGCGTCATGTGAGCCAGGGAGTACCAAAAACAGGTCAGTTTGGTTTTGGAGCTGGAGGTGCTGGTGCTACACCAAGACTTCCTGGAATTTTTAGACCAACAACTGTTCCAGTTAATACAGAAAAAACATCTCTTTTAGGTTCAGTAATGGATGTAGGGAAAAATGTTCTAAGTACTATTACCGATAAAGTAACACCAGATCTATCAACACCAGAAGGTAAAGCAAAAGCTGCTGGAATGGCTTTAGGAGGTTTACAATTATTAGGAGCTGCACAACAACCAGAACAAGTTCAGACAGGATTAGCAACAACAGCAAGACCACCTGTTGAAACAGATTTTGATAAAAAACAAATGGTATATATGGATCCAATAACTCAAGAAGAACTAACAAATGAAGAAGCTATTAGAAGACAACGAGCAGGTGAACGAGTAACAATGAAAGATAGGATGGCTGCAACAGGAGGATTAATAGGTATGGCGTATGGTGGTTCTATGCCTGAATTTGCTGGACAAGTTCCAGGTCAAGGACATGGTATGGAAGATAATGTTTATATGCCAATTAAAGAAAGACAAGCTGGACAACAAGTTGGAACATTAGCTGTAAGTCCTGATGAATATGTAGTAGATTCATATACAATGTCATTACTAGGAAATGGTAGTCCAGATGCAGGAGCACAAGTAATGGATCGAGCAGTTAAAGATGTACGAATGGCTGCTACTGGAAATCCAAGACAACAGCAAGAGATAGATGGATTAGAGACTTTAAATAGAATGAGAGGTGTGTAATGGGTATTTTATCATCATTATTAGGTTTAGGTAAAGCAACACCAATTCAACAGGTTCCTCAACAAATCGCTACTCCTGAAGTTGCAAAAGAAGTTGCACCATTTTTAAAAGATATATTAGGAAAAGGTCAAGCTTTATATAAACAACGCATGGGTGAAGGGTATGTACCTTTTAAAGAACCAGGAGAATATGCTATAGCTCCACAACAAGCTGAACAATTACAAGCACAAAAAGATATACTAGGATTAGTTGGTACACAAGCTCCAGCATTTGAAGAAGCAAGAGGATTAGTTAGAGGTACAACAGCAAGACCAACTGCTGAAGGTTTACAAGAATATATGTCTCCATATCAACAAGCAGTTATTGATGTAGAACAACGAAGGGCACAAGAAAAATTTGAAAGCGATGTATTGCCTAAAATTCGTCAGGCTCAAATAGGTGCAGGAGCTTTTGGTGGTACAAGAGGAACTATGTTAGAAGCTCAAGCTCTTGCAGATCAATCTAGATTAATATCAGATATAGAATCTACAGGTAGACACAAAGCATTTACACAAGCACAAACAGCATTTGAAGCACAGAAAGCTAGAGAAGCTCAAGCTGCTCAAGGACTTACAGGATTAGCTACAGGAGAGTTTGGAGCAAAATTACGTGAACTTGGACAAATGGAAGCTGTTGGTAGAGAAAAACAACAACTAGAACAAGCAAAGATAGATGAAGATTATAAAAAATTCTTAGAATCCAGAGCTTTTCCAGAACAACAATTAGGTACATATCAAACTCTTGTAACAGGTGCTTCTCCGTTACTTGGACAAGGTTCTGTTCAAATGGGTCCACAAACATTTAATCCAACACCTATAGCTCAAGCTCTTGGAACAGGTCAGCAAGTAGCAGATATTTATGGTAGACTTACAGGTGGTAAAGCATATGGTGGTCAAGTAGGTAGTGGATTAGCTAGTTTACCTATAGTGAGAAGACAAGACGGTGGTGAATTTGGGAGTGATGTTACTTATACAGCCGAAGGTGATCCAAGAGAAATGTATGATCCAACAATAGGAGAACATATTTCACATATGGATAAAGCAAAAATGGCTATGAGCCCTAAATATCATAATAAGGCACAAGAGATGGAAGCTCTAATGGCAGAAGGTGCAGCAAGACAAGCTGATCTAGCACAACAAGAAATAGATACTGCAGCTCAAAATCAATCAGAAGAGCTACTTAATATGACAAATCAAGAAGATCTATATAATCAATTAAAAACAACAAGTGATTACGATATAAGACGTACAAAAATTGACGAAGCAGATCCTTTATTAAAAACTTATCTTGCTAAAGAAAAAGAAATTGCAGATAGAAGATTAGCAGATCTTGATTTAGAAAGAGAAGAAAGAAGAGAACTAGAAAGAAGTAAAATTCTTCGTGGATTAGCAAAAGGTTTACTTGCACCAAAAGTAGGAAGAGGTGGATTATGGGCTGATATACAAGCAGCTACTACCGAAGGTGTAGGAGCTATGGAAGAATTTGAAGGTGATAAAGCTATGTTTAGAAAAAAACAGGCAGAATTAGAATTAGGTAAATCAAAAGTTGATTTTGAGAATAAAATGAAAGAAATAGAATTGGCAGAAGCAAGAGGAAATATTGATAGACAGGAAGCTGCTGAACTAAGACAAGATGCAACATTATTAAAACAATTAGAAGAGATAAGAAAAAGTGAAGCTTCAACTTCTAGAGATTTAGTATTAACTTATGTAGAAGCAAATAAAAATATGATGGATCAAAAGGTACTTTTACCACAAATGCTTAATGATGTAAAGAATAAGATGCTATCAATTCCAGATCTTAATTATATTTTAGCAGAAATGAATCTACCATCTTATGAAGAATTAAAAAAAGATTCTAGTCCACTAGACGCTATATTAGGTGGTGGTAGTCTTTCTGCTGCTACTGGAGAAGAGATTAATCCTAATGCTGCGTTATTTGCTGGTGACAATGGCTAATCAAACAACATATCAATCAACTTTAAAGAATGATGCTGTTATAAATGATATGTATCATGTTCTAAATAGGATGGGAGTTGAAGTAGGTACAAATAGAAAAGAAATATTAGATTCTTTTTTAACTAATAGAAGATATTTTGATACAAATATATTTTCTACTGTAGCTACTGGTCGTAAAATAAAAGCTTTACCACAAAAATATAAAGAAGGTTATGTAAGAGCTATCAATCATGTTGATACGATGCCATCTATTTTTAGTAGAAAAGGTTCGGCTCCTAAATGGAAAGCATTAAAAGATTATGCTTTTGCTGGTGCTGCAGATCCTACTAATTTAGTTTCTTTTATTGCAGGTTTAGGAACTGCTGGTGTAGCTACTGCTGGAATATTTAGTGCTAAAGAAGCTGCTAAAAGAGGTGTTGCTGAATTATTTAAAGCTAAAACAAAAGCTGCTTTTGGTAAAGCAGGTATGAAAGCTTTAGGAACAGAAGCTACTATTTCAGGTGTAGGTGGGGGATTGCAAGCAGCAGGTTCTCAAAATGTGGATATAGATCTTGGTCGTAGAAAAAAATATAATTTAGCAGAGATAGGATCACAAGCTTTATTAGAAGGATTAGCTACTCCAACATTAGGAGCTGGAGCTAATATACTAGGATCAACAGCTTTAAAAGCTGGTAAAGATTATGTTGTAAAACCAACAGGTAAAATAGGAAAACAATTATTTCCTGAAATTACACAAGCTACTACCGATGCAGCAATTAATCTAGGTAATTGGATAGATAATTGGCTTATGCCAGCAGCAGGTTTAGATAATGCATTACTTAGAGCTACAGAAAAATCACAAGGAGAATTAAAAGAAATAAAAGAGTTAGCTGAAAAAGTAAGCGATGAAATTGAAGTTGCTCGAAAAAAAGATTTTGAAAAAGATTTAAGTGGTACATTAGATCCAGAAGATTTAGATTTAATTAATAGAGCTATGGTAGGGGATGATCCAGAAGCTTTAAATGCTATTGCGATAAGAAGTACACGAATGAAAGATGCTTTAAATAATTGGTTTAAATTACGTGATATGACATTAAAGGAAGCAAGAAAAAAAAGAGCTGGTCCTTCAAGTAAATTATTAGGAATTTATAATCTAAGTGATAATTATATAAGAGATATTTATCAACAAAGAACACATGCACGTAATACAAAAAGAGTACCTTTTGAACAATGGAAAAATAAAAAGTCTGTTCAAAAAGATTTAGATGATTTCAGAAAAGCAGTTTTAGAAGATGAAGCTTTACAAATACATTTTGGATTACGTGAAGGAAAATTAGATAAGGAATTAAATATTGTTGAAAAAGGTGAATTAAAAGATTTTGCTGATCCTTCTAATACTACTCCTTCAATGTTTGAGACAGGTAAAAAGTTATATGATGAATCAACAGTTAATGCAATTATAGAACGATCTGTTTATGATTCTTATTATACACAAAAACATATGTCTAAACTTGGTGCATTAAAAGCAAGAAGAAAAGATCTTGCTCCTATAATGAAAAAAATATTAGGACAAAATTATGATCCTGCTTTACGTGCTACCGAAACTATATCAGGAATTATTGAGCCATTAACAGAAATACGAATGGCAAATAATTTAAGTCAAGCTTTAATAAATAAAAAAATGGGAGTAAAAGCATCCTCTTTAGAAGAAGCTATAGCAATTGCAAAAAAAGAGGGTATGCCAGATGAACAAGCAAATTCTTTAGTTCCTTTAATTACAACAAAGTATACAAAAGAATATACTGATACACCTTTTAAAGTAGGAGCAAAACTAGCTAGAGAAGATTTATATCAAGTCTGGATACCTGCAAAACTTGGTCGTAAATTACAAATGGTAACAAGTCGAAAAGGAATTTTAACAGAAAATTGGGGAGAAGATTCTCAATTTTTAGGTACTATTATACAAGGATTTGCTGCTGCTCAAGGATATTTAAAAAAAGCTGCAACTGTATATAATCCTTTTGGTCAACAGAGAAATGTTATAAGTATGCCAATATATGCATTTGGTGCTGGTAACTGGAGAGGGATAGGTAAATTTGCAAATAAATGGATAACTGGATCAAAAGCTGAAAGAGATAAATTTAGAGATCTTGCAAGAAGAATGGGTATTACTGCAAGTAATGTAGAACTAAATCAAATTGCTGCACGATTATCTGAAATAAATAATATTAGTCCAGAAAATGCTCCAGGAGTTACTGGTTGGATGACAAGAAGATTTGTTGATCTTGCTGGTGGTTTTATGCCAGCTTTAGAAAGACGTGCATGGTTTAAGAAATGGGCAAGAGGTGCAGAGAAAGCATATACAAAAACTGATGATATAGGTAAAATGATAACATTCATGGGAGAAAGAGATAAGGTTCAATCTATATGGGATAATTTTACTCCAGAACAAAAACAAGCAGCAAGAGAAGAGTATTGGGAAAATTTTGGAGAAGAGATACCAAAGGTAAGAGAAACAAAACATCCTGAAATATTAGGAGAAAAACGACAAAAACAATTTGAATCAAATTTAGAAAACTTTGACGATGATTTATTATGGGAATGGGCAGCAACTAAGTCTCTTGATATTGTTCCTGTATATTCTCGTATTCCAAGAATTTTTGAAAAAATGAAAGATGTTCCAGTAGGTGGTTCTTTCATGGCTTTTCCTGCAGAAAATGCTCGTAACACTTATAAAATATTAAAGCTAGGTGGGGAAGAAATACGAGATGGTTTTGCTACTGGAAATAAAGCATTAGTTAGAGCAGGATATAATCGACTTGTATCTAAAATAGCTGCAGCAAGTGTACCAAGTATTGTAGCTTATGGTTGGAATGAATATAAAGATACAAATAAGTATATGGATTATGTTCGAGAACAAATGCCTGAATGGTCTAAGTATCATGCATTAAAAGTACGTAAAGATAATAAGGGTAAATTACATGTTTCTGATTTAAGTTATAATAATCCTGATCAGTATGTTCTTGATATGATTATGCCATTTATGATATCTGTTGCTAATGGTGAAGACGTTGAAAAATCTTTAGGTCCTTTATTTCGTAATGCTGTGAGTAAAGCATATGAACCATTTTTAAGTAAATCTCTTGCAACACAATATGGTATGAATATGATGGATTATATATCTGCTGATACTGATGAAGGAAAAGCAAGAATACTATCAAAAATATATAAACTTGTAGAACCAGGAATTGCAGGTTTAGTAACAGATGTAGCTGGTGATCTTAAAGCTAATGAAGTTATGGATAGATTAAATGAAAAATTAGGTGGTAAAGGTAGGTTTTGGACAGATTGGAAAAGAGATTTAGATCCATTATATTTTGGAGAAAAAAGAAAATACTTTGAAGATAGTGCTACATTAAATGATTATTTTGCAAAGATAGGATTAGATCCAACAAATGCTTTAACATTATATCCATTTGGTCTTGGTGCAAAAGAAATAGAAATGGACCCTAAAAAATCTTTAGGATTTGCTGTTGGTACTTTAATGCGAAATGCTACTAGTGATTATAATGATGCAACAAGAAGTATCCGAAGTGATTTATTAGATGAACAAAATAAAACTTCTCTTAACTCTATGTTAGAAAATTTAAAAGAAGGTATTGAAGAACATTATGCAGCTCAACAAGGTATATATAAATTAGTATCTTCTATGTCAGAATTTATGTCTAAAGAAGATATTAGAAAATTATTACGTAGTAAAAAAATAAAAGCTGCTGGTAGTTTATCTAATAAAGAAATTGAAATGATATTAAAAGGTAGATTTGCTGTTCCAGAATTTGATCAAAGTTTTTTAAAAGAAGTACGACAAGAAAATAAAAATATAAGAAAATATATTCCTCGTATAAGAAACCAAATTTTAAAATTACAAAGTAAGTATAGAGCAAAAGATTTGCGAGATGAAAGTCTTCCAGAATTTACAATAAATAAAAATACAGTAGGAGATTAAATATGACAGATATGACAATGATATGGAACGCTATTCTTACCATGGCTATAGGTGGATTCATGTGGTGGATTCGTTCTACTTCTACTGCCATATCAAAAGTTAAAGATGAAGTACATAAAGCACGAGAGCATACAGCCTTAACCTATGCTACAAAAGATGATGTGAAAGATGATATGACGCAATTGATGCAAAGATTTGATAGACTAGAAAGTAAAATAGATGATATGTTAAGAAGATCTCTTACAAAATGATGATAACATTTTTATTATTATTTTCTTTAAATAATATTTATTTATTAGATACTACATATACATGAAAGGATAATAATGTGGCTGGATTAAATGATTTATTAGTAATACGTAGAGCTAATAATGGACAAGTAGATGATGCTAGTATGCCAATAGAAATGCGTGAATGGTTTAAAAAAGTATATAGACAACCTACAGAACCTATTACTACAGAACCTATTACTACAGAGCAGCCTATTAATATAGATGAGTATGGAGAAACAGAAGATGCAATAATAGCTGATCAAATACATCAATTAGAAGAGCAAGAAAAACGATCAGATGAGTATGGAGATTTATCTGAACCTGGTAGATTTAGTGATTTTCAAAGTAGTCCTATGTTTCAATTTGGTAATAAAGAACCTGATTTTTCCCAAGATATGTTTTCATTTGACATAGATGATAGAGGTGAACCTAACCCAAGAATATTTAAAAATAAGGAAATAGGTAAAGCATATGTTGATAATGTTCTTGATACAGTCTTTCAGTATATACCAAGAGGTTCTATTTCAGATTTTAAAAAATTTAGAGAACTTATGTTACATACTGCTGAAAAAGAATCTAAGTTTGGCACTGACAAATATACATATAAATATAGAGAGATTGTACCAGGAGAACCTGAAAAAGGAACAGTTGGGCATGGTGGTATACAACAAGTTACAACTAACGAAGGTTTTAAAAGAAATTTACTTATTAATCCTGGACCTACAGCTCAAAAAATGATTAAAAAATTAAAAGAAGAACGAGGAATAGATTTAAATCAATTTAAAGATGATGTTTCAGATCAACCAAATACTGATATACAAAATTTTTTAAGAACACCTTTTGGAAGTAACTTTGCTGCATCTATAATTTATATTAATGCATTAGAAGGTGTTGGTAAAGAAGGTGATGCAGCTAGAGACTTTTTTAATGATAAGAAATATGATAAAAAAGAATTTAGAAATATTTTTTATAAAGGAAATAAAAAGTATACAGACGTAGCATCAATATTAAAACAAGATAAAGTAAAAAAATTAAAATCAGGTGGTATGGTAGAACGAAATTACTACGATTATGCACCACGAAACATCTAAATCAACATAGAAGCCTATAGAAGCCCATAGAGAGTAAGTAGTATCTTTCTGGTAGTCAAAGACCTAAAAGACTTTTACCTGCACTGTATGGGCTTTATAATAAGAAAAAAATTTAGAAGAGGATAACATGGACCCAATTTCTGCCATCGCAATAGCTACTACAGCATTTAATGCAATTAAAAAAGGATTCTCTGTAGGTCGTGATGTAGAAAGCATGTCTAAAGATTTAGGCAGGTGGATGGGTGCAATACAAGATGTAAAAGAAGGGCATAATAATAAGAAGGGAAGAAATTTTGGATCGGTAGAAGAAGAAAGTTTAGAAACCTTTGCAGCTTTGAAGAAAGCACAACAGATGGAAGACGAGCTACGAACTTTTGTGAATATGAATCATGGTCCTAATGCATGGAATGAAGTCTTACGTATTCAAGCTAATATACGAAAGAAAAAACAAGAAGCTGTAGAGTTAAGAAAGAGAAGGATGGCACAACTGCAGGAGAACATAGTGATAATTAGTCTTGTAGTAGTTTTTTTAGCCTTAACAGGATATGCAGCTTATATGATATTAAATGCAGTTCCTAAATAAATCCAGCTTTCTTTACCATTTTCATTACAATATCTTTACCTAAAACTTTCATATAATCTACTGTAGTTTCTTCTAATTTTTCAGGATCTAAATCTATATCTTTATTAGTCTTAGCTCCTCGAACTCTGGATAATAATTCTAAAGCTTTAATAGCACTATTTGTATGACCATTAGCTTTGGCATATGTATATTGATTTTCTATCTCTGGAACAACATCTACTTCCGTAGAGAGTTCTTTCTCAAGATTCTCAATTCTATCAAGGATTTCCTCGCTCTGTAATAATCTATGCCCTTGTCTTGCTGCATGGTCTTTTGCATACCCAGCAGCTCTCGCAGCTTCAGATGCATTTCTGTGAAGGATATACGATTGACAAAATCTTTCTTGTTGTTCATTGATTGACATAATAATTTAATATTCCATTTGCATAAATAGATAATCCTATTGCATTAACAAGAATAATAGCTCTGTCATTCCATATTAAACCAATAAGTATCCAACCTAGTATACCTACAATACTAATAAATAAATTTAATGGATAAATATTATTTGCTGTAAATAACATTCCTGTAATAAGAATAATAGAAGAAGCCCATTTAAGATACCAATCTTTTGTTACATATGGTGTTTGTTTTTTTAATTCTTTAGCCATTTTTTTTCTTACCAATGTTTGGAAACTTTACTTTTAAAAACCACTCATCAAAGGATTTAGGAATCCATATATCATGGTTAATCTTAGAAGTAAAGTCTCCTGTCTTCTTTCCTTCTTCTCTTGCATCTTTAAATTTTTCATTCAATTGAAAACAACAATATCTGTGATAGATATCTTTTAAATTCATTACATATATACTTTTGTCTTACCAGGATTAACCTGTTTAATCTCACAGACTGCAATATATTTTTCTCTTCTTGGTGGTATTCCTGGTTGTCTATTAATACGTTCAGCAAAGTATTTACATCTATCTATATCATAGAAATATGTACTAGCAGAAATTTTTGCATTACCAAGATATACAACTAACAAGAAAGCAGTTATCATCTAACATTCTTTTCTTGCTCTTGTTGCCAACGTAAATCATTTTGATTCATGTAGGGAGTAGGATCTACATCATGTTCAAGATACCACTCATTAGAAGTTTCTGGAGTTCGTTTTGTTTTATCACATCCTGAATAGATAACTCTTACATCCTCTGGTTTGTCTACATCAAAATCAATTAACTTATCATAATGTGGACCAACCTGAGTTTGAAAGGTATACTGTAGCATTTGTGTACAACTAACAGCACTTAGATTTTTAGAGTAAGGATCACTTTCAAAACGTGTACACTCTCCATGAAAGCATACTAAGATAGATGCAACATAATATATAGTTTCCATTAGAATTTAAACTCTTGTTCTATAAAAAAAGTTCCAGTCTTATTTAAACTATGACCATTAACAGTTCCTGTTCTAAAAAAGTTTGGTGTAGGTCCAACGTATCTATCCCAACCTATTTGCATAGAACCCCATGAACTTTTTCTCTTAGTAAATAATCTCATTTTACCTTTATGATCTTCGTCAGCATCATAGTAGTATCTATATCCTCCTGACCAATCTGAATTTGATGAAGCTATTCCTGAAAATAAAAATGCTACTAATGCAATAACAACTCCACTTATTATATAAACTTTTTTCATGTTTACTTCTTCCTTTCCTAAAGTTTTTTTAAATTTTAAATATTCTTTTTTTAATTTATCTTCTGACATTTATTTAGTTATTTTTTTATACTTCTCAAAAGTCCTAAGTCCACCGAGACCTAACATACCCATTAATACAGTCATTAAACTTCCCATATCAAATTGTGGTAACTCAGGTATAGAAACATTAAGATAAGCACATATAAACATTGTAAGTGGTGCAAGAACAAAGTGCCATGCTAAAGCTATACCACATGTCCAACCAATGAAAGGTCTCCATCCTGCAACAAATAAACTTTTATGTTGTGCTTCTGCTTTATTTATTTCTAATTGTCCTTTAGCTAATTCTTGGGCATGTTTCTCTGCCATAGTAGTTATCTCATGAGCAAGTTGATTCTTCTGATCTTTATCTTCTATAAACTTACCTACAAGGTTTGTTACTGGTCCAATTAATGCTTGTAAAACCATACTATTTCCTTTCAATTATGTAAGGGTTTGTTTTAAAATGACCATAATCTTTATCATTTTTATCTTGTATAACAGTATCTAATGCTGTATATATTTTTAAATAAGGATATTTTTTATGTAATATATTTAATTTATCTTGCCAAAACTCAATAGACTTTACATTAACGTGTACATTTCTTCCGTTATCAAATTTTTTTAATGCTTCATAACAAGCAATAGTAAGAAATACAAACTTACGAGCAAAAGAAAATATCTCTTCTAGAACCCAATCAGAATCTTTTTCATCTATATGTTCAATAACATCTGAGCAAATAACACCATCATATTTTCCTTTAGGAAGTGTATTATATTTTTCATAAGCAGGATCATATAAAGCAAAATAATCTAAGTTCCATATTTCAGGCAATGGTTTAGGTAATGTATTATTATTTTTATCTATCATTAATTTATTATATTTATCTTTACAATATAATGAAGCTTTACCACATCCATAATCTAATATACTTTTACACGATTCTGTTCTTACTATTTGTTGTAAGTCTCGAAGATAATAAATAATACTAATTCCACTAAACATTGCGTCAGGTGCAATTTTTTTATTACCTTTTGTATGTAACTTTATATATTCATCCAACAGTTTTTTATAATCTTCTGATGGATTTTCTCTACTGTGCATTAAAAAACTCTTTATAATTAGGTAAAGTTTCTAGCTCCTTTGATTTTTTCCATAGCTCTCCAACTAATGTTTTTTCTCCATGAAAAATAAAATTAATACCCATACCATCATCTTTAAAAGTTCTTTCACAATCTTGTGCCATAGCTAAGAGTTCTCCTGTTGTCCAGTAAGGATCTTTATCTACGGATACTTGAAAATACTTAGGTCTTGGATCTTCATCTTCAGCACCTTGCGTTTCTTTTTTCATTTCTTCTGTAGGTTCTTCTTTTAAGTTACAATCAAAACCAAATAAATTTACAGTTCTAAATCCCATAGTATGTAACATACCTATAGCTCGCATAGCAGCACATGTACCACCAGTAATAAGAGTAGCACCTTTAGGTAATCCTATATCATCTCTAATCTTAACCTGATTATTTTGAATACCTTGTTTTCTATCTTCATCATCTCGCAATGATTCGGTAAATGCGTTCCATCCCCATATATCTGCTTTTCTTTCCATTAAATAATTAGTAACAGAAGGATCTGTCATAGTAGCGATAAAGAATTTAGTGCTTGGCTCTATTGTTTTAAATAAATCTTTTCTTTTAATTCCATGTGTACTTTCTCCATCAATAGAACGTGGATCTAAAACGATACATCCCCAAGGTTTAATACCATTTTTTAATAAATGAGGATACGCATGTTTCACACACATAACTAAAGTATCTGGACTTTCATTAAGAATTTCTTTTATTTTATTAAAATCTGTGCTGTGTCCACCCGAAACAATAATAGCATGATCACCATGATTTCGATACTTAGTTATAAATTTATTATCAGGAATTAATTTTAAATTTTCTCTAATATTATTTCGTATATAATCTTTTGGAACACAATCTCTAGGATTAACTACAATAGGAACTCGTTGTAAATGTTCTGGTATATTAGGTAATTTTTTATCATTAAGAATAACCATTAGGTGAGTAAACCCACCACCTTTTACTCTATCTCCAGAAGGTAATACATATCTTCTTACTTTTTTATTTTTCTTAAAGCTTTCAAATATTTTATTAACACCTTGATACGAATCATTTGGTAATAGCTTCTCATCATCTTCTCTAAAGTAATGATCTAAAACTATAACAGGTGTATTTTTTACACAATGAAAATCGTGGGCGACAGTTTTGATACTATTACCACCACCTACAAAAGCCATATCATACCACTCACCTTGTTCTCTTAAAGTTTTTCTTGTGTTTCCTTTTTGTAATTCAAAAGTAAAAGTTTTATTTCTATTAACCTTTACATGTTCAGCAAACTCTTCTAGTCTTTTTTGAACAGCGACCATTGTATTATGAGCTTTAGAATTAAATTCTTCATGGTCTGTTTCTATTGTAGAATCTTCAAATAAATCATATCCTTTATATGTAAAGTTATCTGAATACTCAAAAGCAGTTAGTGCCATCTGTATAGCACGACCACCATTCCAAGTTCCTGTTTCTATAACAGACTTTGGTTTATAGGTATCCATTAATTCTCCAATTTGTTGATACCTATTTGGTTTTATATCAGGTGTAGTTTCTTCTGATAGTGGAAATATTCTTTCACCTTTACTATTTCTTACAGCAAGCTTAGTAAAATCAGGAATTCCTTTGAAGTGATAAAAATAATCATGCATGTGATTAGTAGTATGCACTCGCATACCATGTGCCTGATATATATTTAATAGTCTTTGTAATATATACGAATCATGCCATTCTCTATACTTTGTAACTTCTCCAAGAATATATGCACCTCTAAGATCAGATAATAAATCTACAGTAGCTTGTTTATTAAGATTAAATGCTACAAAAAAAGGATCATCAGGATTGTATACAACGTCAGCTCCTTCTGGCAACATAAAAAGCATATCATCTTTTGTAAATCTTTTATGTAAATATGTATCGGCATCTAACCACACTACCCAACCAGAAGAAGAATATTTTTCTACTAATGAAAATGCTTCTGATGTTAAGGCAAAAACTTTATGAGACCATTTTAAAGCATCTATCTTTTCATTATAAGGTAAAGTTCCTTCTTCTGTTCCATCATGTGCAGAAAATCTTTTAGCAAAATCTTCGTGTTCTTTTACTTCATGTAAATCTTTATATGTAAACGTATCTGGAATTACATATGCATCTAATTTACAATCATGATGATATGCTGTAAATTTTATTTTTGGATCTAAGTTTTCCTGTAAAGAAGTTAATAAATAATGTGTAGTATTTTTTAATAAGTTCTCGTTAAAAGAAGTAACAATATTTACTTCAGTCATTCATGTCTCCAAAATTAGCTTCTAATGATTCTAATGCTTCTTCAGCTTCTGATATTTGTTTAAGTAATTCAAGACAATCTTCTACTATTTTAGGATGCTCACCTACAGCTACAGGATTTTGAAAAGCTAAATGCATTTGATACATTGCTTTATCTCTTTGAGCTACAAAATTCGCTTGTATAGCATCATATAAACCTTTTGTTAATATTTGTTTCATGTTATCATATAATCCTTATCTCTATCTATTATACCTTTCATTTGTAACCACTTCGCATCATTGCACCACTTAACAGCATACTTTCCTTCTGCATCTCCTCTGATAGCCCAGTCTTTAAACCAAGGACCACCAGTTGTAAAGTGAACTATCTTTGCTTCTAAGTCTTCTGGTGAATGACCATCTAACCAATTCCATTCTTCAGGAATCTGTCCTACATCTGCTTCTTCATCTGGCAACCATTTGAATCCATGTAACCATCTACCTGATTTAGTATTTACATTATCAAGACTTAAGTTATCTAAAGAAGAATGATTACAATTAAACATCATAAGACTAGACCAATTCTTTCTCTGATATGGTTCTTGGATTTGGTTATTCATTTTAGTTCCTTTCTTCGGTTCATACTTATGATGAACTGCCCAAACAGGATAGTAACTATCTTTACACATTTCAAATAACTCTGTGATATCTGTTCTACAATACATATCACAATCCATAAATAATGCCATACCTCTGTATAAATTCAAATGAGGAACAAGAAATCTAGTAAAACTAAAATCTGTAGAAAAAGGTTTACCATCTATCTCATCATATTGTTGTCCATTTAATTTATTCGATTCTCGTCTGAACATTCCATTCTTTATTACTGCTTCTTTCTTTATTGGAATAATTCTGACAGGTTGACTAGTTCGTATTTCAATAGAAAATTTTAAAACTTCATAGGCTGTATGTTCTTTTGCATCATATCCTATGTAAACAGTGTTCATGTCATTATGACTTTTCATTTACCTTGACCTCTATATCTTTTCCAGTTTCTTCTTTTATGTTTATTGGTTGGTCTGCTTCGTACAGAATGTCCTATAGATGTTTTCTTTTTAAAAAAATTTTTAAAATTTGAAGCTCCAACAGTAATTTTTTTCATGTTATAAATAGGGAGACCACGCTGGTTACTGTATGGTGGTTTTAGCCAGAACTCCCTTTTTCTTTTAGTTTATACTAATTGTTTTAGGTTTTTGTTCATCAGGTATTATTTGTTTAAGAATTATTCTTAACATACCTTCTTTAAATGTTACATCATCAACATGTAACGTATCTGCTAAAACAAAAAGTTTTTCAAATGTTCTTTTCGCTATACCTTTATGTAAGTATTCTGGTTGAGGATCATCAGTTTTTTTATCAACACCTTCAATTGTTAAGTTGTTTTCTTTTACTTCAACCTTTAAATGGTTTCTATGAAAACCTGCTAATGCAAATTCTATTACATAAGTTTCTTCATCTTTTCGTATTATATTATGAGGTGGGTATCCACTATCTAAATTTCTTACGTTAGATGCAAAGTTAAATAAGTTATCAAAACCTATTGTTTGTCTACTAAAATTATCTAAATCAAAATGTACCATTTTATTCTCCTTTAAAAGCAAGTTAAAATTAATAAGCCCAGCATTGGCACTTATATACCTATTATAATATATTTTTAATAATAAGTCAAGAAAAAAATTATGTTATATTACAAGTAATTAATGAGACCACCTACACCGTTACGTATAATATCATTATGATTTAATTCAGACCAATACATTTCTAAAGCTGTTGTTACATATACTGCTTCAAACTTATGATACTCACCAGGAGGAACAATAGTAAACTCATTACTTTCTAATCTTGTTATGTCTTTTAAATCATAATCTTTCTTATGTCTTTCTATTATTAATTTACCTGTCATAACATAGAAAGCATTATACTTAGATTGATGTTTATGTAAAGAACAGTAACCACCTTTCATAACTGTAATTCTATGCACCTCTAATGAAGAATTAACTATTAAAGGTTCTGTAGTTCCCCAAACTTTTCCTTCTTTCATATTATATATCTACTAACTCACAAGCACCTGCAACACATGCAAGTTCCTGTGATCCTTTTGTATTATCTTCTGTTTCATAATGTTTTAAATCAGACCAATCAATATCTGTTGGCATCTTAGCATTTAACTCTTCATACTTTTCTTTATCTATATCCTGATAAGGTGCTTGCTGATAGGTATGATCTGAGAATGGTAAGAAAGATACACCAGATAGATAATTAAAATTATCCCAACACCAGTTCCCTACATTAACCCATTCATTTTCTTTTACACTGATAGTAACAGATGGTTTATGTTCGCACCAATGTTCAGCGTAGACTTTCCATATCTCTAACTGTTCAATAGCAGACATACTATTTCTAAATACAGCACCAGAATCTGTCTTCATAGGAAAAGAAAACACAGAGGTATGATTTGGATTCATTACATCTGGCTCACAAGGTATACCTTTAGAAATCATAAACTCTGTTAATGGATCTTTATTATCTCCTCGAACAGTTCGTATATAATATGGAGCATGTCTAGCATGAATACCACTAGCACTATCTACTAATTGACTAACAGTTCCTGAAGGTTTTACACAAGTGATCGCTGTTGATTGTGGTATACCTAATTTATCAGACCATTCTTTATTAACAAGAACAGCTTTTGTTCTCATCTCTTCTAGTGTTTCATGTAATTGACTTCTTCTTCTATTAAGAAGACTGTTATCCATAATACCTGTAAGAGATACACCAAGTAATCTTTCTTCTTCTGTATTAGTCTGCCATCTCTTTCGAAGGTATCCAAAGTTTGTTAGTGTAGCTTGCATAGTTCCTAAGATAGTAGCTACTTCTATTTTATTTAATAACATTTCTTTTGTATCAAAAGGTCTTACTACTACTTCTGTAAGATTACAAAATTGATTTGGTCTAAGAATAATTTCTGAACAAGGATTAGTTCCAAAGTCAAAGTTAGTATTACGTCTACCATTTTGTTTTGCTTTCTCTTGAGCAGAAACTCTGTTGAATATACCTCGTTCTCCTGATTTACTTTCATATAAAGCTAACCACTCTTTCATAAAAATACCAGCATCAGGTTTTTCTGTATACGCAACAGAGTTATTTGCCAGTGCTCGTTCAGGATTTGTATCCCACCATGCTCCTGATTTACAAACTCTTAACCTTTGGTCTGAAAGATTAGACAAAGATATAAGAGCTGACCTACGAACACCACCCACCACCACTACTTCACCAGTTTTACATACTATATCATGACATTCTAAACTACTTAACTTTCTTCCTTTAGCACCTTTAAACTTTTCAATAGTAAAATCAAATAAATTAACTAAAGGTTGAGGACCACTAGCTCTACCACCAAATGTTTTTAATCGTTCACCTGCAGGTCGTACCTTTGATACATTTATCTTTGGTATTCTACAGGTATATAGATAGGAAATTAAATCTTTAAATGCTCTAGCCCAACCTTCTTTAGAATCAGCAACAGATATTACATCTTCTGTATGTTCAAACTCTCTATCAGGAATCGTAGGTAAACTATGTATATAATTTCTTTCCACAGAAAAACCTACACCTGTTCCGTTCATAAGAATATATAACACCTCATCAAAAGCTTTAGGACTATCAATAGGTATATATGAACAGTTATATCCACCTACATTTTCTCTTTCTAATGCAGGTCCTGCTGTCATTAGTGCTCTCATGGAAGGCATAACAGATAGACTAATAATATAATCCTCTATCTTTCTCCACATTTCACTGTCTACCTGCACTCCTAGATTTTTATCTAAATGCATTTGAAGGAAGGTAGATAATCTAGTAACAGTTTCTATCCATGTTTCTCTTTTTCTATCAGCAGGTAGCCAACGAGAATATCTGGATAAATGTATGAAGGTTTGATATTCTGTAGGAAGATAGTTATTCTTTTCCATATTCCATCTCCAATATCATTTCCAAATAATGAATAGCCTTCTCTATATCTTTAGAACCTTCACCTTTTTTTCTATGTCTTGTAATATATTTAATTGCATTACCTTCTAAGAATGTTAAGTTATTTTCTACAATATAATCCACAGGTTGTATCTTACAATCTTTATAATGTTCTCCACCTACTTGTTTCTCAGTAGCCATCCTTGCCTGTTTCTTTAAATTAATTTTCTTAAATTCATCAGATTCTTTCACAGCTTCACTCCATGCATCATTCATTTTTCCCATCTGTATCTTCTCCATGTAATATTTTTCTTATTCTAATTCTTAAAAAATCTTTATCATCAGAGTTCATAACTTTATATGCAAAACTTCTAGTCCTTTCTATATTCATTCCTGCCATATCACATACTGTTTCAAAGTTCTTACATGTAACTCCTACCTCTGTGAAGAACCAAGCTTTAGCTCTGTCTTTTTCATGTTGCATCTTATCTGATTTATAATCTTTAGATAAATCCAACAATGCCTGAAGTATAACAGCAAGAAATAATTGTTTCTCTGAAGATTGTGGTTCAGAGTGGAACAAGTTTTCCATCTGAATTATATCAGGTTCTTCATCCACTGTCAACTAACCATCTTACTTTAGTTAAAGTTCCTAAAGGTCCTTTGCAAGAGAGTGCTCTTCTCTTACCACCCTTGACAAATTTAGTGTTATAAAATCCATCTTTATTTGTTCGTGCTATTGCACATACATATCCTCTATCATAACCATTTTCTCTACACCATTTACCTAAACAATTAACAACCATTCGTTTATCATCAAGATAAAATTCTGCTTTACCTCTATAGTCGTGATGCTTTTCTCCTCTTGGTTTTAATTTACTCGTCAGAAGACTTTGACTTATCTTTTTTTTATATTCAGGATCTTGATAACTCTCAATAGGTCGATACCATTTACCACCAACATAAGAATTATAAAATGCAGGTTCCTCACTATCCTCTATAGTAGAAGTAGTATCGTTCCATTTCATTTGACGCATAGTAGCAGTAAGAACATTCCATTTCATTTGGTAGTATGCTTCATAATATCGTAAACTTCTTTTGTTTTTATACTCTGCTATTACCTCAAAAGTAAAATGTTCTTTCCCTATTTTTTCTATATCTTCTTTTAAATATTTAGAAGAACCTGTATAAGTTTCCCATTTCATTTTCTTTTTACCTAAAGAAAAATATTGTTTACAACCTACATATGCTTTAGTAGTTTTAGTATTCGTTATAATATAAACAAACCCAAACTTATCTACATTAGGTACAAAAGGTTTGCTTGTCTGATAATCAATCCAATGACTAGACATTTATTTCTTCCACGTTTGGTTCTTTTTTTATTTTTGTAAGATATCTTTTACCTGTCGCATACTGAAAAGCACGAAGTCCTTTACCATTATTGCTATCGCTCCAACACTTACGCTTATGAGCACAATAAACACAACCAATATTAAGCTTATAATTGCCAGACTTACCGTCAGGTATATCAGCATAGCACTTGTCAGGTGGACTACTATTTGCGACAATTCTTTTAAGATCTTTAACTCTTTTCTTTGCATCAATCATCTCCAGAGAATGAACTTTTGAGTAACATATCTCTCCTGTAGATTTATTAATTGCTAGAAAACCTGCTTCATCTACACCGTTAGCTTGAGCGTAGGAAGATATCTGAGATAGATAACCAAAGGGATCATCATCTGATAGAGTATTGTATTTAAACTTACTAAACCCTCTACCAGATGCACTTTTACAATCAGTAAGAACACCATCAATAAAACAATCCTGATGTCCTTTGATACCTTCTATCTCTACTTCTTTTTGTTGTTGGGTAACTGTATGTCCTGCAATCGAAGCAAGCATTATTAGAAATTCCTCTAGTATATATCCATACAAAAACTTTATTCTTGTAGATGGTTCTAGAGCTTCCTTGTTAGGTTCTTTAAAGTCATACCACAATTGTCGATTCGGTCTACCAATAATAGATAACCGAAGACTTGGTTTATGCTGTGGCATTTCCTTTAAAAAATCTTTTACATGAGACTTAATAGATTCAGCAAAAGTATTTATGCATGTGTCTACTTCTTTCTCGCTTAGAGAAGTATTATGAGAATTAAATAGCTCATAGATATCCTCTACTAATGTATCTATCTGTTTCATATTATTATGTGGGCAGCCTTGAAGACCACCCACATCCTCTACATGTTAGGAAGCAAAAGGAATTTCATCTGCTTCGGTTGAAGTATAACCTTCAGGAATAACATCAAATGCATCATCTGCATCACCCTGATAAGGAACTAAATCTACCACCTGTACTTTCTTTAGATCTGCAGATACACCAGCACGACCTTTGAATTTCCACTCATATGTAGTATATAAAACATTTACTGTGGAACCATTACCAATTAATGTATTCATAATAGTTCTCTTCTGTGCATCAAGAATTAACGGAGCACTATTCATAGCACCATCTTTTCTTTTCACATTACGTTTGATGCTAACAAAGTCTTCTCTGTCATCACCTTTATTTTTAATAGTAAGACCATCCTTCTCAGCAATCTTTTTATTCTTAGCATCAAGATTACCTACATCAACAGTCCATACTCCATCACTATCGAATGTTGTATTTGGGCTTGTTATGCTTGCCCAATAAGCTTTTCCATTTATAACACTCACTCGTGTTCTCCTATTGTTGTTTTAAAATTATATTATAGCATAGATTAAAATAAAATGTCAACACTTTTAATGTGTTTCTTCCCAAGTAATTCCTACCTTGTAAGAATTATCTAGAGGACATCTTAATTTTAATTGTTTTTCTGTATCTTTCATGGCAATCTTTGTAATAGCACAGAAATCACCAATGTCTTTATTCGCAACTTCAAATTGATATTCATCATGAACAGAAGCAACTAACCTAACATCTAACCTTTTGTTATACACTCTAGACATAATATTAATCAACCATTGCTTACAAATAATTGCACCTGCTCCTTGCAATAATGTATTCAATGATGAGTGTGGACTTCGCACATGAATTAATCTACCATCTAAACCTTTGATTACTCCCTTCCTTGATGCAGACCCAACTTGTTCTCTAAGTCTCTTCAAAGAAGGGAGATTGGATAAGAAACGATTGATAAGCATATGTCCTTGTTTCTGTCCTGCTCCTACAATTTTTCCTATCTTTTCAGCTCCAGCACCATAAAGAAATGCATAGATAAATGTCTTCGCCTGGTCTCGGTTATCTATTCCTGCAAGATCCATATTCTTTGTATGTATATCTCCATTCAGAATTTCATCTGTATAACTTTGATCTCTTAAATAATGAGCTAAACAACGTAACTCTAGCCCACTAGCATCTGTTCCCACTAGCTTGTGCGTCATAGGATTAGATACAGTCCAAAGTCTTCTACATTCTTTTCCATATGGAGAGTAAGTAGCAGGAACTTGTGCCATGTTGGGAGAATTGTGAGCCATACGACCTGTTATAGTTCGTAATGTCATAACACGACCATGCACTCTTCCATCTTCCTGACAGGCATCAAGCCAAGATTCTAACATTGCTAATCTTTTCTGTAATAAAAAGTATCTTGTAAATCTTTTTGCTATCAACTGTAACTCTGGTTTTTTTATTGTCCTCAAAACAGCTTCATTCATAGTAATATTTTCTTTATCCGTAAACTGTTTTGGTTCCCAACCTCTCTTCATTAGTCTGTCTGCTATCTGTTGACGAGAACTAATGTTAAAAGGAATTTCTTTTGTCTTGGTCTTCATCTCAACAATCGTTGGTTCAAATTCTTCTAAAGACCACTGTTCTAAATCATGTATCTCATCTTTAAATACTGCTCTTAATTCCTGTGCCTTTCGTAAATTAAAAGCAAATCCATTCTTCTCTTGTTGATCTAGTATAACTCTTATCTTGTGTTCTAAATTTTTAGATACATCAGAAAATCTTTCTCCCTCTTTTTCTAGTAACTTAGCTACATCAAAAGTTATTTCTACATCTTGTTTACAATACTCTAACATCTCTGGAGTATAGATATCAAACTCTTCTACATCACCTTTATATTTCTTTAAATATATTCCCCAAGATTTTAAACTATGACTGGTTCTTGTTGGTCTATACAATTGTGATTCGATTAAAGTATCTCTAACTTGGGTAGGTTTAATCTTAGCATCAATAAATCTATTTAATATAGGAGCATCAAAAGATAATCCATTGTGCATAATAAATGTATCAATATCTTTAGACCAGTCTTTAAATTTCTCCACCTCTTTACCTACCCAAGATCTTACATCACCTGTATCATAACACTTTGCTACAATACAATGTATCTTAGTAGCTACTTCTTTAAAGCCATCTGTTTCTATATCTACTACTGCTGTGTTCATGATTTTACTTTTGATCTAGGTAATTTTTTATCTATTAATTTTTGTGCTTCTTCTTCTTGACCACACCAGTTACAAGATTCTCCTTCACCTGTATCAATATCTTCTTCCTCTATAAGACAGTAATGTGTCCACATTTTAGGATTTTCTAATGTTAATTCCATTTGAGAAGTATCATCTAATCCATATTCTTTTCGGAGTAAAGCACTCTCTTCTCTAAACCAATCTCCAATTGTTTTTCTTATCATTTTAATTCTCCTTATTACTTGTATCATAATATGTAAACTCCTTTTCATCATGTATAAATAAAGGACCACGTTCTCCTACATAAGAACCTTCAATATTAACTGTGAAATATTCCCATGCTTCTTCTTCTGTAATACCATCATTATCTATTAATTCATCTATGATACTGATTGTAGAATATACATATACATAACCAACATTTTTAATTTCTGTATATCCTATGATAGATTCATCATGATTATCTACAATCAATGCATCTTTCATAAAGGAAATGCTTTTCATATGCTCTATATATTCTGACATATCACACTCCAAAACTTTCTCCACAACCACATTGTGCTGTAGCGTTAGGGTTTTTAAATTTTAAATACGAACCTGCTATATCTTTATTATAATCTAAAACAGAATTAAAAATATACATAACAGCTTCTGGTTGAATACATAACTGTCCTTCCTTTAAATCTAATTTATCTTCTGTATTAAATTCATCAGGTATTGTTTCTAATAACTCCCACTCATAACTAAAGCCAGCACAACCACCACCCTTAACTCCTAGTGATACACCTGCAACTTTATTTTCTCTAACAATATTAGAGAGATGGTCGTTAGCTGATTCTGTTATATCTATAATACTCAAAACGGTGTATCCTCACTAAATGGGTTATCAACTTGCATCATTCTACCAGATTCTTTATCATAATGCAAGTAACAACTTACACCTGTGTCTCCTGTATATCTATTTTTCAGAATACGAATCGTAGTAGTATTAGAAATCACCTCATCTTCTGATTGTTGATTCCTCTCCATTGCTATTACACTATCAGATAAATGAGCAATGGAAGCAGAACCACGAAGGTGAGAAAGAGTAACTTCCTTTCCGTTCTCATGTCCTAAATCTCCTGTTGGTCTACGTAAGTGTGATACTAATAGTAAACCTATTCCTGTTTCTTCTACTAAGGAACGTAGCTTAGTCATTAATACATCAATAGATTTTCTTTCATCACCATCATCCTGTCCTGAAACTAGGATAGATAAGTGATCTAGAAAAACCCACTTACAGTCTAAAGACTTTGCCATGTATCGAACCCTAGAAAGTATTTCATCATTATCAATAGAACCAAAATGATCAAAGACGAAGAACCTGCCTGAACCTACTGTATCTTTTTGCCATTCTCTTAACTGGTCTTTTGTAAATTTAGTTCTAACTTCTTTAATATATAATCTTTGACTTGCTTCTACAGACATGATATTAAATGCTGTATTCTTTACACTCTCTTCCAGTGCTAGTATTCCTATGTTATCATCAGAGTTCCTAAGAATGTGATGCATTAACTCTCGCATCACTGAAGACTTACCCATACCTGCACCAGATGTAAACGTAACTAGTTCTCCTGTTCGCATACCATACGTCTTCTTATTCATATCAGACCAGGGATATAGGATTGTTTCACAATAATCCTCTTCGTATAAAGAATCTCCTAAGTGAGAAAGATTTAAAATTCCTGCAGGTGTGTAGGTCTCAGCACTCCACCAAGTCTGCACAAATTCTTTTGTCTTGCCCATTTTAAGATACTCATTTGCATCTTTGTAATCTAGTCTAGCTATCTTACATTTGTTTGGTTCAAATAACTGTGCAACTTTTTGTGATGCTTCCTGTCCTTGTTCATCAGTATCAAAACATACTACCACATTTTCAAAACTGTTTAAGTATTCTAAGTGTTGTTTACAATTCTTAACAGCACTCTGCACTCCGTTCTTAATAGATACTACTGCCCATTTACTTCCCATCATTTCGTAGGCAGACATAGCATCTATCTCTCCCTCTACAATCGTAATATATTTACCACCTGACTTGAATAAATTCTGACCAAAGAGTAAGGCATCACTCATATCTCCTTGAGACCAGATCTTTTTACCTTCCACCTGTCGTATCTTATTAGCAATCTGATTACCTTCCTTATCAAAATAAGAATAGTAATGATGGGTAACTATCGAACCATTCTTTGCTATAGAAGTTCTATATTTCCTTGCAGTATCTTCTGCTATTCTCCTGTCTGGTATCGCATCATACTTACCTGAAGAAAAATTTATTTTATCATTCATATCTATTACTTTTGTTTCCACTCTCTCTTCTCCTGTATGATTAAATCTTTTTTGACAGGAAAAGCAGAAGGCATGTCCATCTGAATGAATATTATATCCCTTACTCGAATCACAAGATGGGCATCTACTTCTGCTAATCCATTTACTTTCCACTAGAATAGTATTCCTACAGCACTTAACGCTACCACTACTCCAACGTATGCTAAAACAAATGTCATTTAATTTTCCTTTCTTTTATTTAATAGTAAAATAAATCATCATAATAATAATATATAATAAATATAATACTATTATATAACCAAATATATTTATTATTATATTACCTAGTTTAGCAAAGAACTTAATCACTGTCAAGCTAAATCTTTTAAAGCAATTTTATATAGATCTTCTGCGAAATCTATTTTATCTTCCATGATCTCATTTACTTCCTGCTTTGCTAATCTCCTAGCTTCTAATTCATCAAACCCTTCTCGTTTATATTCTTTAAAAATTCTTCTGTATTCTTTTTGACTTTCTCTATCCCATATTTGTTTAGACATATCATCTCCTTTTAATGTGTGGTGCATCAGGATTTTCTACAGGCTCTTCTGCCCAACCATCTGACGCTGTTAAGTCATATCCAAAATCACTCTCTATTCTATTGTTTCTTCTTAGAATATAATTCTCATCTGAAAGAACTTTAATTCTTTTGTGAGCATTGTTCACTTGCTCTTGTAAGTCTCTTATATTTTTTTCATACAACTTTATTATATGTGTATTTCCATTCATAATCAACTCCTATCTGCTTAATAAATATGATATTAATATTATAAAAACACCAAGAAAAATTCCACCAAGCAGACAGTATAACATATACAACTCACAAATTGTCATATCCATGCTAAACATTTTATTGAACCCTCTCTATCTCAAATCCTTCTACCTGAAATTCTTTTATGTTTACTCCCCATATCTCCATAGCATGTAAACATTCTTCCTTAGTTTTAAATATTAATGGCATGTCAAACTGGTCTGTTAGTTGATCAATAGGATAAGATTCAGTCCATCTCTTTATATTTTCTAAATTCCTAGTCTTGTATTGAACAATCATAAACATTTTTAAATCTCTTTCTATCATACTTTGTTTTATTTTTATTCTTCTTTTGTCTAAACATAGGATTATACAAAGACTTAGCTATATAATTTCTAACCTTTTTAATTGATGTTATTTTCTTAATCCTCATTTGATCCTCTCTTATTATAACATACAAATAGATTTAATGCAATACCTATTCTACCTCTCTTTTAATACCTGCACTGTGTAACATAGTTTCTATCTTATTAACTGCTTCATTAAATATTTCTTCTCCTAGTGGTGAGAAATATAATGTTTTCGTATCTGCATCTTCTTGATTTAATTCTTCATGTCGGTATGCTTCATGATCTTCCAATGCATATATAACTAACATGGCAAGTTCATCTACTAACTCATTGTATTTACTGGTTTCCATCTTCTTCTCCTTCATCTATAAATAATTCTTTTAAGTCTTCGTAGCCACCTACATATTGAAATACTTGTGGCACTGTTGTATACCCTCTTGCTTTAAAATCTTTTACATCTTTTACTTCTATCTCCTCGTATTCATCCCCATGTTTAGTAAGAAATGCTTTTACTTTATCACAAAAGATACAGCTAGGCTGTGTGAATATTAAATATTTACTCATACATTAATCTCCTGTAAACCTACGCCTAAATAATCTGCCATTAAGTATCTTAATTGTGTATAACAATCATCACATAATAAAAGATTAGATGCATTGTTCTCCATGTCTTCTGGCATTGCTCTATTAGAGCATAATAGCCTGTGGCATTTAATTTCTTTACTCATCTTCAGTCTCCTCTTTAATATCCTGTATCTCATCATCAGCTAAATCAATACCATACTCCTCTAAGAATTGTTCTTTGATGCAACGTATGTAATGCTCCTTATCCTCTGCTTCCAGAGTTCCATTGCTCCATTTAACTACGACAGTGCTTGAAAAATTACGCATCATATCCATCTCCTTCTTCTCTGTAAGAAATCTTATATGTATCTAAACTAAAACTCTCCAACAAATCCCTCATAAGATCCTGCACCATCTTAACTCCTTCAGTATCATACTCAGGAAATACTATTTCAATAAGCATTTTATTTTTATTCTTTGCCATTTGTTTTCTCCTATAACATTCCTAGTTCAAGACGAGCAGACTCTGACATCATGTCAGTCTTCCACTCTGGTTGCCAAGTTATCTCTACCTTAACCTTACCAACTTCTTCCAGTGTTGATACTGCATCTTCTATTTGTTTTGGAAGAACCTGTGCTACTGGACAGTGTGGTGTTGTAAGTGTCATGAGAATAGCCACATCCTTATTCTGTTTTATATCTATATTATATATCAAACCTAAATCGTATATAGATACTGGGATCTCAGGATCGTAAACTGTTTTTAATACAGCTATTATATCTGCTTCTAATTTATTTTCAGACATATATACCACTAAAATAGATTGCAAAAAAAATTACTGTGATAACTACAATCAATATAAAAGCTCTACCTAGTAAGGTATTATTAAAACTTTTCTTTGATTTAATTTTTAATAGTTCTTTTCTAACCATCTTTATTCTCCTCTATCTTTACTATGCTATCTATTCGTTCATCCTGATAATCTAAGTCATTTGAATCTAGATGTTCACCATTAACATATTTATCTTCTGCTTCTTCTTCATTCTCTGCTTCCACGATGTATTCAGTAGTTACTGTTGCATATGTTATTATACTATATTTATTCATCTTTCTTCTCCTTTACCTTTTTTATAATACGTTCATGTATGGTGTCCATTACGTGTTGATACTCCTCGCTTAAATCATAATCATGCCATACCTCTTGTATACATTCATAGACATCTATTCCCTCTATTTGTTTTGGATTAAATAAAAACTTTACATCTTCTTCCACAACAACAAGGAAGCATTTAGTTTTATTTTTATCTTCCCATTTTTCTAGTTCCTTCCAATCTATTACTTCATTAAACATCTACTATCTCCTTTCTAAATTTATGATTCTTCCTTGTCTTCTTAATAGTATCTACTATATTCATTACATTTGGATTATCTTCACACCATCTATAGTGGAGAAATGTTTTACCGTCAAGTATATTAACACATTTATTTTCTTTGTCTATCTCATAGGTAATACCACCTAGTAGATTCCATAGACCTTGATGTGTTTTTATATATTCTTTTACTGTCATTGTATATCCTTCCATGTCCTATTCTTTTTATGTTTATCTATTTCTTCTAATAATATTTTTAATCTCATATCAATATACTTTAGAATGATAGGGTGGTCAACCTTTTTCTTTAAAAGTTTTACAACCTCATCAAGTATAGGTTCTTCAGACATACTACATCTCCACGTTAATCCAATTATTATTTCTTTTTACTTTCAGAATATCTGTTATGTAGATACTGCCATGTTCATTAAACATTCCTATGTCCTCACCATAGGCATAGATTAAAATAGTTTTCTTAATACCTCTACCTTGTATTGGACTCTCTAAAAGTTTGCCCTTGAGAGGCACACCTAACTGTTTACTTAAAATAATATCATTTTTTTGTAGGTCTTTTATGTTCATTGTTCTTCCTTTCTATGTTTTTGTTTACGGTTATACTTTACTTTACTTCTTACTATCCTCTGCTTAAAGAGAGAGGTTCGTAGTATCCTTGCTATCGGATTTGTTTTAAACTTAAACTTCATATTGCTCATAGTTTGGTATCAGAATTGCAACAGCACCATTGATAGTATCAAATCTCCATTGTTTTTTACTAGCCCAATAGTTTCTATATGCTTTGGTTACTTCTGTATTCACAGGTTTACTTTTAAGTTTAGCTTCCTCATCAGTCCACATCTCTACAGTTTTCTTTCTAATACCTTTCATGGTATCAATCTCAATCTTACCCTTCACAGGCTCAATCAAGTCTGCCTTTATCTTAGGGTAAATATCTTTGAATGTTGGTTTATGAGGAAAAATTATATCCTGTATTGCACCATCAGTTTCTACTATTAATACTCGTGTTGCCATTAGTCAATCTCCTATTGTGTTCTCCTTTGTAGTCCATCTACGTTTCGTAGATGGTCTTATATAATGAGCAGATAGTTTAGCCTGACATGCTCAGGTCAGGTTGTGGCTGATAGAGGTATGGCATGCGTTTGTTTCCCCTCGTCATTTAAGTGTCACCTGAACTAGTATTGCCATTGGACACACCACTTTAGTATTGTGTTATATCTCTGCTCAGTAACCACAAATTTCACAGAGAACCCTCAATGGTGGTTGGATTAAATATAACACTTTAGTTAGAGACTTCGTTGTATGTCAAGTAAACATCTCTAACTTTTATTAGTCCACTCGTCAGTGATAAAATTTCTGTTATTATAAATAACAGTCTTCTTAATACAAAAAGAAGTCTATCTGCTACTTTAAATAGAGTTTATAAATTTCACAGACAGTCATACCTAATATCTAGCACTACACAGCACTAGTCCAAATACTCCATGAGAAGTATTTGATTAATGCTATTCTTCTTCCTCTATCTCTAGGACAGAGATTACTTCAGCACAAGTAAGGCTATGTAATGATGCTATACATGCTACATCTTTACCCATCTCATACTCTTCCTTCATCTGTTTTCTTTTTGTTTCCTCTATATACATGTTACTCTCCTTAGTTATACTGATACTGTGACCAGTAGTCATTCCAGTTTTGTCTAGACTGTTCTTCAAAATCTTCTCTAGAAATACCAAACGGTAACTCTAATACTTTGTTAGCAAACATCATGTTCATTTTAGAAAAGTATTCTTCCAGATGTTCTGCTTCTAACATAACAGTGTAGCATGTATCCCAGAAGTTATCCTGTTCTTCTAACATTAATTGTTTCATATATCCCATTCTATTACCTTATGTCTTCCATGTATATCTTGTTAAGTTTTCTTACTAAGTGAACTAAATCCATATCTAATAATTTAATTTCTTTCTTTCTTGATTTAGATTCGTATTTAGTTTCTTCATTCCAAACATCAGAGGGAACTCCACCCTGTATTGCGTCTTGTAGTGCTAATAGTTCTCTTATTTGCATTGTCTTATCCTTCCTTTTCTATAATTTCTTGTAATCTTTTTAAGATTATTTTTTGTTCACACCACCTAGTAACTGTGCTTTCGTATGCTTGTCTATTGAATAGGATTCTTTTATCTCTCTGGTGTCGGTCAACCCAGTATGTCCGAGACTTCCACTCCCTTTCTACTTGTTCTTCTAGTTCTTTAATGTATTCTTTTAATTCTTTTTTAATCATAATCTTAATCCTTTCTATACTATTATATAACACACTATGTTACAGTTGTCAAGTCTAATGTTCTATGATAGCAATATTTATTTTTACTTTACTATCTTTCCCATCACACATATGGCAATCACTACAAGGAACTAACTTCTTTCCTTTCCTTGCTACCTTATCAGACAAGCATGCCACCTCATCTGATTCTAATGGTTCATCAGGTTGTCTGATTCTAAATGTTCTGAATCCTAACCTGTTCGCCAATCGTTTCTCTTGTAAGTTATCTACACTTGCCATTGTAAAGTTTGATAGTTTAGCATCACAACCCTTCCATTGGTGTGTGTATCCTGTCCTTCCAAGAGTCTTACTTAGTATTTTATCCCATACTTCCGTAGGTATTACTGACGGGTCGCCATAACTACCAACCCTAACCATTCTAAATCGTAGCATCATAGCTAATTTGTTTGGGTGTATGTATGGATACACTCCTTTCTTATATGCTTTCCATAATATGTATGGTGCATGCACTAGAGTAACGTAACACTTTCTTCCTTTGTTAATAGTCTTTAAGTTATTCCTAACTGAATATGACTTCTTATCTTTGGTATCATTAACAGGAACTATCACTCCCCTTAGTTTACAGTCACCACATACCAATGCATCTGCACCTGTGTTGACTGCTTCCATAGGGTTAACATCTTTTACTAAAATGTAAGACTGAATCATTGCTCCCGTCTTACTATTCGCAGTAGTCTTTGATAGTCCTGTTAAGATACCAACGATATTATCATCTTCATAGAATATAACACCGTTGGTATTCATAACATATCCTTCCATTTGTATTCACTTTCATTACTTATACCAAGTTAGTTATGGATTGTCAAGCCCATATTCCAGAGAATTTCATACGATTTTCAGTCTCTTGTCTGGACTTAACAGTTCCACCATACTTATTCTTTATTTCTTTCAGATGTTTCTTTACAGTGATGTCCATCATAGTGCAAATATCATCTTCAGTTCCGTATAGTTTGAATGTTTCTCTACCTATACCTTGTCTACTGTAAGGTAATACTGATGTAAGGGTATCACATACTCTTGTTTCTAACTCAAACAAAACACCCTCTACTGGTAAAGTCCATATCATTCTGTAGCCTTCGCCAGAAGATACATTGAAAGACTGTATCCTATTCTCTAACAGTTCTTCATAACTTTTGACAGCATGTTCCTTGACTATACCTACCTTACACCAGTTATTCATACGTCTGATGTTCAGTTTCTTTTCAATAGATGCATACAATATGCCATTCTGCACATCTGCTCTTGTTACTTTATTATTAAAAGCAGATGCTTCCCTTACTCTATTAAGGATTTCTAATTTTTTCATACTCAACTCTCCGAATTGGGGATTGTTTGCTACTCTGGTATATCCCCGTATCCACCAGAGTATTCGGTGATTATTCCTCACCAAATTCTATAACTTAAAAACATACATAAGATGTTTCGGCTACCTCTTTCCAATCTCCATCTATTTGTTTCTTGTGTGCTATATATAAAGTTTCAAATCTTTTATCACCAGTGTATCCATATTCTTTTCTAATTATTAATACAGTTGTTTCATTTACTGGTATCTCAATATAATCTGCATCATCTTCCCATTGATTATGACAAGGTCTTAATTCTATTTTAGCCATTTGTTTTCTCCATTAGTTAATACCGTCTTCTTCACACATTTTACTGAACGCTCTTCTATTCTCTGCTCTACCACTTTCTTCACAAGTAGAACAAAACTTCTGCACACCATTATCATTTCTAGTGCCACAGTTTCCAGAGTATTCTCTGCCCGTTTCACTACAATATAATGTTACCATGTTATCACACATAATTTACCTCTTCTATATCTATTTCATAATCTAACTCTCCTGTATCCATTTGTTTCCTAAGAGTAGGAACAGTAACACCTTGCTCTCTTGCAAACTCTTTTATATCTTCATACTCATTGGTTAGTTCTTCTGGTTCTTCAGTCATTTGTTTTCTCCATTTAAAGATGTCGGTTTGCACCGACAAGTTAGGTTCTGTCTGTGTAATGTTTATGTCTATTTCTAAATGCTCCTACGTTTTGTGTATAAGGTATGTGTTCATACATCTCATATATAACACCATCAATTTCAACATAAGAAACTCTAAGAGGTATACCACTACCATACTCTGGTCGCCCATCTCTTGTTATTCCTGTATCAGAATTATCTATTACCTGTTGCACATTACTAGGATATGCTCCAAGTTTCTTAGCTGTTTGTTTATCTTTCATAATCTTTCCTTTCTTAATAAGTCTTTTTAAATCCAACGCAGATTTCATTATCTTCATTTACATGTAATTTTTTTCTTTCTAACATCAATAATGCTATCCCTTCTGCCAAGACTCTCAACATATCCTGTGTTAATCGGCTAAACTTTTGGTTTAGAAATGAACGTAATTGATAATCTTGAATGTTCATTAAGTGTATTAGTCCCACACGTAAATGATTCAATTCTTTGTTATCTAAGTGTCCATATTTTTTATAAATATTATCTAATAGTTTAGTATCTTCTTTGTTAAGTATTGTCATTGTGTTTCCTTTATAGAGATGTCGGTTTGAACCGACAAGTTATTTAAGTTCTTTCTCAATTCTGATACTACTATACCACATCTATAATGTATGTCAAGTGTAGAAAAAATCAACAGTTATTCAATGGTATAAAAAAACCCTAACTAAATTAATAGCTAGGGTTTTATTGGGAGAGTTAACTAAACTAATTTATGTAGATTACTTTTGGATTATCAGTATTAAAATGAAAAGTTTCTAAATTAAATTTTTCATAATAACTATTTAATCTAGATAAATCATTTTTAATTAGTTGTAATAAGTCTGACTTGGTTACTCTTACATAGAATATATCATGCCCATTCATATTAACACCACCTAATATTTGCTTGGCACATTCAATTTGAATCTTTAGAAAATGTATTTTATTTCTTTCTACATTTTTTAAAAGATTAGGATTTATCTTTGCTCTTTCATTAAATAAATCATTTAAAGTTTTATACATATTACTTTCTCCTTTTTAATTATAGAATAAGTATACATGATTGTTCATCAATGTCAAATAAAAACTTCATCTTTTTTTTAATCGGGGAGTCATCATAGTAAATAATGAATGACGAATGTATTATAGTTTGGGTAGATATAAGTGATTGATTTATGGGAAAATGTTTACACTAAAGAGAAACAAGGGACGAACTACCTAGACTTGTCGGTTTGAGCCGACATCTTTTGTCCTCATCGAACTTTGTAATAATGTAAAATTTTATTTGTCCTCATCGAACTCCTGTGAAATGCGTTTGTCCTCATCGAACTCCTGTAAAATGTAAAATTTTAAATAAAAAAAAAGAGGTAAAGTTTTTATACCTTACCTCTTTAAAATTATATTATTTGAATGACAATTATACTTAAACTAATATTCATTAATACGACTAGAACAAACATACACTTCAACGTATGTAAACTTTCTTTATCATTACTTACTTCGTATATGTTTGATTCAGGTAGTGTAATAATATTTAATTTAGATGCTGTTAACTTAGTCATGATTCTATTCCTTAAAGTTTGAGGAGGGACCTGACGCCCCTCCTCTTTAAAGTTATGCTACCTTTTTGGTTTGCATAAGCTGATTTATTCTATTAATAACGTCTTGCTGGTCCTTAGACTCTAAATTACTAAACCAGTTATAAACCATGTCATAAGTAATGTTAATAGGTTTATCGTTATTATTAGTATTCTTAGTAATTACCTTACCGTTAGCAAACTTCTTAAGCGATGTCTTATTAATGCTATACTTCTTCTTAGCTAATGCATTAGTAAGTTTACTTACAGCTTCTTTAGTAGTGTCGTTATTACTCAATAGCTTATTAGTATGCTTTGAAAATGCAATTTGCATCACAATTTCTAAAGTATCACATCTGACTCTACCTGATGTCCCTACCTCTTTATAAACTAACATACTAGAAAAGTTCTCTTTAAACACTTTAGATATCTGCATCTTATAACTCTTGCCGATATCCTCACCGTCAAGCATATCCTTAAAAATGGATTCACCACAAATTTCTAAGACTGACTTTCTTAGACTAAGTGTAGCGTCAACAATGCATTTGAATCCAACAATTTCACTCTTGTCAGCTTCAGCAATCGCCTTAGCTACGGGCAATCCCGAATTATTCCTTACATAAGAATCAATGTTTGCTTTCATTAGATTCTTTTCAGTTTTAGTTATGTTATTTTGCATAATATATTTTCTCCTATTGTTATGCATTAAAAAAATACTAGCAACGTTTTGGAAGCATTGCATGCATGCAGTCATATACATTTTGTTGTATACGGACTCCTCTTAGCAAGTGGAGCGCGCGCCTATGCAAGATATGGACGCTTGCAATCTATGCGGTCAATAATGATAATCGTTAATTTTTAAGTAAGAGTCAATTTATATTTTAAAACGGCGGAATACTTAGAGTTTTTATAGCAGTTTAAAAAAAATATATACCTAGTTTGTACAAGTGATTCGTTTTACTATTTTTTTAAGATATCTTTTTATTTTGACTTGTCGGTTTGCACCGACATCTAGGGACTCCCCACAGCAAGAAAACGACAGAGTTTCAGGGGTGGTAAATATACTTTACTCTCATATACAGAGCAAAATAACAGGGTCAAAAAAATAATAAAAATAATGCTTGCATTTTAACGGGGAGTTATGTATAATATATATAATATATATATAATAACAATGTTAACTAAAGACTTTAATATGGTTTATATTATTATTACAACACTACAATACTACAATTTAACAATGTAAAGGTACTAATAACTTTGGAAACTATAGAGACTACTAATACTATTCCTTATGTAGACCTATATAATCACCTACATTTAAAAATTCAACAAGATTCTAAGACAGATTTCCTAACATTTGTTCGTAAGATGGCTCCAACACTTGTCTCTGATTGGAAAATGGGTCGCCATATTGAAGTAATTAGTGAAAAATTACGACAATTAGAGGGTGGAGAGATAAAAAGGCTAATGGTGTTTCTTCCACCACGTTCCTCAAAGTCTGTAATCTGTTCTAAATTGTTTCCTGCCTGGTATATTGGTCGCAATCCAGAGCATGAAATCCTTACTGTGTCTCATAGTGACCAATTATCCAGTGATTTTGGTCGGTCTGTAAGAGATATTGTAGATGGAGAACCTTTTCAAGACATATTTAAAGGAGTAACACTACGAACTGATGTCCGAGCAGCAGGAAAATGGAAAACAAATCAGGGTGGAACCTATTATGCTGCTGGTGTTCGCAGTCAAATAGCTGGTCGTGGTGCTCATATAGCAATATTAGACGATGTTATGTCGGAAGAGGACTCTTATTCGGAAGCTGGTCGCAGATATGTAAAAGAATGGTACCCTGCAGGGCTACGAACACGTATTATGCCCAATGGTTCCATACTTATTATTAATACACGCTACCATTATGATGATTTATGTGGTTGGTTACTAAAACAACAGGATGAATACGCTATTGCTCCTTGGGAAGTTATTAGAATACCTGCATGGCTGGATGAAGAAGCTGCTGAGTTACTGCAATTACCTGTAGATTCCTCTTATTTTCCTGAATGGAAGCCTAAAGAAGTGTTAGAGATAGATGAACAGGAAATACGAGCATCTAATGGTGCAAGATACTGGAACGCTCTTTATATGCAGGACCCTACTCCTGATGAAGGGGGTTTAATAAAGAAAAATTGGATACAATGGTGGGAAGAAGAAGCTCCTCCTCCATGTGACTTTATTATACAAACCTATGATACAGCATTTTCTACAAGAACTACAGCAG
>VTLG01001702.1_pt1 | contig 63021 bp, 89 predicted proteins | sample 4694571 | NCBI WGS metagenome assembly VTLG01 (sample SAMN12604809, study PRJNA352737) | marine metagenome | biome: ENVO:00000447; feature: ENVO:00000209|ENVO:00000569|ENVO:01000036; material: ENVO:00002151; isolation source: viral sequences binned using virsorter ...
GTTATTGCGTTAGTTACTTTTAAACTTGTGTTAACCTTAATTCCTGTTCCTGGTAACATGATATGTCCATAAACAGGAGATTTATGATCCGTAGTATTAGAAGCTGGAACATCAATAACCCATACAGCTGTTGTATCGTCATTAACTGTTATAGTTCCTGCTCCCACATTCGAAGGTTGTGACCAAGATACTCCTAAAACTCTTGCAGGACCATCAAACACAGTTGTCGTACTAGCCGACGTAATGTTTTTTGTTTTTATATCCACTGGATATGTGCTCATATTTTCTCCTTAGTCGTGAGCTCCCGAAGGAGCTCACAATTATTTTATTAGCTTAAGTTTCTATTTTGAATGTATTCAACAGTCAAAACACCAACACCGTTACCGCCGGCAACAGAGTCATAATAGACAGTCACGTCAGATGTACCAACGTCTTTCCAATTTGCTTCTGTTCCAGTGTAAGTTGCAGTTACTCTATGGTTTCCCAAAGCAGTAGCTGGTAAGCCATCACAATACAGATCAGGATCTGCAGATGTTCCAACATCAATTGTGTTAGTTCCACCATCCCAAGCAGTTTGTACCAAAACATACATATTTATGATTTGGCTGTTTGCTGGAATAATAATAGAGCTAGCTGTATTAGCAGCGAGTTCAGTAATTGCTTCTGATTGAGCCATTACTACGTAACCAACATTAGCTGATGCTCCTTCTCTTACTGTTCCGGCTTTTACTGGTCCGGAAAATGTAGTTGTTGCCATAATTATAATCCTCCTAGTTAACGAACGTAATCTCTAGGCCGTCGAGTATACTCGTTTACGTTCTATGTTTAATTGTATACTAATATTTTTATAGCTTACTTTTGAGTAGAGCGCAAGATATTGTAGTGAAAAGTTGATTTTGGTGATAGCGCTTAAGTGGCTATCGAAACTTCGGGCTTGGCGTCGCTTACTCTATTTTCTGAGTGAGCTGCGTGTTCTTCTCGAGCAATTATATTTCTGATAACTTCCTGAATTTCTCGGTTAATTTCAATCATCTTAAGATTGACCTTCCCTGATTTCAGGTGCTCCTTTTGCCACTCGAGTTCCAAGGACCGTTTCGTATTGTATAGGTCTTCGGTCATCACTAACCTCCTCATAGGTTATCCATTTACCTTTTTTACTGGTAAATCCATCAGATTCAAACTTTACCTCATTTTTTCCCAGTTTGTCAAGGATAGAATTCTCTACAGACTCAATAGAATCAGTAGGAGCTAGCACATCAAATGCTGCAAAATAGCCGTTATATCTGATTTTTACGTGGAAGTTTTTCATGTCCTTTCTTTGTTATTAGTAAAATGAGGCGGTTTTGAGGCCGCCTCATTTATAATTTGTTGCTTAAGTATTAAGCACCTTCAACACCGAAGATACCTCTAGGGTCTGATACGCCAAAAACGTATCTTTCTCTAGCTTTGTATCTAACGTTGCCAGTATCGAAATCTCCTTCCATTTTAGTCGTCAATGGGGATCTATCGAAATGCTTCATACCATTAGGCACATCTGTGATTATGTACCAAGAGTCAGAATCAGTTAGGTAGTTGTTCACTCTGTATCCTTGAGGAATCATACCCATTGATTTAACTGCGTTGATATCATTATCAGCCGTAGCAGTTCTACCTTCAGATTTCATCAATCTTTCAGCAGTAAACTGATTAGCAGATGGAACAATCATCTTCACACCTTTTGCAGCAATTTTTAAACCTCTTTCATCAGTCATTGCAGCGATATCAATTAACGCTTGCTCTAATGAAGTTTCGTTTAAGTCTGCTTGAGTAGCGAGAGTGTTTGCAACATTCCCTGCTATCGTTGGGTGCGCAGTGCTAAATAATGAAACAGCGTCTCCAGAATCAAAATTATCTGTTGTAGGTAATCCTTGATTCAAAGGGACAGCAGCTTTCACTTGTTTAGTGTTTGCCATCGATCTTGCTAATGCTTTTGTGTATCTAGAAGCAAGTCTGTCGTACAGGTTATCTTCAATAGCTTCCTCAGTGATTGCGAAAGCGAGAGCAATTGTCTCGTTCGTATATCTTGCTGTGAAAGTTTCTTGTGCATCGTCATAAGTTACCCCTTGTCCTTCTGGTTTAACTTGTGCGTTTGCAAAACCTGACAACATTACTTCTTCTTCAAAAGCACGGTCAGATGATTCAGTGACGTATATTTCCGCCGACTGATTTTCGTATTGTTTATATTCAAGTCCAAATAGTGCATTTAGACCTGGTTCTAGTTCTTTAACTAGCTGATTACGTGATATTGCCATTGTCTATGCTCCTATTATGTTAGAACCGCACCGTTATAGTAAATTGATTCATTCAATCTAACTATCCAGTTGCTGTTCGCAGAACCTGTATCGCTGTTATCTGGATCTTCTGATAAACGGATAATTCTCCATTGACCAGTTGCTCCTGACCCTGTTACTGCAGTCGAAATTTCTTCATTTGACTGACCAGACAGAGTAGACCCTGCAGCATACGTGTGAGTGTCAATTAGACACCCTGCAGCTGATTGAGTCAGAGTTCCAGCAGTTTGTACCTCATACAATTGTTGAGGGTTGGTATAAACAAACGCATCTATTGTTCCAGTCGTTATATTAACAGCGCCTGGATAATAGGCTTTCCATGTAGGCTTAGCAGTCGTTGGGTCGGTATATTGACAGCCATTGAAAACACCAAAGTTTAAAGTATCTTCAGCTGGAGGGGAAACAGAAATGTATCCCACTGCAACTGCGGTACCGTTTGCATCTGTTGCGGAACTGTCGTGGTTCCCCATCATGCAAAGATCACCTTGGTAAATCGCTGACGTTGAATTGTCTGCGATTTGGTACTTGGAAGTACCTTGCGTTTCATAGCTTGATCCCATACCACCAACAGCTTTAAAGCCGAATGGTGCGTCTTGGTTTGCCATGTTAGTTCTCCTATTGCAAATTACTTTCGTAATTCACGGTTAATAAAAATTCGTTGGTAGGGAATTGGTTGTTATCCCGAGAAGTAAAACTCTACTTCTTTGTACCACCGAAGGTTGTACGAGACTGTCTATCAATATTGATAGGCATACTCTTATGCTGTTCCTTCAGTAAATCGTTATCAACTGCCTCGATCTGTTCCATTCCTAACTTTTTGAAATAGTCAGCTCTTGCTTGCGCGATCTCTTCCGGTACCCTTGTTAGCACAAGGCCTCCGTGCCCGATCACCCCTGCATATTTGCCGTCTTGGATTGCTGGGTAGTCGTCTTCAGGATATTCGTCGGCTCTTACTAATTCATACCCGGTTCTTAAGCGACCCTGTATGTTTTTCGTGTCGACGTACCCTAAGATTTCTGCCCTGACCCATCTGTGTCTGAATCCCGATGGCGCGTTGGGTGTATCTAAGTACGATGGTGGAGTCCAAACTGCTTTACGTTTTTCCTTAGCTCTGGTCTGGCTCGCACGGGAAGACTTATTTGTTTCTTTTTTCATATGCTATTCCTCCTTCGTGAGTTTTAGTTGTCTTGCATACTCTTCTAGTGGCACCCGTAACTTTTTAGCGATTGCTACCTGTGACGGTGTGAGTTTTACAGTTTTGCGACCAGTCTTTGAACTACGCGTTGCAGAGGCAACGTTTTGTGTAGGTCTACTAATCGTTTTTTCTGTAGTATTACCAAATTTATGAGGGAATTCAAGTCTTATTCTTTTATTTATTTCCTCATAATATGAGTCCGACTTAGGATCATATCCTTCTTCTTCAGTAAGTTTCCTATGAAGATCAAAAGCGGTGTAGGTCATGGCATTATCTTTACCAAACCATTCATTTTTCTCGGCCCATTCCTCCGCTTTAGGATCTGGAGCAGGGGTTTGACGAGGTGGTTGGGTAGTAAGAGTGGGTCTAGCTTTAGCTTCCTTCTCTTCTATCGCTTGTCTGCTTTTAATTTCAGCAAGCTTACCTTGTTCATAACCCAGTTGAGAGATAGCAGTTAATGCCTCTACTTCAGCCTTCTTATCATCTGCTTCTCTAGAAGCAGCTAATTTAGCCTGAGCAGCCGCTAAAGATGATTGAATCCTATTCTCCATTTCAGAAGTATAGTCTTTCTCATAAGTAGTGGCTTGGTGACTTAACTGATCTCTTTCTTGCATAACGCGTTTTGCATAAGACACAGCTTCTTCTTTCTGTCTCTCTGCTTCACGCATTTTTCTAGTAAGTTTAGCGATACGTTTTTTAACGCCTTCACTATACTCATCCATTTCTTGTTTTTGTTCTGTATCCTTTTTCTCTGTTTCCTGTTTTACTTCTTCCTTTTTCTCTTGTACTGGTTCCTTGCTGTCCGAGCTATCTCGAACATCCACAGACTCATCCAATTTCTTAGATGTGTCATCGGACTTATTACTGTCTTGAGTAGTTTGTTCATCTTTAACTTCTCCTCCTTCAGCTTTTTTATCTAGTTCAATTTCAGCACCTTCTTTCTCACCTACATCAACTAGATCTTCTTTTTTTACGTTTTCTACGTCTGGCATAGTTCCTCCCTATGATTAATAATCGTGGAATATATCTTCGGGGTTTTCCACGGTTGCTAGAACTTCATCATCATTGAGAAGTCTAACTTCACCCCCATCTATCTTAATTCTAGATCCGGCGTATCTAGCAAAAATAACCCAACTACCTTTTTTACACCAAGGTCCATCAGGGTATCTTTCTTTATCTTTATAACAATCCGGTCCTAATGCGAGAACTAATCCACAAGTCGATGCCACTTGTGCGCGCTCTACTACATCGTCCGTTATAAGAATTCCTCCTTTAGTCTTCTCTTTCATTTTGAAAGGTAAAACTAACATTCTCCAACCCGTCGGTTTGGGTAATTTATCTGTGTCGGTGGTAACTTCTTTTTTCTTGGTAGGTTTAACCCCCACTAATTTTTTATCGGGTAATTCAATCTTTGGGGTTCCCTTTGATACTAATAACTGTTCCGTCTTTGTCATTTTGCTCCTTTTTGTTTAGCAGGCTGGATATCTCCTGACTCATGTACTGATAAGTACGTAATTGTCCTAACATATATTGATATTTCTCCATATTGTCAACTCCCCCTGACACCATGGCCGAAACAACATCATCGTGTCTCATTTTGATGATTCTTTTAAGTTTATCTACTAAAACTAAATCTTCCATTATTTTTTTCTCCTTTTTGTCTTCTTTTTTTTCTTTCCTACTGGCTTACTACCATAAGCTTTGGTCCATTCTTTTGCAATCTTAGGTTCATGTTTCCATAAATATCTTCGTTGCTTTTCTGATTTAAAAGGCATTATTTCACCAACCAATCAAAGAATTTGCTTAAAGCATTCTTTCCTTTTTTAGGGGATCTTCCTTTAATCCAAGCTTCATTCCAAAAAGGAGTGCTTTTATCATCCTTTCTATAATGACCTTTTTTAGTTCTTGCTCTTTTATACTTTTTCTTTTTTCGGGATTTCATAGTCTTTTAATACCTGTAATTTTTCTTCTGCCGCTGCAATTTTGTGCAACTGACAATCTAATTCTTTTTGATGATTTAAATGTTCACTAACTCCAACTGAATTTTCCAACAGTAATTTAATAACTGCATCGGCTGATGCAATTTCGGCTTCGTACTGTTTTTCTAACGCGTCTATTAAGACTTGTCTCATTAAGCTGATTTTCTTTCTCTCGCCATTTTCTTAAAGGTTTTAGCTAAAGCTTTAGCTCTACCTGTACATCCTGGTTTTGTTATCGGAGTACATTTACCTTTAGTTCCTCTTTTTTCAATGGACTTATTAACTTTTTGAATCCATTTACCATCTTTCGCTCCAACTCTTCCACCATCGGCTTTAAGTTCACGAACGATTCTTTTTTTCTCTTCTTTTAGATTTCTTTTACCTTTTCTTGTGTAGCCTCTTTCAGCATCCACACGACCCAATTCTTCTAAACGATTTTCACGTCTAGTATTGCGTCTTTCAATACCGTGACCTTTTATAGAAATATCACCCATTGTCTTATCTGTTTATTTTTCCTCTTTTACGCTTGCCCCATTTTCCGTAGGACTCATCTCTTCTAGCCTTAAAAGATTGTTTCTTGCCAGATTCTTTTCCTCTTCTAGCGCTGATAGATTCATCTTCTCTATCTTTGTAACCTTGTTTTTTAGCTTTGCCACCTTTCTTCATACCACTTGCGTATGGAAATCTAACATTGCTTCTTACTCCGTTTTGTCTCATTATTTTTTCCCCTTCATTAAGGCTCTACCAAAACCACGTTTTGCAATTCCAGTAACTCTACCACCTTTTTTATAACCTGCCAGAAAATCAGGTTTCACTGTAGTATGATCTGCAAATGGAAGCTTATCCATACGATGATTGTACCAGTTTACTCCTCGGCCAGCATCATCCATGCCTTCTACAGCTTTTGATCTTGCTCTTTTAGCTAATCCTAATCCACCTGCTAAAGCAGCTCCTAACATTAATGCTTTTTTTAGTTTTTTCTTAGCCATAATATTAATACCTATTATAATTGTTTATATAACGCAAGTCTATTTCTTACCACCATTCCGGAATATTTGCGTTCCTTTTATTCCAAATACGCTAGCCACGACCAAAATCCACAAATTAGTGAACCATTTTGGCAGATTCGAGAAGTACTCAAAAAAGATCTCTATCTTCTGCATAGCCGCCGGATCCTCTGTCCACACCGACCAAGCGAGCACCAGGATGGGGAGTGTAAGTATCGCAAGAACGATCTCGTCCTTGTAGTCGTTTTGCCGGGCTTCTAAAAGCTTGCCCTGGTAAGATTCTTCTCCACGAGCTTGTCGCTCGGCATGTAAAAGCTGTGCATCAGACATAGCCATCTTTGCTCTTTGTCTGTTAGCGTAAATTTTACCGCCTGCTTGTAAAGCAAGTTTTGCTAATCCGAACCAGGCCATATTAGAACCAAGTAGCTTTTCTTTTTTTAGAAGCTAATATTGCGCCTTCACCTTGGACAGCAACTTTAGTTCCTTTATCAATTTTAGATTCAGCAGCTACCTCATTAGAAATGATCTCTGATCTTGGATCTTTTCCAACACTTTCAGGATCGGCTTTATATGTTTTGCCGCCTTCTGGGTATCCTACTTCTTTTGTTACTTTTACCATGTTTTTTCTCCTTATTGGTTTGTATCCTATCTTCTAGGACCTTTCAAGGTCTTAACATCTTTTCGTTTCATTCGATCCGAATAGATTTTGATCTCATTAGACATCTGCTGTTTAGCGAGAGAAGTATCTGCTCGTAGTTCAGCAAGCTCTTCATTTTGCTCTAGTTTCTCGTCAAACTGCTGTTGACCCATTAACTGTTTAGATCTATCTAAATTAATTTTTTCTTGATCTTGTTCACGCTTAATTGAATCATCCATTGCTCTTAAATCAAGCTCTCTTGCTTTTAATCTAGCAATTGGATCATTTCCAAACGATCCCATCAATTTTTGTTCTTCAACTCTGAATTCTTCCATCATTTCTGCAATTAATTTTGCTTTTCTTGCTTCCACTTGCATAGATAGGCTTGTTAACTGGTTTTGAAACTGTGGATTCTGTTGCATAGCCGGATTTTGTTGGATCATTTGTTGCATTTGCTGTAATTGCATCATTTCTTCTCTAAATTCCACTTCAACTTGCTCTTGAGCCATCAAAGAGATGTGTTCAAAGCAATTTTTCTCTAAAGCCCCTAAAATCATCGGATTATTTCGAGCTAAATTCAGTGCCATGAAGTTTAAATGTGATTCTATGTGCGCTTGATGGTCTTGACCCTTAAAAGCTTGGAAAGGTTTTGACGATAACGCCATAATATTCTCAACTGCCGGGTCTAATGGCTGTGGTTGAGGAGGTGGAGGTAAAATTTTGTCAATATCTTTGACTCCAATTGCTCTATACATTGCATAAAACGCTTCATACAAATTATGCATCTGCGGATTTGACATTGCGAGCTGTAATTCTGTCTGCGCCATTGAAATTCTTTGTGATTGAGAGAAAATATTTGGATCCGCTACCGGAATAATATCAACTTTGTCATCAAAATCTGTAACTTTTACATTTCGTTGTGCTCCCACCACATCATAAGGGTACTCTGGAGGTAAATAAGTCTTAAATACATCCGCTAATAATTTAAATTCTTGCTTCATCGCCACAAACAACCTTTTATGGATGGCTGACATGACCCTGGAGCCACGCTCTAAGAGTGCAATGGTCGTCCCAACAGCGGCCTGTTGGTTGCCGTCACCGACCTGCATGTCAGCTATGGCGGCAAATCTCTGTCCGGCCGACACAACAATACCCATTAACTGTAGTAATGTTTGTGAAGGCTCTTTAAAAGGTAGAGTCATAAAAGCATCCTTGATGTTTCCACCAGGTGCATCGACATCTCTAAATTCGCCGGGCTGAATTGCCTGTGCTTCGTCTCTTACGCGTATTCCACGTTGTTTAAATCCTGCAGGAAGATTACTTAAAGTCCCTGCATCTAATAATTGACGGAGAGCAGTGGTTGCTGTTCTTGATAAACCACCGATCATATGAATTAATCCAAATCCATAAAAGCCCATTCCAGGTAAAAATCTGAAATGAACAAAATATTGAACTGCTTTTTTTAAAGGATCATTCGGTTGATAGTTTCTTCTGATTGAAAGAATCGCTCTCATGTTTTTTTCAATCGTAACAATATAAGGAAGTTTGATTCCTGTAGGTTCTCCATCAGGTCCTACATCTTCAAATCCTTCCAAATCTAAATTCACGTGACATTCGATAATAGTAAAAACGTCTTCGTCTCTAGTTTTTTTTATGCCCTCTAATTGTCTTTCCTTTTTTTCAACTTCTGTTTCGGAATCATAACCAGGTTTTAATTCAATATCCCGATAGAAACCGGAAACTTGTTTTTTTCTTAAATCGTTCTCTGACATTTTGATCACATGCATAATTGCCTCCGCATCAGCTAATGAGGTAGCTGTATACGGAACAATTAAATCATCCGCTTGAACGAATTTAGATACCGCTCTGCCTAAGAGTTCATCGTAATAAACTTTTTTAAAGGCAGAGCCGGCAAGAGGGAGATAAAAGAGCATTTGATCAAATTCGGGTTCATACTCTGTCATCACATCCATGAGCTGATAGTTCATGAAATTTTTTACTCTAATCGATTGTTCTTCTTTAGGTCGACTAGGTCTTCCTAATGCTTGGGTTCTCACCGGACCCATAGATGGAAGTAATTCTTTATAAGCTTGAGCTTGAAATTGGGTGACCGCTTCAGCGAGTACAGGGTGTGTTGCACCACTCGCTCCCTGAAACGGTTGTGTGGGATTGGTGTATTTAAATCCTAAAAGGTCTAAACCTTTCATATAAGTATCTTCCCATTCTTTTCGAGAAGATTTATAATGCATGTAATTTTCTGTTAATCTTGATCCGAGTCTTCCTAAAATATCATCGGGAACATATTCTGCTAAATTGTCAAAATGACTTTGTGCTTCTTGTTGAGGAGCCATTGGGTCAAAGCTTATTTCAGCTCCACCTTCTTCATCCATAATAACTTCAGCACCCTCAGGGTTAACTGTAGATAATTTATCGGTTTCTGTAACCGTAATCTCTTCTGGTTGTATGTTAACTTCTGGATCTACGTTGGGTAGAGCCTTGTCGATTTTGTCTGCCATTTATATCTCCCGAATTTATTATTGTTTTAACCTGTTTAGATTCATTATTCAAGCCTTGTGGATCAGGTCCTCTTAAAGGAGGTATTTCCTTCCACTTCACATGTTGCATATTTGCAACTAGGGTTTTATTCTTCATCTCTATCCTTCCACTTATCATATCCCCATAAACCAGCAGAAAGAGCTAGTCCCGGTAATCCCAAAAATCTCGAACCTAACATTAAGGTTCTAGGACTCATACCTAATCTTAAAGCTTTTAATAATAATGGATTCTTAACGCCTTTAGTTGCCATTTCAGAACCCGCACTTGCAAATGCGGGACCTAGCCAATTAAATGGATCAGTTGCAATATCCTCGATGTCGGATCCTCCTTTAACTTGAGCAGCTATCCCTATGGGTAAACTAGCCGCTACACCTAAGGGAGAGAAACTCCCTGCTAATACTTTTCCCACAGGTCCTAGAGCGGCTCGTGCCATTCCCATTTTAGGTTTACCAATGTTGAGTCTTCTTGCTTTGTACATGGCACCAGAACCAGGAATCGCGGCTGCAGCTCCAGCAATCTGGCCTGGGTACTGCCATTTTAAAATTTCTTCATCAACTTTTGGAGTTTCTTGTTCCACCATAGATAACAACATTCCTTTCTGTTGTTCTGGATTGGATAAATAAGTTGTAGGGTCGTCATTTCTAAATTGTTTCACTAACGGTTCTGCCGCTGCTCCTACCGCAGCAATTGCTGCGTACGGCGCAGCTTTCACTCCGCCTCTACCCAACATACCTAAAAAGCCTGTAGCTTTATTTTTTAAATTACCTAAAACTCCTGTTGATTCAGGTAAGGTGGCTAATTTCTGCGCCATTCCTACAGGATCTTTACGCGTGGCTGCTACACAACTGGAAACACTTCCTCCTTCTTGTTTATAAAGCATACACACTCTTCTAAAGGCTTTTGTTCCTGGTTTTAATCGTGCGATGTCAGCTGTCAGACCCTCAAATCTATCTGTAATCTCTTTAACCAAGTTAGGATTAGTTTTAAGTCTTTCAAAAAATAATTGATTAATTCTTCTTTTAGCTGCACCAATTTGCTGAGTAGGAGAAACAGCTTCTGTTGCTCCAACAACTTCTCCTCCGATATCAGCGCTTACATTAATTCTTTTTAATTCCTTAATCGCATCTGCTTTACTAATACTTTGGTTTTGAAATCGTTTTACAATTTTACCCGCCATGTCATTTTGATCTCGAAGTCTTAATTGAATTCTTTTTGCCGGATCCACTTCTACTCCCATGATATGATGAAGTTGTAAGGGATTTCGACCCATAAATTTCTGTGAATATTTTCCTACTAATTTAGGGTCTACTGTTAAAAAGTTGCCTAGTTCTCCCATGGTCGGAAGTCTTCCTGTATTGATAAACATGGCGGAAATAGCTTTGTTAGGTAATTCATATTTGAATCGACCCGCTAATTTTTTTAATTCACTAATATATTGATACTGAGGATGATTGGTAATAAGTTTAGAACCAGACTTTAAAGGTTTAGTATAACCTGCCTCATAATAATTAATCTTACCTTTATTATCCCTAACTCCGACAAATTTTTCACCTTCGATAATTTCCGTAAACTGTGGATTAGTAACACCTTTGGCTTTTTCTTTTTTAGCCGCTGTAGACATGTAGCTTAATAAAAGATTTCTAGTTTCTTGTAGTGCTCCTCTACCGGACTTTGCTAGGTCTGATCGTTTTTTATAAAGCTCTTTTCTTCTTACATCAAACCCTTCTTCTCTTTTTTTTGCTAAATATTTTGCATCATAGGCTTCCGGCGTTAATCTTTTTTTCTCTAAAGCTTTAAACTTCTTAACATTCAATGATTCTTTTTTTCTATAATCTAAATATTCGGTTTTAGACATTCGTCCATATTTTCTTCTTTCAGGACCTGCTTCTAACCATTCCTTCAAAGTGAAAGGTCTTTCCGTATAAGCACCCACTGTGCCAGTTCCTTTCCCCATGGACTTATAAGTAGGTTTAAGTTCATTAAATTGTTTTAATAATCTAACTTTCTCGTTATAGGCCCCATCACCTGGATTAATCTTACCTAGTTTTTCAATTCCAGGAATCTTTTTAAGTCTTAACCATACCTTTAAATTTTTCTGCCATCCATGTCTTCTCATGGCCGTAGATTCTGCCCATAATTTATCTAAATCTTTATTAGGATATCTGGACTTAAGATATGCTCGCATATCTTTTGACATTGGATTTTTAGGACCAGGTGCAGTCATTACATTAAATCATAGCGATTGACCTGATCATTAACTTCTAAGATCTTCGCTAAGCCTCCTTCTGCAAATTGAGGAATCAATCTAACATTTTTTAAAATCATTTCGGCAAATTCCTCGGGACGGGCTGCATCCAGATTGACGCTATTTAAAAAGTCATCGTACTTCTCCATGGATCTTCCGTAATATTTTGCCATAAGGTCTAAAGGATCCTCTCCTCTACTTCCTGTTCTTAAATTGTTTAAAACATCGTCGGGTAAATTAAGTCTCGTGTCTTTGAGTAAAAGTTGTCTGGCAATCGCTCGAGACATTCCTGTTTGTTGATCAAGCGCACCTCTGAAAGCTGCGATATCCTCGGGCCCTGGTTCCGGAAGCACAGACTTAATCCCTGAGCCCTGTTCCGGGTTTGCCCATTCTCGTCTCGGTTTTAAACCGCTTCTAGAAAGAGTTGTAATCGACGCCATCGGTAATGGAGGCGGATTTAAAATTTTGTTAATGCCGGTTAGGTTCTCGGTTAAAATTTTGAGCTGAATATCGTTTAATTTACCTGCCGTTGCATAACCCATAGCATTTTCCACAGCATTCACTAAACTTTCAGGTCTACCTAGACTCTCGACAGGGGTTTCGGGTCTCAGGGGTAAATACTTCTGGAACAGGGAATGCCTAGTAGGGCCCGTTCCCAAAAAAGTAATATTGGTTTTGGTCCCCATAAATTTTTGAGGATTGGCTCCAATCCCTTGAGCCAATTTCATTAAATTCTCTAATACAAGTTTTCTAGCCATAATAGTTTAAATCTGTTCTCTCAATTTTTTCATCCTTATAATCTTCAGGGTGGGTCACAAAATGACCTCCTCTTAAACGCATAATGGCTTGTGTGGTTGAGTCCACATAGTCATCATTGTCTCCATGAGGAAACGCTGCGCATTCTTCAATAACCTCTTGAGCAAATTGTTTATGTTTGGGCGCCCAAATTTTGCCCGCTTCGAAAAGAGGTGCAATCGAATTCACTCTAACATGTTTATCGTTCCCTTTACTAGGGGTAAAATTGATGACCGGGATGTCCATCTGTCTTAGCTCGTGCGTCAGAGGGATCCCTGATGCCTTGGCCTCGATCAAGACGATATCCGGACGCCACCATTGATACTCGGCTTGAGCCTTTCTTCGAAGTTCGGGGAACTCGTACCGATCTTTAAACGCATTTAATAAAATAGCATTCTGACCGGAGTCTTCAGTGTTAAAAACACCCCATGTGGTAATCGCTGAATAGTCAGCCGTTTCTTTTTTCATAAAAGCCGTATCGTAAGATTGAATGATAAACTCACAATGTGGGGGATCATCATATTTCCAATCTCTCCACCATTCTCGTTTAATAATAGCTCCTTCATCTGAAGTTGGAGCTTGCATGTATTGAGCATTCCATTTCCCAATACTAATTGAAGATTTTACTGCGTCTAATTCTGGTCGTTTCCAATACTCAGGCCAAACAGGATTTCCATTAGGAAGAATGGCTGGAAATTCTACTACATCCCATTCATCTCCTTTCACATCTCCCTGTTGCTTGATTAATTGTCCCGTCAGATCTTTAGTAGACCAACGCGTCATAACTAAAACGATTTTACCGCCTGGCTGCAAACGCTGACGAGGTCCAGAAGTGTACCATTCATAAGCCTTGTCAAAAGAATCACGACTCAACATATCTTTCTCTTTGTGGGGATCGTCAATGATGAGTAGATCGGCACCTCGTCCAGTCATGGCACCTCCAACACCAACCGCGAAATATTCTCCGCCTTGAGCCGTCTCCCATCTTCCGGCAGCTTGGGAATCTTCTCTTAAAGAAGTATCAAATACTTCTTTGTATTCTGGAGAATCAATTACATGTTTAGCCTTACGACCAAACCTTACCGCAAGTTCTGCTGTGTGGGTTGCTTGAATTATCTTTAATTTTGGATTCTTTCCAATCATCCACGCAGGTAGATAATTAGATGCAAATTCAGATTTCGTATGTCTAGGAGGCATATTCACGATTAAACGCTTTATCTCTCCTGTAGAAATTTTATTAAATTTTTCTGAGATGACTTTATGGTGATAACCACTAATAAACTCTGGCCAAATAAACTTAACAAACTCCAAGAAGTCATTAGAGACTCTTTTTTGTGTTTCTAGTTGGTCTGCTTTTAAATAGGACTTTAGATATTCTTTTTGCTCGGCTAGTGGTAATTTTTTTATAAAATTTATGTCATCTATCATGATATGGAACCATTTATAAAATCAATACCATGACTGTCTGAATTAAGCAATAAAGGGTAAAGTCTGGGACCCCTTTTTTTGTTTTTAGGGGGTGGGCCCCTCCCCGGAAATCTGAGGTATGCAGAAACTGGGACCCCTCCCCTTGGTTGGGGTGGGCCCGCCCCGATGCCCTACCCGTGGGGGGTGGGCCCGCCCCGAATGGCTACAACTTGCGTGAGGTATGCAAAAATAACATGGGAGATTGTAAGATTTTACTTGACAGACATTTAGAACGAGGCGACTTCTCGCCTCGTTCATGCATAACTTATTGGGATAAGCTATTCCTTAATTCTTTTAAAACTTTGATCGCGTACAATTCATGGCTCAACCAACTTTTATACGGCTTGTGCCAATAACTTGTGCGAGGTAAATGCGCGTAGTCCTTATATAACTTTCTGACACTTGCCCAAAGTTCTTCTATTCTTTTATCAATCATTTAATTAATTGTTGCTTTCTTTCTTTCATCAACTGTATTCTTGAAGTCTTTAAACTCATTACTACTTTGAGCCATATCAACTAATCTATCAAAAACTAAAAGAGCCATAACCCATTTTAATTCTTGTTCCGATAAGTAATTCTTCATCTTATCTATTCTTTTAATTGCGTTGGGAATACTTGGACTAGCTTGATGAATATATCCAACTGCCGAGATTATTTTCGGCGAAAGATAGGGCGGCAAATCTGCCGCCCTAATATTTACTTTAAATGGTTTTTGTTTCATTGAACTCCCATTTAAAACTTGCTGTTCTATATTGCGGTTTGCCAAACTTCTCAGTTGCCCAAATATCCAAATAATTAAAACATGGATATCCTTTTTTACAAACATATTCGCCTTTGGCAACTCCGTCTAACTGTCCTTTCCTTTCAATAACTTCGCCATGTTTAGTGGCGAAGTATTTAATATAGAAAATGCTAGAATCTAATTTTGTCATCAGATTCCTCGCTGTTTCTTTTTTTCCATTTTCTAAACTCAGCTTGTTCTCTATCATCTGCGTCTAGTTCTCTACTGATTGCGTTTCCAACTACATCAAGAACATTTTGAAGTTCTTGTGTTGTGTCTAACATCAGCACTTTTTTGATTATGTCTATTTTTAATGACATGATACTATCCTTTCTTTTGTTATACATGGGATAATATTACACTATCCCATATATAAAGTCAAGAACTATTTTTGTTGTGATTGTTGTTGATTGTATTTCAACCTAGCCGCGATTTTTTGTTCTCTACTGATATTCTTATTCTTCATGCCTTTTATTCTATCAGCCAGATTTTTTGGATTATATATTACAAGCCCAGTAGAGTTTGTTCTGATAATTTCCGCGTCATTAACCGACAAGCCCAATTCAGTACATAACTCAATTGCTTCATCTAAATATTTATAACCTTTTAAACCAACTTTAATCTCTTTCATTTGATTTAAAATACTTTCAATCCATTTTTGGTGGCAAGTAATTAAATGTCCTTTCTTTTGTTGCCAGAACATTAGAGTGTCATATTCCTCTTTATTACAAGCGATTGACCTATCTCTACAATACTCACGACCAATCAAATCCAAAACATAATCATTGTTCCATTCTCTTGCGTAAGAGGTTTGATTATCTCTACCACCATTAGTTCCAAGATACTTGTCATTTGCGTCAATGATCTTGGTTTGGTGTGGATTACTTGGTTTGTCTTTCATCTCAATATTAATATCAGGATTACAATCCTCTCGCCCTTTTAGTTCATCTCTAAAATAGGCATAACCAAAATCTTCATTACGAGAATTTTCATCACCATTAATATTTCCATTGAGTTTAAAATCAAAATGACTTTCTATATATTTATCTTTCATTATTGGTTTGTCGTTTTGATCTCTATCTTCTACTTTACCCATGTAGCCAAAATGAAAGCAACTATCTTTCGCAATAGTATTTACATTATCAAACTTGTTTTGTAAGTGATATGCCATTTTGACATCTTCGGGAGTATAGTGTCGTCTGACTATTTGTTCAGCAAGTTTCCAAGTTATATCCTGCAAAGGTTTTATTTCCTCTCTTGCTTTTAGATATGCTTCTTTCTCTTGCGTGTTCTCTTGTTCCAAGTGTACTCGCATACGATTAGCGATTTTGTTTCTGTACTCTTGATTTAGTCTTATTCTTCCCATAAGTTTTTTTACCTTTCTGTTGTGCTTTGCCAAGTGCGTTTTTGTACTGCCACTTGGCAAATGCGTTATATAGATTAATAGTTTTTATTCATATTAATGTCTAGGATATTATAGTATTCACTTCAAGCTGTCAAGCCCTATTTTTTCTTTTTGGGTGGGCCCGCCCTAAAAATTTTTTAGTTGACAAAGGCTGTGGGATATTATAAGATAAGAAAATGATTATTTATGGAAAAAGCGGAAAGGAAAGGTTTAAAATGCTAGTGGACAGTATTTGGTTTTATCCAATTATGGCAGTAGTAGTAATGGCAATTTTATACTGGTGGTATTAAATGACTTTGAAATACTGCCAAGGACCAAAATGTCATATGTATCAAACTAAGGACAGAATAAGAGGAAGCAAAGGCGCCAAGCATTATCAGACTAGAAGAAGATCTAGCTTTTATTATCTTGATGGCAATGCGTGTTCAATGGCTTGCGAAAGAGATTGGTTCAATAAGTTTGGCTCACGAGCCTTGGACCACTTCGGAAGAATAGTTGAGCCAATTAAATTGACCGAGGATAATGCGTGGCGAAAGTTACAAAGGTATTGGAATCCTCGCGACTTGAATAACTTCTATTGGTACAATGGTTTAACTGAACAAGAACTCCCACTAACAGAAGAACAATACAACGATGACAATTTAGTTCGCCCTTGACAGTTATAGGATTCTATGTTATAATAAAATATTGCTGAAGATATTTGGACTTAGTCTGATGATGATAAGCAAAGCCAATCGGCGACACGACTTGAAAATAGGTAATGCTCTTCTCACTAGTGTCGCCCTTGAGCCCTGATCACAGGTACCTTCCAGAATGCGAGGGTTATTTGCTGTACAGCGTCCTGTGATCTGGGATCAAGCGGTTACGCGGCTTTATAAATTAATATTAAGCCGCTTGATCAAACTTGAGCCCAGATCCATAAACAGAACGGCTAGTCGCTCTAGTCAGAATGGAATGGGTCTGGGGTCAAGCACACCTGTTAAAGTCAGGGCCCAGGATATCCTGGGGGCTGCTTGACCGTAAGACCTCAAGCGGGTGGGCCCGCCCCTTAATGAGCAGGGTTCAAGCTTGACAGGTCCAGGGATCTGGGATATAATAGGATTAGAAAGAAGAGGTAAACATGCATATAGAAAAACCAAAAAAGAAAAAAATAAAATGGCACGGCCAGCAGGTTACGCTGCCATTTGATTGTTCAGTGTACCTGGACAAGACTGTGAAGATCGCGAATAGATTCACAGGTGAAGAGACAGAGATGCCAGGATACGCGGCCAGCGTCTACGATACAATTATTGGCGCTGAGCGCTTTGAAGCCTGGGACACTGTCCGGGCTGGCTTAGACTGGTTTAGACAGCATTTTCCAAAACAATATATGGTTGTCTTAGACTAATGGAAATAGAATATAAAATAATATACCGGATTGGTGGGGACATCCCCATCAATCCAAGTTGGATCGGGAATAAGATTGAAGACTCAGTCTGCAAGCTTCAAGAAGAGATCAACCAAAAAAATACACACGGGACTCACACACTAGAGTTCTGTTACCCGGAGGGGTGGGCCCGCCCATAAAGAATCAGGGCACGAGCGGCCAAGCTTGACAGGCCGCAAGCTATAGGATATTATAAGATATGAAAGAAAAATACGATTTACCAGACGGCTGGACTTGCATAGGCTGCGGAGATCAATATCTAGAAGACACTGAAGGCAAGCACATCGCTAATTATGATCAGGGGACATTGTGCAAAAAATGCGACGATGATGACAGGCTCTGGCACAACGATACAATTAATCATTTAAAATGAAAAAGAAAGAAGCAAGCAAGATCACCGGAGGACTGAGCGCGCCAGGCAAAATGCCTGAGGGCTCATATAACCTGCCGGCCAGCGCATGCATGACTGGCGCTAAGCTCAGAGAGATTCCCGGCACGCCGTGCTATGGCTGCTACGCCTTCAAGGGCCGGTATAACTTCCCGAATGTAAAGGACGCCTTAAGCAGGAGATTGAAGAGCCTAGATCATCCAGACTGGGTTCAGGCCATGGCTGTGTTAATCAAAGGCAAGAAGCACTTCCGCTGGCATGACTCCGGAGACCTGCAAGGGCCCGAGCACCTTAAAAAAATTTTTGAAGTGTGCAAGCTTACACCGGATACAATGCACTGGTTACCAACTCAAGAGCGCAAGCTCCTGCAGTTCCTGGATCCGGACATAATACCGCCTAATTTAATTATTAGACTATCCAATGCAAAAAATGACACGAAGCCCGGCAACGCCTGGACCCACTGGTCTACAGTCGTGTCGAAGCCCCGCGCTGGTCATGTGTGCCCGGCCCCGGAACAGGGGAACAGCTGCGGTGACTGCAGAGCGTGTTGGTCCAAGGATGTCAAAGAAGTTCAGTACAGGCTACATTAGAATGATTCTAAACTACAAAACTAAATTAATTGATGAGATCCACGATCAGTGGTGCAGGGACAATGGCTATCCAGTTCCCAAGCCTACAAGCCTTCAAGCACAGAGACGCAAGACGTCAAGCCACAAGCTAAGGGCTCAAGCCTCAAGCCGGAGTCTACAAGCTCCAAGATCCTAGAGCCAGGGTACAAGCGTACAAGCCCAAGGTCCAGGGCACAAGCAACAAGGACAAAGGTATTTTTTTTATGCTTAAGATGAAAAGAAATCTGGTGAGGAGAGAACCTCACAGATTTGGGTTTTTTAGGTGAAGTTGTTTTTAACTCAACAGTGAAAAAGTTGCCATTAGGAGAGTACCCCAACAGATCAGGAGTACCGAATAAAGCCCAATTTTCCAGCCTTGTCCACGTAATTCTTTTAGACTCATTTTTTAATTTTTTCCAAAGTTGTCGCTCTGAAATGAACGACTTATCCACCCCAGAACTTTTTTTAAAGTTTACCAATTATTTTACTCATCCGAGCTCTTTCTGGCTCAGCTACGAGGACCAATCTATGGCTCTCTCGAGAACCGATAATCTTATTTTCCATCAAATTAATTTCCTTAATGTCCATCATGTGGCCATTAGGTAATTGAATCTGAACCCGTGCGTCACCGCTCGTAGGGCTTAGAAAAAACTTATCTAAAGCTTGTCTGAATGTCTTTCCGTTTAGCATTATGATTGTATATATACAAGAAATATATTATATTCACAATATTATGCCGGGACCAAAAAAGTTTCTAACACCCAAACAAACCAAATTTGCAGAGCTCATCGTCTATGGAATTGAAGGTAACCCTATTACTAAAAGCGAAGCGGCTAGACTAGCGGGGTATTCAGACTTCGCCTCCGAAGGATCAAAGCTAACTAATCCAAAATACTTCCCTTTAGTGTGTGCTTACATTAGTAATCTACAAGACGAAGTAAGGCAGAAATATGGCATCACTTTTGAGGGTCATCTAGAAGAGCTTGGAAAGATAAGGGACAGGGGTAAAAAAGATAATAAGAATCTAGCGGCAGCAGCTACAACTGAAATAGCTAGAGGTAAAGCAGCAGGATTCTACATAGACCAGAAAATCATTAGACATGGCAATATTGACGACATGAATCTTGACCAACTCTATGCGCGTATGAAAAATATTAAAGAGAGAAACGAGAGAATTATGGAAGCTAAACAGCTCCTTAATGCTAATGAGGAATCAAAGACAGCCAGTAAAGAGACAGAAGCAAAAAAACTACCATCCCCAACACAAACAGACGATCAGGATTCCACATCTTAATTATCTTTTATTTTTTCTTTTTTTAGCTTTAGCTTTTTTCTTTTTAATTTTATTTTTCTTATTTTTTTTCTTATTAGCTTTTTTCTTATTAGGCATTAGATCCTCCTTCCAGATGTTGTACATTTCTTCGCGTAAATAGTCAATTTTTCTAGACATCCAGTTTTTGCATCTTAATGATACACCCTCTTGGGAATATATTTCTGTCTGAAAATACTTCATCAGTCTGATCATAACTCGCGAAAGTCCAAACGAACTTTTTATTCTTCTTATAGATATAGGCAAACGTGACCATTTTGGAACATCCGAACTTATCAAACTCTTCCCTAGTGGCATGGCCTCCGTCTGCAGTAATATCCAACCAGGATATTTTGTAGAAGTAGTACTTCTTCTTGTTAATTTTAACATGCTTGTATTTTGATTTTTTTCTAAACATAATTTGTATACTCTACTCTCAATAAATCATAAAATAAAAAACATCAATCATGTGCGCGCGTCCCTTAGGTTGTTGGTATTGCTTGCTTATTTGACTGGACGACGGGTATATACAGAAATTGTACCAATTGTACCTAATTGTACCAAGGGGGTTTGGTACAATTTTGAGCGAATAAGTGTTGGTATACAACAATTCTAGAATTTGTACCAATTGTACCTCACTTTTAAAAAAAATAAAAAAAATTTTTTTATTTTATAGAAAATAGTGTATACAAGGGGTACACATCCAAAATATGGCTAATTTACTTGCTAACTTGTTCATTTTTTGTATCTTTTTGGGGTTCTTGATTTGGGTACAATTTATAATATTGATCCACTTTCTTCAGGAATTGGTGTTGATACCCCACAAACTCCTTGTCAAAGGTTTCAAACTTCTGAAAAAATCCATCCCTAGAACACATTAGTACAATCCCTGATTGTATAGAAGTACCATACACATAGTTGTGGGCCATTGCATAGGCAGCTAATTGGACAAAATAGTCCTCTATCCACTCTCTACGTTTTGGCTTGTTGGTCTGCTTAAAGTCTATTATACTTTCACGCGAATTATAAATTCCCACCACATCTGTTTGACCGGCATAAAGACCGGGGTAATGTAGCGTTACTTCAGTGCCCCAGACCTCTTCCAGGTCCCCGAGCCCCGATTCTATGACCTTTTTGGCCATGGGTTCTGCCTCTCTGCCTACCGCCGTTAGGTCCTTGTGCCCTGTTCCCTTAATGAAGGCCTCTAGATACGTATGCATAGCCGTACCTCTTAACGCCGCAATATCCTTTATCCGATCAGCGCTTTCCGCTCCGATTCGTGCTCTCCATTCCGCTAACTTCTGTCGCTTCTCCTCCGACTGAGTTGCGCCAATAATCGTGGTAACACTCGGTAACTTTTCGTGACCAATATCATAGTGTCTGGACCCCTGGATCAGGGATCGAATACTTCTCGGATAATTAAATTTTCGGTTCCACTGCATCTTTAAATCGTCCTCCCCAGGCATAAGAGCCATGGTGTTTGGTAAAAGAAGCGGTATTCGCGTAAAGCTTAAAACCTGCTTGTCTCACCAGTTTACAGAAGGATACATCTTCTCCTGCTGAATAGCCATCTTTAAAGGTAAAATCGAAGAAGTTATAATAATACTTATGATCCGGTCCTGGTTGAGGGAAGACCGAGTTCTTAATTTTCAGTTCTGGAAATTTTTCTATAATTTTTTTAAAGACATCACGATGAATAAGCATGATCCCCGTGGGGCCTGCTACAATTTCAATCAGATCACTGGCTTCCATGCGGGCGTCTTTTTTTAATTCAACGGTGTAGATTTTCTTACTGACGTCCATGGATTTTACCCGGTAAGGCGTACAGATCACATCCTTCTTGGCCACCAGCATCCGGAGGATGGCTTCGGGTTCGAACTCCACATCGGAGTCAATAAATAATAAATGCGTAAAGTCTGAGTCTAAAAAGACAGAGGTTAAATAGTTTCGGGCTTGATGAATCAGAGGAGATTTCATAGTATTGATGCCCACTTGAATCCCACTCTTACTGAGTTGTTGAATCACTTTAACAATCGCCACCATGGTATTAACCTTTACCGAGTCATAGCACGGCATGGCAATCATCACACTAGGTTTAGGCGTTTTTGTCATACCCGGTCCCTGATTCCCGATCACTCCATCGTTTGTTCCAGGCCCAGACATGCATCTTCGAGCCGATCGCTTCAATCAACGCATAAGGTCGATCCAGCGTGCGTTTCCATTTAAGTTTAATCAAATCAATTAAATCCGGTATCGTAATCATTAGTGTAAAGTTCCTTTCTTCCATTCATAGGGTTCAACATAAGTCTCTAGGGCTACTTTCATAATCTTTTTATAATCCTCATCATTCAAATGCGTCCGATATAATCGTTGAGCAATAGCCATCAGTGCCGCAGCCACTGCATCCAGAGGCATCTTACGCTCCATTAAGTCCAGAGCGTGGTCTAACAGTTCCTGATAAATCAGATCAGCTTTTTCCAAATTTTTTGTCATAATGATCTACTACGAGTTTAGCTTTCTCTTGTTTTACAATTAAATAAGGAAGAATCTGTTTTAAGACTCGGTAACAGCCATGATGACTACACCGCCAACGGTGTTGAGTCTTGTAGGTAGGATGATTCGGGTAGGTCTTTAAATCCCGACCGCCTTCCTGGGTGGTCTCGATCAGATAATCAATCAATCGTCCATCCACTTGCGGGACTTCCATACGGATAATTAATACATTATGTATAGGTTTCCCGGGTCGGGTATTGCGTTTCATCGGTTTTCTTTTAAATTCAATCCAGCCTTCCCCATCAACAATTCCAGCCACATACGCTCGTTCTTCTGGAGTCATGGTCCTCATAAAATGCCGTCTTTCCTCATTTTATTAACGAGGTCATCCATCTCTTTCCTATGAACCATGTTATCAAATTCATGTTCTTCTCGGGCAATCGTCATTTCTTTCTTCAAATATTCTATTTCTTTTAGCGCTTCTCTCATTTCAGGAGAGTTAGTCACTGTGGTTGCCTTAACAATGCTTAGTTCGCCTTGTAATTCTTGGCACCGCTTATGTTCTTTTTCGTACTGTTCTTTCCAATAGCGATGATAATCAATTTCCTGTTTGAATGGTTTTTCTGATTCGCTCATAGGTATGTGTTTTTATATCCTTCTCTGTATACATAATCGTTAAAACATCCGTGCCACTGTATACTTTGGCATACATATTGTTGTTAATAGCTACACTGGTCCCACTTGCAAGGAGCGCAAACTCACTGCAACCGGTGCAGACCATCAGCATCAATAATAATAGTATCGTTCGGATCATTTAGTTCTCCTTCCGCTTCACACATAGTACAGTTCATTGTAACTTTTTCATTAAGTTCTTCAACTGATTTATGTGGAATAGTTATATAGCCATTTCCCTTACATCGGGGGCATATTTTATTCTTTGTTTGCTTTGCCATTTAATCTCTTCAATTCTTTATTCACTAGAATATTAATTGTTTGGCTACGACTCAAAACCGTGTGGGGCTCAATGACCCTTCGGATTTTTTCTATTTTAGCGTAGGTGTCTTTAGACAAAGAGACGTTTTTATATTTACTTATGTCAGTCATTTGTTATATCCTCTTTCATGTTATTTGTTTTTTTAATATAGGATTATTCCCATAAATTACAAGAAAAGTCAATATGAAAATTATTATTTTATCGATCATTATTTGCTCCGCCTTACACGGTAATTGTCAACCTCCCTACACCAAGAATGTGGAGTATCAAAATTGGGCAGAATGTATGTATGCGGGTACCAACGATACCTTAACTCTTTACCAGGCGATGGGTGAAGACTATATTAATCAACATAGAATCTTTGTGAAGTTTCAATGCAAAGAAGTGGAAAAACTTCCAGACGAATTAGATTCATAATAACCCCTATAGTTTCCGTGCACGTACTCCTATAGGAGCAAAGGCTCCACACCTACCCGTTAGGGATTTTCGGTTGTCGTACAGAGGCTAGCGCGAGGCATTACATGGACGCAGGTCCTTTCATCATCTGAATTCTATTTACAAATCCAACCCAACAGTAATTTACCATCGGGATCATACCATCCTTGCATTTTAGGATCGCCATCTCGTTCATTGTAATACTTCATGTTAACATCTACCCAGGCATTCGCAATGCCATCGCAGTTGTTATGATGTTTTAATTTCACTTCCTCTATTCCACTCGTACTCAAGAGGAGAATTATTACCAGTTCCTTCATAATTATATTGATTATCTCCGTAGGTATTTTCTCTCCCGTTTAAAAAACTTCTCGTTATTTTTCTACCTTTTTTATTAATGTAAACCATTGCTCCTGTAAATTTAGGTGTCTTAAGCAATAAAGATTTTAACATTTTCTTATAGCTCATTGCTTGAACTTCTTCAGGCTCTTTGTTTACTTCAGTAATTTTATATTTATATCTCATTTTTTATAGTACATCTCATATATAAATTCATCAACTTCAGCTTGGGTAAATTTACGTTCTCCTTCGGATTCACATAACCAGCACTGTTTAATTTCGACTTCACCGTCAATCCCTTCAAATGGGTTTCCACCTTCCATAATTTTAATATAGCCATTTCCTTTACACAATGAACAAATTTCTTTATACCCCATACAGTTTTGGTCTCCCTCCTTTACGACCCATCACCACATATTTTTCGTTTTTCTTTCTAGGTCTACCTAGTTTTTTGGCGATACGCTGAGGTTTTCGTTTACGTCCTAAACCTCGATAATGGGTATGAAATACTTTGCCTCCTCTACGCAGTAAAGGATTTTCTTTTACATAAATTTTATTACCCGATCTAACGGCTTCCATATGTTGTTCTCTTTCGTAAATCATTTTCATCATACGCGTATAAACATAGTTAGGATCTTTACCGGCCATCTCACAGACAGCCCTGAACCCTGCTCCCTTACCCTTGAACCAGGATATAGCTAGCTTGGATTCTCTCCAATCCGATGTATATATGGCGTCATGAGCGGCTTTACTTAACACACTCACCCATAAATGGTGCTCGGGACTAGTCGTATCGTCTTTTTCAGTCGTGTACTTCTGATCGAATATCGTCATGCGACTTGGTTCCCCAATCTATGATTCTGTCTTGACCAGGTAGTTTAATCTTAACCCCAAATCTAGCCCATGATTTGGCTATTGAGTTAAGTTCTAAAACAAGAGTAGAATATTGTCTTGTGCTTCCACCTGATACTTCTAATGTTATCTTTCTCATTACCTATAATATAAGAAATTATAGGAGCAATGTCAAGTCTTAATAAAAATTATTTTACTCTCTTTTTTCCCTGTCCACGCGATTTTTTACGTTTGGAGTGTTTATTAGGTCTTTTGGCATGACGGCCGGGACGTTTTCTGGGTCTTTTCTTTTTATAATTAGATACCCCGAATAAGGGCTTTTTCTTACGAGCCATCTTCGTTATTCTCTACCAGATTCATATTGTAAAGCTTATCACCGGCTGCTTTAATGGGCATATAACTAATGACTCCATTAACTTTCTGTTCATTGTCGGTTCCACAACTCACACAACGATAAACATTTTTATAAAGAGAAACAAAGACAGTTTCATGTCCGCATGTTGGACATTCACCATTCGTTACTTCAGTGTTGATCGTAATATTTTTTCCAAACATTTTTATTCCTCTTATATTTGGTTTTATCTTTAAACCGTTTGGGAGTAAAGTGTTTTAAAATTCTAGCTATAGGGTTTCTAGTCGAGGATGATTTTCGTGATATGTTTTTCACCTAAATACATCTCTGTTTCAGCTTTAGATTTGATACACTTGTAACTGACCGTTTCACTGTATTGACGCTCGGCTTCGCGCTTTCCTCGGAGGCAAACTGCCATCGACGGCTGAATACGGTGTTCCTTAATTTCTCCGTTTACAAACATGAGTAATGCGATCACTGTCTCAACCATTATTGTGCTCCATTCTTATAATGTATTTCTCTGTTAGCGTCTTTGAGCTTTTCAATATCCATTAATACTTTGTCCATTTGTTTTCTTAAAAATTCTATATTCACTCTATTCAAAGCCATAGACTCAATATGTTTATTTAGCTTATCGGTAGTTTTGTATAAATCCTCAATCATCATAAATTGTTCGGAATCAGCCGGCAAACTTCCAAGTTGCCCCCGAGGCCACTTAATTCTAAACTCTGTATTCTCGGTTAAATCTTTTTCCATTAATTCTAATGTTGTTGAAATTTTATTTTGAGTCTCGATAATACCGAAGTAAGCCCAGGTCCCGATCGCGACCATGGCGATCAATGAGGCTACCGTTTTCATCGGCATCTGAACTGCCGCTTCCTCCGAAATTTTGAGAGGTTTACCCATTAGTTATAATTATAACTCCCTGTTGGAGTGTCTCCTTGTTCTAATATATTAAATAATCTTTTATGTTGATCCATGATCTCTTCATCAGAGTCCATCATCTTATCAATTTGGCTTTGTAGCTTGTCCACATGTCTCTCTAATTTATCCACTTTATCTTCATGTACTGCTTGAATCGTAGAGAGTTCAAATGTACGGCTAAGACTCCAGCCACCCAGGGCTATGAGTAATCCAACCAATAATGTCATTAGCTTGTCAGCCATTAATCTCCCATTACTTCACGTTGGAGGTCTTTGATATCCCACTGTTGATCTCTAACTGAGTCTGTGGTTTTTCTAAGGATTTCTTCCAAAGCTCTGAAGTATGCATTTACTTCTGTTACCCTAGCATTAACATTAAACATCTCTCTTGTAAACTCCTCTTTATCTTGGGCATATTTATCAAAGATTATTTGAATATCCTTGTTTAACATCATCACTTGTTGCTTATTTTCTTCAATGGTTTCAGTTAAATTAATAATATATTTAACTGATCCAAAGGTTGCAGCCAGGATGGATACCACGATAGGTACTATTACTACGAGCTTACTCTTACTCAGATCCATTTGTCTTTAGCTCCATTTGTTTTTGGTGTTCTTGTTTCATAATCTCATCAAAAAGATTATCATTTGTTCGCTGTCTTTTCTCTTCTTTTTTAAGGAATTTCATATCTCTACATTTTTTAGCGACAAGTTCTAGTTCAGGTCCCATCTCGATGTTTCTATATTTTCTACAGATTTTAAGAAGTTCTAGTTGATGTCTAAGTTCGTATCTTTCTTCTTGTTGTTTTTTAAATTTTTTATCGCAAGTATTTCCAAATTTAAAACGAAAGTTTACTCCTACTCTGTACTCATGATCTTCATGAGAGCTTGAACCTCTGTCGATGTATTCCATTCCGCCTTGTCTATATTCTACGTAAGGAGTTATATCGCCAGCATAACAGTCACGCCAGTTTTGACCAAGGTATTCGTTTTTTGCTTGGGCCATAGTGCATGTTGCTACCCATAAGAGAGCGATAATAAGAGACGATACTAAATACTTCATCCATCTAGTTTCCCTGTCCCTTCTTTTTCTTGCGATTCTTTTTGCCCTTAAGAGCTTTAAAGTTTTGTATCTCATTTTGTATTACCTCAATTTTCATTTTAATCACAACCATATCTTGTGATAAGGAAAATGATCTTTGTAGTGACCATCCTCCGAGCGCTAATACAATAGCGAGTAGTGCCGTTATTAATTTGTCGTTCATTTAATTACAGTTTAGTTTATCTAAGTCGGCTGGTTTCTCTCCATTAAAAAACCAAACCCATGAAGAAATCTTAGTTCCTTCTTGGGTGTAGGTACATTTGTTACCTACCGAGCAGGCGCTTAAAGCAAATAATAATGCTAGCACCAGAAATAATTTATTCATTTTCCCCCTTCGGTGCAGGACCAATCCGAACGGCATGTTCGTAAGTTGATTGTTCCGCTTTTTCTTGTTCTTCGTTTACGCGACAACATGTACCTGATTTTTCTTTTTCTTTGGTATGCATATTGCAAGTTTGTTTTTCTTTTACTGACATACTTCACACTCTTCTAACTCATGTTCGCATACAGTGCAACTACATACACCATACATGTCCCCGTGTTCTTTTAAAGAACAGTGACAGTTGCAATTACAATTTTTACATTTAATCATTTTTTTTTCCTTACTATACCCCAGCTATTTTTAGCTGTCTCGGGTTTTGTTGTCTCCATGTCATAGAAGAACTTATCAGAATCTTCTGTTTTCCATTTCATGTCATCCTCTACATTCCATTCAGTTGTTTGTGTCTTCCAATCATAAGGAATATCATCCCTCACTGTGAAAGAAGGAATACTCCATATCAATCTATTGTTTGGTTGAGCTGCATAGTTTCCATTTTCTAGAGAGAGAATGTGTGCGCATTTATGTTCCTGCGGTATTTCGGAATGATCCGTATCTATTATATTACTCTCTGGATGAGCCCAGTCAACTGTAAATAAGTAGGCACCTGGGTACCATTTCTTATCTTTTCCTAAGAATTTTCCGGATTGTCCGTCTAAGATATCAAAAGAAGAAACAGCAGGATAATAACTGAAACAATTCCAAAGCTCCAGCTCGTCCAGCCGCATCCGAGGAACGTCCTCTGGCTTATATCCTCTCTGTATAAATGCACTAATCGGGAGACGATAGTAGATAGCACCATTTTCCATAATTGCATGAAAGAGTATAGGACGCCCTGTAATCGATGCGAGGCCAAAGATAACGCAGTCTTCCACTTCTCCATGGTGTTCTTTGAGATCATAGAGATATTCTCTCCTGATCTGACAATAGATCACAGGGATGTTTGCGTTTAAATATGCCATTCAACATAGTCCTCGCTTTAGAATGCTGAGATAATTAAAACAACTACCACAACAGCTACTGCTATTGATATTTTCTTATGAGCTTTTGCTTTTGCCCATAGGTCATTAATCATGTCCATAGTTTCCTCCTTGTTAATCATAAATATCTCCCCAGTTTTTTCCGAACTCAGAGTCTACCTTATTAGGTACTTCTAGATCAACTGCTGATTCCATTATCTCCACGATCTTTTTGGCCTGTTTATCATCTTCTATAGATAAATCAAGTTCATCATGAATCTGAATATGAGCAACAATTCCTTCTTTGTATAATTCCAACATAGATTTTTTTGTCATATCAGCTGCTGATCCTTGTATAAGTTTATTTAATGCTTTGTAAGTATAGGCTCTTTTAATTCCTGGTCCATGTTCCCTGAGCGCATCCTCATGACTCATAGCTTTATGCATACCGAAACTGTTTGGTTCCCATAAATGAAATCTGCATAATCGTCCTAGCAAAGTTCTAATTTGTCCTCGGTCCTGTGCCCGATTCGATGCTTTCTCCATCAGTTGTTTAACAAAGGGAACTCTACTGTGATAAGTGTTAAATAATTCTGCAGCTTTTTCTTTTGTGACTCCAAGTTCTGCTTGAAGTTTAGCTTTACCCATTCCATAAAATAATCCTAGGTTAATTGTCTTGGCTTGTGATCGAGGAATCTCTGCCATGTCCGCTACGGTTTGGTGAAAATCAGATTTACTATTTTCTTTATAAGAGTCTACTACTTCATAAACGGATGGTAATTTATATAGAGAAGCATAATGCACAACAAGTCTAGGCTCTTGTTGATTATAATCAAAACAACCCCACTTACATCCATCTTCTGGAATAAATAAACTTCTAATCTTTGGTCCAAGATCTTTATTTCGTGCAGGAATTTGTTGGAGGTTAGGGTTTTGGTAAGAAAATCTTCCGGTTACTGTTCCTCCTCCTGCATTTCTAAGTTGATTTATCTCTGCATGAATTCTTCCATTGTGTTCATATCTAATGATTGAATCAATAAAAGTTGTATAAGCTTTATTAATTTCCCTGGCTTGAGCAATCATTCTAACCACCGGATGTTTATGTTCTTGTAAAAAATTTTTAGTAAAAGAAGGAGCATCAGTTTTTTCTGTACGAGGATATTCTATTTTTAACATATCAAATACATTAGCTACTGATCGTGCTGCCCATATCTGGGTATCAACATTAGTTTCTTTTTTTATTTTCTCTAACAGCTCTCTTTCTGCTTGTTTAAATTCTTTTTTCATAGCATGCGCTCTTTCAATATCTACACGCACTCCTTTAAATCTCATATCAACTAGACATGGAAATAAATCTGTTTCTAAATCAAAAATATCTTCTAGGTCTTGATGAATAATTTCTTTCTTAAGTTCCTGCCATAATCCTAAAGTAATTTCAGCATCTCGTTCTGCATAAGATCCAGCATGCATCGCAGGAAGCTTATACATTTCTGCTTTGGGATCTATTCCCCATTCCTCTGCGGCTTCGGCTAGTCCTGCCTCATTTTTTCCATAACCTAAATAATGCCAGGATAAACTATTGAGATCATATCTAAATCGATTCTCATCCGTTAAAGCGGAAGCAATCATGGTACAGACAATGTCTCCGTTTATTTTTAAACCCAGAGATCTAATCCAACAGACATCGTAAATGGCGTTGTGAAAAATTTTTGTTGATGGGGATTCTAGAATATCTTTAAACCAATTTAAAACTTGCTTACGATCCATATTACCACCACCCTCATGAGCAATGGGAAAATATCCTTTGTAATGAGAAGTAGCAACAGCTATACCAATCACATCCCCATTTTGGATAACAGAACCCGATCCTTTTTTAATAAGATCAGGATCTTTTGTTTCTAAATCTATTGCAATTTCATCTACCTTTCGAAGGTCTGGAAACTCTGTAGGTTTTACCCATTCAGTTCTGGCTTCGAATCTAGGAATACGCATTAGTTATGTGGGCACCTTTCTTTGTTAAGTTTTTTTAATTCACCAAGTTTTACTTTATCGTTAACAACTCCTTTATCCTTAAGCTCTTTCCATTTTCTATAACCATCAACCCAACTTTCTTGAGGGCCATAATCTCTTTCAATGATCATATCAATATAATGTTTAGCCTTTTCCAAATCTTCGACTTCTCCTTTATATGCATGTCTGCAGATATATTTAATAGCATTTCCTTCTGCAAATTGCAATTTGTTCTTGTTTATAAACTCGCTAGGTTGCACCACCATATTTTTGTAGTGGGATCCTCCTACTTGTTTATTGTACACTTTCGATGTCATATCCTTTATCCTCCTTTTTAGCTGTCATAATGTATAAATTTTGTTTAGCACGCGTGACACCCACATACCAAATTCTGTTTTCTTCGTCTTCTTTATCAGGGCTTTTATCAACGGCCTCCCTAATAGTTTTAGTATTATCTAAGATAAGTAAAACATTTTCAGCTTCTCCTCCTTTTGCAGAATGAATTGTTGAAAGCTTAACTCTAGCTTCTTCAGATAATTTCTCACCACTTTGTAACATATCCCTAATATAGAGACTGTCTTCTGGTTCTGTTTCAAAAATCTCATACCATCTTTGAGTATGGCTATACCCAAATTCTTTAAGGTCGTACATGCGTTCTTCTTTTTGAGGAAAGTCTTTTCCGAGATATTCAAATAAATCTCTGCATTCAGAAATAGAGAGCAATGATCCGTTGGTCCATCTCGTAAAATTTTGAATTGCATCGTATAGTCTTGTCTTATAACTCTTTCTGTTTTTATATTCAAAATATATTCCCATCTCTCTTAGCTCTGGCTTGAGTTTAATAAGTCTGTCATTATACCGAGCTAATATTAACCAATTTCCTTTATACAAAGGAACATCGGAAAGCGTCATTACTGGATGTACATTCCCATCCACATCTCTTGCTTTCCATTCTTTTTTTATTCTCCTATCCTCTGGTATTCTACTTAAAATATTGTCCGCAATGTGTTGAACTTGTTTGGGAACTCGATAGGATTGAGGTAAAACTATTTCTTTCGCTGGTTCTTGTTGAAATCTTTTAACATCAGCACCTGCCCAACCATAAATAGCTTGATCATCATCGCCAGCTAATATAACATGTTTGGAGTTTTTCTTTAGAAGATCAAACATTTTCCATTGAATTGGTGATAAATCTTGTGCTTCATCTATGAAGACGACGTCATATTTTGGACACAATTTTGACACAATAAATTTTTCAATCATGTCGGTGTAATCTTTTAAGTAAAAAGATTTTTTATAATTATCTAATTCATCTCTTAAAATAAAAAGTAAATTTTTATCCAGGTCATAGGAATACATTCCTGTATTATATTCATCGTCAACTGAAACTTCTTTTATCCGAGCGGCATTAATAATATTAAAATACTCACTGTCCGAATCTACAAAGCCTGTCTTCTCTTCTCCCTCACTGTATACTGTCACTTCAATTCCAAGTTCTCTACCAATGTCTTCGTAATGCTCGTCCTGCATCACTTCACTTTTTTTCATTCCTAATTTCCAAAAGGCTAGTGAGTGTAGGGTTCTGAAATGTTTTAATTTCTTCTCCGTTAGGTCAGGAAAGCTGTCCAACATTCTATTTTTTGCTTCATTTGCAGCCTTTTTAGTGAAGGCAAAATAGCCTATTTTATCTAAAGGAGTGCCTAGTTTTAAAAATGTTTTAACATATTTTAAAAGACGAGTTGTTTTCCCTGTTCCCGGAGGCCCGAGTATTTTTCTCATCATATGATATCCTTTTTATGTTTCAATTTAGTGTGGTGAATGGGAACGTTTTCAAATTCTGCTATAGAAATTTTTACGACGTTTTTAGTAGAAGTATTATATTTTCCTTTCTCTTTCGTTGGGAATCTTTTTTGTTCCATAAATTCTATGTCACAATTTTCATAAGTTTTCATCATCATGTTTCCTGTTTTATCTTCACTGTATTTCCAATTTTTAGATTTTAATTTGTCATAAAATTTATCAAATTTAAAATAGGCATACCCTTCTTCAATTAATACTGTTCCTGATTTAAACCCAGCATCGTTCATAGCTTTAGGACCATTAATTTTAGAATGTAAAACATCATGTAATTTTTCCTTAGAGCTTGTTCCGATAGGAGGAGTGACTATCTTTTGCGTTTTCCATAAGGCATCTAATACCGTTTGATCTTCATCACCTTTAATAATAGGTGGAGGAAATCCAGCAGCTTTGGCTATTGCATTTCTTCTTTTACGCTGATCATTTACGTGTTCAACAGAACGACAATGAACTGTGGCTGTACTGATACCATCCGGTTTAATAACATCAAACTCATATTCAGGTTCAGGATCAAGATCAATTTTCTTGAGGTTGGTTAACACTGGATAAGTTCCTTTTGATCCAGCCAACACTCCATATTTTTTCTTAACACATATTCCTTTTTTACAATGATCATTAATAGGACTTTGAGTACAAGTGTATCCTTTAAGAGATCGTGCCCAGGATCTTACTTTGGCGCTTAATATTTTATCATCCCATGCGTTTGCATGTTGTTCAGCAAAGTATTTTACAGGAGCATTCTTAACTTTTTGTTTCCAGGTATCTGCGAACTTCATTTTAACGAAGACATGGTAGTTATACATGAATCTATCTTTGCCATCGAAAGTTGGGTCTTTCATTATGGTAGAAAGATGGGCCAGACAAGGAGGACCGTCTTTAAAATCGTCATCAGCTCCTTCATATATTTGTCTATCTATACCTTCTGTTATCTCGTTTAAGCTGTCTTTTCCTACTACATTAGCTTCGGCTACTTTAATAAACTCTTCAAAAGTAAAAGGGGTTCCATCTATGTTTAATGCTCTCCGTTCTGTTTTTTTATAATAAGGGAGATTAATAAATTGCCCTGGTCTTAAACGATCATGTTCAGGATCTCGTGTTAACTGTGTTTGCTTGGGGAAAATTTCACAGTCTGGTTTTAATTTAAAGAGAGGGAGAAGATTACTTAAAAAAGAAACTAAAAGAGTGGCGGATATAAAATCCTTCATAAAAATAAAGAGATGTAGCCCTCCACTTTTAGATTCAATCGGGATTAAAGGTAATTTAAATTCTTGAATTTTGTCTATAAAAAATTTCTTGTCGTAGTTTATATAGATTTTTGGATCTATATCAATGAGTCCAAACTTAACTTCAGAGTTTTCGTTGGTAGGCTGAATACCTACAGATTTAGCGCCCGTTAAATGGTCGATATAGATTTGATCTGTAAATTCTTCATAAGCCCATCTATAGTCTGGTTTCTTTTTACCACTAACCGGATCAATTTGGACATTGGTCCAATCAGCGACACCATACGCGCGTCTATATCCATTAAATAAATTTATATACTTCTTATCCATAATTATCTTTCGAAAGGGCGGGTTAAGTCTCCCGCTCCCGCCCTTTTTTTAATCGATGTCTCGATTAAAACTTAAAAGTGCGAATCAGACCCTTTTGGCTTATCAGAGCCGTGCTTCGCTTTAACACTTCCTTTAGAAATGTTTTCAGAAAAAGTTTTAGCTTGCTGATACATTTGAGTATCTGTTACAGGACCAAGTTTACTTACTTCCCAACCAAACCAAGTGCCTTTATCGTTAGACATTTGAGTAGTTTTTAGTTTGTAAATGTGGCTGAAAGATGCCGGTGTAAATAATCCGTTCTTACCTTTCATTTTAATCCCACTCATCATGGAGTTCCACTTTCTACTAATTTTTAATTGAGTAGATTTCATAGAAATCAATGCTGTTGAAGGACTATCTCCTAAGATAATTACAAAATGAGATGCTGTCTTCTCGATATAATTACCATTCGGTAATCTATCTTTGTAGTTTGCATCTGGTTTTGTTTTTGACATGATGTCAGATGAAGAGTCATAGATTGCAATTGGTGCACCTAATCCTTCTCCTCTATCTTTCCATTCTATGTACTCGAGTTTATAAAAGCATGGAATGACATCAATGCCCTTCACGCCATCATATAACTCACCAGTGACAGAATTGAAAATCATTCCTGCCTTGGCACCTTTGACATATTTACCATCTCTTTCGTTTACTTCAGGTGATAACTGTCCAAGGATTTTTAGAAACGGCAACGCCAAGTCTTGCTGACTGATATTGCCTAAACCCTTACTTGCATCCTGTTCAAATACATTGGCAGGAAGAGAAGCGTTTGTTTTTTGTTGTACCTCGTTCATGTTTATTGTTTCCTTGTTATTTTGGTTCGGCTGCCTGCGAACACGTTAAATAAGTCAGTGGGAATCTCTTGTCCAGCTTCCAGACGCTCTCTGACTAATGCTTTTAATGTCATCGGTTCAACCTTTAATTTCTGGACAGGTTCAAAACCTTGACGTTGTGCAAGGGTCGCATAATCTGCGGCCTTGTTATCTTCGCCACGACCAAAAGCAACAGTAACCTCATTTTTAATAAGATCACCTAGGTCGTTATCTCGAAGCCATTTAAATGCCTCTTCCCTTTTTGCAATCGGGATCGATGCACCGTAGACGGGTTTAACTTCAACTGAAGATCCGTCTGCTAATTTTAGTGTGGAGATATTCATTTCCTGCATCATTGTAGGAATAACTTCTCCGGATACCAATTCTACCTTTCTTTTAAGTTCTTTCAACTCTTTTTCTTTAGTAGAATACTCATCCTCTAGTTGTTTTAGTTTTACTACTTGATCAGATAAATTTTTGGCTTCATTTACTGAATTCAAATCTTCTCTCTGATCTTTTTCAAAATCAATACTACTCATTTATTTCTCCTTTCTCTCTTAGATTTATAGTAATAGGATAATATTGATTTTCTTGTTTATCCCATTTTAATAACCTGTATTTTCCATTTGTAATGTCCGAAGCGATTGAACAGGCTACTCCGATAATGGCGGGATCTCCTGTTAATAATAAATAGTCAGTGGGTCGGTAATTTTTCATCAGATTTCTTAATTTAAAAATTAATGGACCTGGAGAAAAAATAATCTGAGAAAATTCAGGTAACAAAAACTTGAATTTTCCATACCTAGAAGCGCTCATTATGTTAATCTTAGGTATACCTGCTTTCGTGCCTGGTATTTCTTGAATAACATAAACAATAGACTGCCATCGTTCATTAGGGGCTGGTTCACATTTAAAAGTACTAAACATATTTATTTATCTCGCTTTCTAACATTGACAAACTATATAAGATATTCTATATATTAAGTCAAGAAAGAATATATGAATTATAAATTTAAGACCCCGCCTTATGGTCATCAGATTAAGGCTTTAGAAATGTCATGGAATAAATCTTATTTTGCTTATTTCATGGAAATGGGTACCGGTAAATCGAAGGTCCTTATTGATAATATAGCTATGTTATATGATCAAGGTAAGATAAATGGCGCTTTAATTATATCTCCTAAAGGAGTAACTGGCACTTGGTATGAACAAGAAATTCCTACTCATCTTCCCAACCACATAGAAAAAGAAGTAGTTTTATGGCAAGCTAATATAACAAAAGGTCAATCTAAAAAGTTAGGAAGATTATTTAAGACAGGAGAAGAATTACATATTTTGGTAATGAATGTAGAAGCTTTTTCAACTCAAAAGGGAATTGATTTTGCTTCTAAATTTTTAGTCTGCCATAATACTTTAATGGCGGTGGATGAAAGTACCACTATAAAAAATCCAGATGCTAAGAGAACTAAAAATATTTGTAAATTAAGTGCTCATACAAAGTACAGAAGAATTTTAACAGGCTCTCCTGTGACTAAATCTCCCTTGGATCTTTATAAACAATGTGAATTTTTACAACCTGAATTATTAGGCCATTCTTCTTATTATACTTTTAGAACAAGATATGCGGTTATGAAGACCGCTAATTTTGGAGGAAGATCCGTACAAATTGTGGTTGGTTATAGAAATTTAGATGAGTTGTCTGAAAAACTAAAACCTTTTTCTTATCGGGTTTTAAAAGATGAATGTTTAGATCTACCGGCTAAAACTTACATGAAAAGATCCGTTAAATTATCGGCTGAACAAGAGAAAGTTTATAAACAAATGAAACACTTAGCATTAGCTGAACTAGAAGGTAAAACCATGACTACGGCTACTGTATTAACTCAGCTCATGAGACTTCAACAAATTACTTGTGGTCATTTTAAGTCTGATGATGGAACTATCCAACATATTAAAAGTAATCGAATGGATGAGCTTTTAAATGTTTTAGATGAAGTGGAAGGAAAAGCTGTTATTTGGGCTCATTGGCAACAAGATGTGGAACAGATAATGAAAGCTATTAGAAAAGATTATGGTCATGGAGCTGTTGTGGATTATTATGGCTTAACTCCTAATAATGAAAGACAGACTAATATTGAAAGATTTCAAAATGATGACAAATGTAGATTTTTCGTAGGAACTCCACAAACGGGTGGTTATGGTATTACTCTAACATCTGCTTCAACGATGATTTATTATTCTAATGGTTATGACTTGGAAAAACGTCAACAGTCAGAAGCACGAATAGATCGAATCGGCCAAAAATTTCCAATGACCTATATTGACCTCATAGTTGAAGATACCGTGGATACACGAATTGTGAAAGCTTTAAGAAAAAAAGTAAATATCGCTTCTAAGATTATGGGTGAAGAATTAAAAGCTTGGATCTAACGTAGGATTTTCTAGGAGCAGAGTAAAACTTCGCTCAAAAATTTTTCCCTAATTACACCATTGCGTCGTATTTTGTGGCGCCGTTGATTTTGGTAGCTTTTAAATACTGTCTTCTTTTTTGATTTTGAGAAAAGCTGCAGTGCACCCACCCCGAGTTCGGATCTGATTCTTTCCAGTACTCGAGAATAAGTTGGTCGTATTCCAGGTTTTCATTAATGTAATCTGCTAATTCTTTATTAGATACTCCAAAGATTTCGAAGTCCGCCGCTTCTCCTTTTGCATGTTGCGAGGTAGTTTTGCTGCCGATGGCAACACACAGCTCCGGGGAGCGATATCCGCTAGAAATGGTCACTACGCGTCCAAAATGGTCTCGAACAGGCTGTAGGATCGACGTACAGAGCGATTTCAGGTTCTCCTGGTGCTCAGCACTAGGGGTATTATCAATGCCCTTCCTCTCAGCTGTCTGGCTCTTTGTGAGCTCTTGCAAGCTAAAATTTTCACTTAGTTTCATCTTTCTTCTCCTCTTGTAGTTTGTCTAAGTCTTGTGTTGTATATTCTAGTTTCTGTAATGCTCTTTTTAACGCAGAGTCTTTTGCTTTGCAAGCATCAGTTAGTTCATTGACCTGTTCTTTAAGAACTCTCACCTGTTCTTTATACTCCGCAATAATTTCTTGGTAATCTGCTTTAGACATATATGGTTAAGAATTAAATTCCTCTACCGAATAGTATACTAAGTTTTTGTTGAGTTGTTAACTGGTTATATGGAACATTTCCACCAGCTCCGCCTCCTTGAGCGGTTACTGTGGCTTGATCCACGCTTGGTAGATTCAATGAACCAGGGGTAGTTATTGGGGTACCCGCATCCATAGGCATTAATGGATTTTCTACATTAGGAAAAGCTGGCTCGTTTAAAGAAAGGCCCTGTAGTTGTGATCTAATAGAATTAATTGCGGACGCTGCAGCGTTATATGGATTAGTTTCTCCCAGCTTTTTAGCATTATCGGCAAAGGCTCTTCTAACATTTAATGAGGGAGTGTAAGGTCGAAAGATCCCATTTTCAATGGCACTTTTTTCCATCAGAGAAATATCTACACTTTTATTATATGCTCCTCTGGTTATTCCTAATGTCTTAGCTGCATCTAAATCTAACATCAGTTTTTTCTTAACATTAAACAGAGCTCTATTAGCATTGATGTATGCATCTACAATTTCTCTAGGTTCTATAGGTCCACCTCTCAAAGATTCTCTGGTAAATAAAGATCCTGATTGTCTAACTCCTTGTTTATAGTCAGCGACTTTAAATTTAATTGTTCGTTCAGGATTAATATTCACAGCTCTGAAACCAAAGAGTCCTGCAAACTCATCCCCAAATTCATATTCTTGGCCGTACTCATCGTACTTACCTCTAGTAATAACATCTACTTCTTTAATAGATCTATCTAATCTTTTAAACTGATCAAAAGAGAAAGGCATTTGAGCTTTAACTAAGTGTTCAAATATTTTAGTAGCTTTATTTCCTCCACTATCTTGTTCATTATAAACTTCATAACCTTCTCTAGTTCTTCCACCTCTCATGATAATATCTGATACAGCTTCAGTCCAAATCGATTCACTAATAAATGGCTCACCAAATTCTTTCATGGATTCAAAGACACCAGCTAATAAATCATTCATGATCCCATCTTCAGGAGCACCATCAGCTACTTGATTAATAACCGTTTGAAGAGGTCTGATTAAGGTATCGTATGCATTAGCGTGACTGAAGTCGACATACTTAAAGTTCCCTTCTTCATCTTTAATAGGAAGGATGGTAGAGTTTTGAGACCAGTCCGCTACATATCTTCTAATGGCTTCTCGTTCTTCATCCGTTACATCGTAAATCGTTTGGAACATTTTTTGAGTTGCGTAAGGTACTGCTGCAACTGTTGTCGTAAATCCGAACAGTCTAGTGTAACCTATGCCTTGGAAAGGTCTAATGACTTGACCATTCGCTAACGTATAAGTTTGATTAATTTCTCTTAATGCTCTTTGAACTATGTTCACTCCTGTTCTTGCGATCTCTGCCGGAAATGATACGAAGTTTCCAATTGGAAGTTTACGTAAGCCTTTAATAAAATCAGGGACGTAATCATAGTTAGGAATATTATTCTTAACAATGTCCGCTGCTTCTTTCTCTAACCAATCTTCGGTAACTTCAATCCATTCTCCCTTAGCATTTTTCATCCAGGCATCTTTAGTTCCTCTGGCAACTCCTTGTTTTTCTAAAGCTCTTGTCAGTCTAGCTTTTTCTATAGCCCAAGAATAAATTTTCCAGAAGTCATCTTCAGCGGTGTAGAGATCTTGACCAACTGATTTTATTTTAGAGAGTTGTTTCATTAAACCTCTCATACCTTTTTGGTAGCTCATGGTTGCACCAAAGTTTATATCTTCTAGTAGTCTGGAAAGATCTCCGAGTCTTACGTTACTGTTTACCACTCCTAATCTAATAAGCTTATCGTATAAATCATTTTGTTGTCTTGTTCCTTTTAATGGAGTTTGTAATGCCTGATAGGCTAACTTCATTGGATTCTCTACCAATTCTTTACCAGCCACCGTTACATTGACTTTACTAAAGTTGGCAGGAATAATTCCATTAGCTGCTGCGAAAGCTCCTGCACTTATAAAGTTTCTCATGTGAGTGATAGGAGATAAAATTGTTTTAGCGATCTGTGATGTGGCTTTAGGATATAAAAGAAGTCCTGTGTACATGTCTCCTAACATTTCACTTCCCATTAATGTAAAACCTTTAGTATTAATTCCTTGTGTCTCAAGAGCCTCAGCTAATCCTGGACGTGCATAGTAAGGAGTTCCTACATCTCCAAAAGGGTTACTTGCACCTGAGGACATGCCGACTCTTCCTGCTCCTGCCTGATCTATAACTTGAATAGGTCTAAAGTCTTCACCAAAAAATAACTTGGCATCATCTTGACTCTTGGTAAACATAGGCATGATATCTGTTTTACCTGTCGCATCTATTTCAGCTTTGGCTTTAGCTAATAGCTCATCATTCTTGTTAAATATATTTCTAAAAAAGATATTTCTTTGAGCAACTAAAGAAAGTTTAGCCATACCACCCAAGATAGTTTGCATAGGGTTTTGTTGTTTACCTAATAGTTTTTCAAAAGCCGGTCTAAATTGAGGATCAATTTGTGAGAGATTAGGTTTAGGTATTCTTCTTCTTGTTGCCTCGTCTAAAGTAGTTTTACCTGCAAAGAAATCAGGAATAGTAAAATAAGGATCAGAAGGTTTATCCATTCTCATTCCTTTAGGGAGCTTAGCGGTATCTAAAATTATTGCTACCGATTGTTCTGCTTCAAGATCGGTTAGGGTTTTGCCTGGGTTAACTTCTGCATAAGTTTTTTTAAATATATTTTTAACTTCGTCGACAGCTTCTTGTGTGGGTTTATATCTAAGCCACGGAATAATACTTTTATTCTGCATAACATCATAAGTAGCCCCTAAGTAATCTTTAAATTTATCTCCAAAGGCATCTTTGAATTTTTTCATTTCATCAGGCTCAAGGTTTCTTCCAATGGCTGTAAAGAGATCATCCCATCGTTTTCTAATTTGGCCAAGACCTACAAATAATGAAGCGACGTCGTCACTCTTAGCGCCTAAATTTGTAAGCTTTTCCTCAAGGGCTAGTAGTTGCTTACGATTCATTTCCCCCCACTGAGAAACCATTCTTCCTGTAGGAGCTCCATCGATAACTTCATCAACCAGTTTAGGATCTCCGGATAAAAGGAGATCATTAATTTCTTTTAAAAGTACATTTCGCTCTCCCTGTTTTTGTGTATTCCATATGGTTCTAAGAGGAGGAAAGACACCATCAATTAATTTATCTACATCTCTAGATATATTTTTAGCGAGTACGGTATCCGCACCTCTCATTCCTTTAGAAGTTCTTTCTATATCAAAAAATTCTTGTGTCTTATCACTCCGTGCTCTAAATTTTCCTGCCACTTTATCAATCAATCGATCAATTTTACTATTGGCAATGTCTAATTTTTCTCCACGACCTGCTAATCTTTTAATAGTAGATCCTATGCCACCAACAACTCCTGTGAACAAAGCTCCTTCCGTTCCAAACTTAACTCGGTTTAATAAATCTCTAACAGCATCTTCACCTTCGCCTCTAGTAATTTCTGTAGGTCCACCAATTAAATCTCCCAAGCTACCAATCTTTTCTACATCACCAACAAAGACTCCTTCAGCAACACCACCGGCTAATGCACCAGCAATGAATTGATTGGTCTTACCTCTTGCGTTTAAACGTGTAGCTTCTTGAACACCTTTTTGAAGAGAAGGATTTGAAAGTTGTAAATACTTACCACTCTTTTTAGCTAGCATTGATTGCTTAGCAAGTTGACTTCCTAGTTTAAAACCATAACCACCAGGTACCCCGATGTTAACTAAGAGTTCTGTAATTTTTCCTGCGGCTGTGGCTTCAGCTTTCTCGTCCCATGTTGTAAGATCATCAAACCATTGTTCAACAGCTGCGGCTTTACCTGAGTTCACACCCAGATCCATAAGCGTTGCGCCTAATGAAAATAATCCTTTGGGAATTTGTAAAAATCCAGAACCTATACCTGCTAGCATAGATTCAAATGTTCCTACTTTATTAGAAGGTCCAGATTGATATGCGTCAAGTTCAGCAAGAGTAGGCATGAATCCTCCCTACCATTTATATTCGACAGTTAAATCTTCGTTTACTTTAACCGCTCGGTCACCTACGATATAGTATCCAGGTTTTCTGTCACTAATTGACTCTATAAATTTTATTTCTACATCTGGTACAGCTTTATTATTGTTTGCAAATTCTTTCCAGCTCTTATCTTCTGTAGAAAATTCTCTGATTGGAATGCCTTCTCCTGAAGATTTTAAAGCAGAGCTTAAAAGATTACCATCCACAGCACCTGTTTTACTATACACAGCCATAACGGTATCTTCAAAGTCAGGCACTTTAGCTAAATGATCTAAAGCTGCTTTTTCAGTTTTAAATACACCCGCGGCTACTAAGTCTCTTGCATTTGCTTTAAGTTGACTTCCTTTACCTTTAGCGATATCTTTTTCAATCTCACCTTTAGTCATCATTAAACCAACAGCTTCTCTAATCTGTTCAGGTTTATCGAATCGTTTGCTTGTTTGTTCTACAATTGGATCAATTAATTCTCTACCAATGTTTTTCTTATCAAGAGTTCCTCTTTGAAGAATGGTTTGACCGGCATCAATTAAAGCATCATAAGCTGCTGTCTTTTTAGCCTTGTCATAGCCCATAATTTCTAAAAGATTATTGACTCTTTTATCTCTGTCAGCTTTAGCGTTTTTAAGTTTGGTGTCTTCTATTAATTTTTTCTCTGCCTCAGTTAGTTTTTTAACTTTAGGTGTGTCTTTATCGTCAGGTTTTTCTTCTGCAACTTCATCTTTCCAAGCAGATTCTATTCCTTCTACTTCCCAAGGTAAATATTTTTCGAGGCTTTTTGGAGTTAGTGCTTCTGCAGTCCATTTAGGAATACCTACGAGAGCGGCTTTTCCAATGGCTTGACCAGGTTCGGTTGTAGCAGCATAAGGTATACCTCCATAAGTCCACCATGGATTCTTTTGAGCGAATCCTTTTACCATTTCCCAATTAGTACGAGGTGTTTTAGTAATTCTATCTTGTATACGGCCTCTCATTCCTATAGGCACGCTTGTCGAAGGTTGGGTAATCTTCATTCGAGGAATCATGTCAGGTTTAATTTTACTCCAACCTGATTTAATTCCTCTCATAGCCCAAGGTGCAGCTCTGCCAGCCCATGATAGGGCTGCAGGAATACCAAAGAAAGCTGCATGATGAGCTCTTCCTGATGAATCTTTAGGGAAAATAGGGTTACCTACAAGCGCAGCTCTACCTCCACCTGCGTGTGGCTCTCTAATGCCATGCATGATCCCTTGTTTAATTGGGCCACCCATTCTAAACATTGGTCTATTGAGTGTTCTCATAATTAATTCCTATCCTGGAAATATTTTACCATACAATCCACCAATACCTAAGGCAGTTCCTAGAGCTGAGGCCCAAGGATCTTGTGGTTGTGGAGTTTGATATTGCATTCCTGCAACTCCACCTGCTAGTCCTGTAATTCCTGTACCATACTGCGATAGTCTTCCGTAAGGTTCATAAGCTGCAGTCTGTGCCGCTTGTTGTTGAGCTCCTAATTGAGCTTGAGTCAGTCCTTGTCTTAAACTTCCCATTTGTCCAAGAGCTCCAATGTCTGCTCCTAAACCTGCTCTTTGAAAATTAGATAAACCAAATTGATTAGCTGCAAGTTGCCCTTGATTAGTAAAAGCTTGTTGCGCTTGTTGCTGTGCTTGTTGTAATCCGGACTGTAACATTTGAGCTCTTAAACCTTCTCGGTTAGCTAAAGTATCTGCATCATACTGACCCAGCATTGCTCCTTCTCTTCCACCACCAAAGCCACCTGTACCTACGGCTGCGTCTCGAATAGCTTGTTGACCAGCTGTTCTTGATAAATCGTATTGTCTTAAGGTCTCATCAATAACATCCGTTTGATAAGGCGACATAAACGGTTGGTAAGCTTGTGCGCCTGTCAATCCTCCTTGAGCTGTTATCGCTTGTTGAGCCGCTGTTAAATAAGGAGCGTATGATCCCACTCCTTGTGTAGCTAAACCAATTGCTTGGGTTTGTAAGGGATCTTCACCTGCAACAAATTGTTGACCGGTAAATTTACTTGTATCTATCGGTACTGAGTATGTGGCCGTTGCCTGTTTGGCGAAATCCTTCGCTGTATCTTCTAAATATCCTGGTAATGCCATTACGCTATCCTCGTTTCTAGTTGTTTCATATTATCATACATTCCCTGAGCCCCGAGTCCTTGAGACTCTTCAGAAATCTGTCCACCTGCTTCTAGGTGATTCATCATATTTTCCATGACTTCTGCGCCAGCATCAATGTCACCACCGCCAGCGTTTCTTACAGCGTCTGCTGTAAATACAAATTCGTTTTTACTTAATCTTGCAGGAACATCGTCAGCTTTTTCTTTTCTTCCTATACCAACAAAGCCTCCTTCATTTCTATAATCTTTTTCTTTGCCCCCTAAATCTAATAAAGGCATGATGCCACCGTTTGCAGCAGCTACTCTTACACCACCACTTGGATAATCAAATTTATTATAAGCTGCAGGTGTTGTGTATCCTGCTACATGTGATCGAGGAACAGGACCTCCTCCTAGTAGACCTACTCGTCCACCTTTAGCAAAGCCTCCTACTTCACTTATAATTTGTAAATATTCTGGAGTATTACGAGCAATCTCTGCTGCTAGTTCGTATTCATAACCTAGATCCATTAAAATATTAAGACGTTCTTCAAACCAAGCGGGTCCAGCTGTCTGTCCTTCAATTTCTTCCATTTGATCGGTGACTACTTCATTTCCTTGCGGAGTCATAAACATTGACTCTTGATCTTCTACTAATTCTCCTAATCGATATCCTGATCTTCCACCTTTGTTCATCATCTGAGGTTGAGCTGGTGCCATCGGTCCTTGTTGTTGTGCTTGTTTTAATACTGCCATTTTAAATTGTTGATAAGACATCGTACCACCTTGGTTACGATACTTTTGGTATTCCATTTTTAACATGTTCTCCGCTTGAGCTTCTGCAACTCCTCCACCATTAGCGATACCTACTCTACCTCCATCTTTAGCTCCAGTAAAAAATCCTGGTTGAACATAATCCGATTGAGGTAAAAATCTTAAACTAGGATGTCGATCTCTGGCCATTTGATAAATATTAGAAATACTTGAAGGGGTAACATCAAATGTATCTTCGACCACTTCTTCTTCCTCGTCTCCACCCAGAAAAGGTAGGGCTGTTCCTGCTGCCAGTAAACTTCCCAGTCCTATTTTACCTAGAGAGAGTGCTCGCTCAGATCCTTTTCCAGTATGAAAAAGATTTCCTAATAATTTACCTTCACCAAATAATCCTTTGAGTTTATTCCCCCACCCAGTGCTACCACCCCAGGTACTACCGAATGCTTTAGGAGCAAAATAACCCAGACCCCCTATGATGGCTGCTTTGCCTAGTGGACTTTTAACAACTTTCTTAAGTCCTTTTCCTATTTTTTTAACTGCTTTTCCTAGAAAATAAGGTTGACGGATGCTTGTTATTCCGCCTTCTGCATATAATTGTTCTGGTTCTTGTGCACGTGATATCATAATTTTGCCTCAAAATTTCAATCTACTTTGTTTTTGCAAACAAATCAAGCTTCGGCATCATGACATGGACATCTCTTTGGATGTACTTTTCGTCTATACCTTTGGCCTTCCACTCTTCTTCCGTCTTATAAATCTCCCCGGTTTCCCTATGTTTTATGGTCGTCGTAATCTTAGTGGGCTTTAATACCGGTACATCTTCTCCGTCTATCTTTACAGTATCCATTATGTGTTCACCTGTTTTTTAATGTTTAAATAACTAACGGTCACTACTACTCCATCCGTCACTGTTCCTGCGGTCGTATATTTGAGCTCAGTATTTCCTTCTACTATCATGGGATTAGTGAGAATCTCTACACTTGCAGCGGTTGCTAAAGTTTGGGTATGAATGACTTCATAATTATTATTAGTGATGGTAATCGTAGGAGTGTTCCCTCCTGATTTATTAGTGACATGCAGAGACTTAATAATATAGGTCTCATTTACTAAAGGTTTCTGAGTACCTGCGGAGTCGGTTCCAAAAAATTTAACCGTTTCAGCGGTCGTTGAAGTATTTCCCCAGAATTTATATTCGTTTATTACAGCCATTATTCTACAAAGAAGCTAAGCGCTTCAATTTCCTGTCGCATTTCTTCCTGAAAAGAAGTGTTTAGTTTATTGATAACGGCGTCGAGATCTCTTACCAGTGATTGAAAAGTTTTTTGATCGTATTCTTTACTGGCACGCGTCAGCGCTTGGGTAATTTTTGCCATTATACAAGACTCGCTATTCCTTCTTCAACAATTTCTTCTTGGGGTCCTGAAGCTTGATCGTTCGCCAGGTCAATCAACATTTGATATTCCTCACCAGTTAATTCATGAAGAGGTTTTCCAAAGATATCCATGGACATATCATTTAATGCATCCATCGGATCAACAGCCGAAGCCTGGTCTCCATAAGGAACCCCTTGGTCTTGCATGAACTGATAAATATTTAAATCTTCTTGTACCTCTTCGGGATCTCCTCCTGCATATAAACCTACTCTTCCGCCTTGTGCCCATGAATGATGTCCTCTGGTATCGGCACCTGGTTTGGAAGATCTTGAAAATCCACCACCTAAAGTATAGCCACCACCTCGGTCTCGGGTATAATCATGACGTCCACCGTCTCCGCCACCATGAACACTAACCCCACTTGGGGATTGTGTAGTTGTTACATTTTTAATAGGAACTTTTTGTGTAGCGCCTCTACTATCTATTAATCCTCTATTAACTAATGCATTAAAAATATTTGTACTTAATCCTTTTCTTCCCATCTTGTTATATCGATTCATCGCCCAGTCTATTTTCTTCTGTTCCATTTCCTCTAAACTTTTACTGCCAAACATAGAATCAAAATTTTTATTAAATAAAAGATCAGAGCTAACTTTCAATCCACTCGGAGTATCTACAAGACTAAATTCCTGTCCTTTGTATTTTCCTCTGCCTGTTTGAGAATCCATGGACCCCATGATTGCATCATAAGCTCTTTGTTTAGCTTCCGGTCTTTTAAATTTTTCACCTAACCATTCAAGACCAGCCATGACCGGAGTTTTAATATTATCATACCATTTATTATCAATATTCCCACGATCGATGTCTTGCATTTTTAATATATGTTGCCAGTTAGGATCTAATTTATTTAATGTAGGGGTAACCACAGGATCCGGAAGATTATCTCCAGGTATAACACCCATCTCTGATCCCCAATTTTGTAAAGGAATATTTGCTGCATCATAAGCTGCTGCTTTATCTTCTAAATCATTAATGTTTAAACCAAACATACTTGTTTCCGTAGCATTAGGATCTCGTTTCGTTAAAGCCTCGATTGCACTTCTAGCTATAAAGGGAGAGGATGCCACAAGACCAGGTATTCCAAAAACAGTTCGTGCTGCTCCTACTCCAACATTCTTTGCTTTGCTTAAAGCACTCAATGCTTGAGGTGTTCCTCCCGTATGAAAAGTACCTCCCATACTCTGAGGCATAAAAGCTTTCCAAGGTGTCCAGTTTCTAAGAGCCTGCCAGTTCGTTGGTCGTATGTTGGTAGCTCCACTTTGAACGGGTTGAACGTTGGTTTGATAGAAGTTATTTCTAAAACTATTATCTAGCATCGCATTGGATGCAGGTTGTTTAAACCAATCAAATATTGCCATTATCTTCTCCCATCTGGATGAATGTCCAGTCTAAATGTTCCTAGCTTCCAGTCTTGGGCCTGATATGACCCTCCACTTGAGCCAGTGTTTGCTACTTTAAACGCAATTCCTCGTGCTCTTGCGCGTGTATCCACTTTAGCAGTGGAACTTGTGATTGTAAAGGGTCCTAATGGAGAACTTGCTGCTGCGTTGTTAGGATAATTTCTTAACATTAAGGTCACTTGCGTGTCTCCCGTCTGACTAATGAAGTCAGGAATCATTCTTCTGATTCTCATAATGTATTCCCCGTCTCCTCTGGCATCCGGCATGCCTACGATTTGTCCCGAAGCTGCTCGTTTCTGAGTAATATCAAAGTCTCCGGAGATAATGTTAGCGGCTACAGCAGTAATGACTCCACCTGCATTGATTTGATCGGTCCCTGTTTCCTGTTCATAGTAGATCGTAATTCCATCCGTATTCCCTACGACATCATAAGACGCATCATCGCTGTTATCATAATAACAGGCATGAGGTTTGTCGAAGACCGCTGAATCAACCCAGGCTGTACGCGGTAAACTTCCTGTGGTCCATACTGGCTTCTTCGCAATAGCTGTTTCTAAATAATTATAAGTTACTACCCGATCAATAACATCTGAACCCGTACTACAATAGTACCAACTGACTTCTCCAAATAAGTTATTAAGTCCAGCATTAACGAGATCTCGTGGAGTAGAATTTAAACCATCATAAACATAGTCTTCTACTAAACATGGGATAGATTGAAGTTGACCTGAGTATTGAAAGAATCCATTTTCCGACATCCAATAGGCCGTCCCATCGACTTCTACCGCTGCATTTTTTCCTATTAAACCACAGTTCGTTCCTGCTTGTTCAAAAGAAAAGGTAAAAGGAGCTCCTACAAATCTCATGAGATAAATAGAAGTATCGGTCCAAACATAGATCGCATCTCTCCCTTTAATAGCCCCCATAATTTTAGAGCCATCTGCAAGTCTTTGTGTACCTGCGGTATTATTAGCGGTTACCGTATAAGAATCCGTGTCATTAATACTTTCCTGATCCGAGAATCGAATAAACATATCATTTTGAGTAGAGGAACTTGTAGTCGTCGTGGTAGTACCAAAGAAGATTAAATGTCTGTCCGTTGGTGATACTAAAACATGTCGTGAAGCTGCAGGGGCATTAGACATAACGGTTGCCCGTTGTCCTGTGGGGTTCGCTGCTGCTGCATCCCATTCAAAACACGCTCCATTATAAATAAGAGCAATTAATTTTGTACCATAGTTATCAAAAATCCATAAGCCTGGATCAATCGTATAGTCAGCAGAAGAGGGATCTCCCCATCCTACATACTCAGAAATATTAGTAACCGTAGCTCCCGATAAATGGGAAGCTAACGTGGTTCCGTTCGCGGCTCTTGGGCCTCCGGTTAAAGTATTCGTTGCAGTATCATTAGCCGTGAAACCAATGTCTTCTGTTCCAATTCTAATTTCTCCTGAAGCTGGAAAAGCTGAAGAGTCGGCTAACACTACCGTAGTAACTCCAGCATCAGCTGCGAGACCTGTTGCCAGCGTCGTGGTTGCGGGTCCTGAAGCCGTTCCAGAATAAGTTCCTGTACCCCATCCATAACCTCCTAGTTGTTGAGCCGGTCCAACGGTATAATAACATTTAGCTGTGGCACTTCCTGAATTACTCAATGGGGTTCCTGATTCTGTGGTTGCCATCGTCACTGTAATTGTGGTCGCCGTGGGTGCGGAAGTCACCATAAATTTTATTCCTTCAAAGGAAGCATCGTTATAAGTAGAACCCACCGCTGTGACTCCACTTACGGATTCCATTAACACAATGTCATCATCGATGAGTCCATGAGGACTTGGGAAAGTTATGGTTACTGTCTTCTCTGAAGAGGTACTTGTGAAATCACAACCCGCAATCGTAGTTCGGATAGGGTGAATGTCATAATACTGACCCCCTGAATATACATATAAAATTCTGTTTGTTCCTATGGCTGCATATTTAATACCAGCGTTATCATCCCAGTGATGAAGAGCTCTACCGGCTCCTGTGAGTTTATCGGACCCTAACTGTTGCCATCCCCCTATTTTTTCAGGAGATCCATAACGAAATCTAACATAGTCTCCTCCCGTCCATTGCCCTTCAGCGCCGGTAGGAGTAACCTGTTTATTAAATCCTGGTGTAAAACCTAATTTTTGTAGCATAGAAAAATCCGTTTAGGTTTAAATTATACTAGATCTATGGTGATTTCAACTGCTTATGAAGAGGCGTAGAAGACCTTTGTGGTGGAAAGAATCCCCCACGCCGAGCTTCTATATACCTTATTTCTTTTGAGGAGGCAACTTAAAACCTTTAAACCATGCAGGCAGTCCTAAAAATGGGCGTTTATCGTAAAGGTTTTCTTTAGCTGTTTTTTTACTTTTATCATTATAATGTAAAAAAACTTGCCCACAATCTTTACCAGGAAAAGGATCTCTCCAATGTTCTAATTCACACCCCATATAAACAAGCATATCTCCTTGATCTAAATTTACTTTTACTCCAGCCATTCCAGTTTTACCAGATGGTTCTAAATAAATAGGCCAAGGATCTCCTCCTAAATTCAATGTGGTAGATACTTCACAAGAGTATCGATCCTTATGTCTGTGTAAAATATCCCCTTGCTTATAGATTCGTGCATAAGAATAGGCTGGTTGTAATTTAAACCCTGTTTCTTTTTCCATTTTTTTATGAAGTCCTTGAAGTAAAGTATCCATAGCGATATCACAATAATGAGAATAAGTATTAGGAATCTGTTCATCGCTCCAGGTTCCCCATTCTTCTGCAAAAGGACTAATCCATCGTGTATCAAAGAAGAATCTTGCTACTCTTCTTTTATTTAAAAAGTAAGCATACACAAACTCGGCTAGTTCTTTAGAGATGGCTTGTTTTAAAACTTTATATTTATTTCTTTTGAACGACATGTTTCTCCTTTAATAATTGTTTTCTTTTTTCTTCGATTAATGTTTCCACAAAATCATCTGGAAGTTTTTTAGGATGTTGTCCTAAAATAGTTTTAACATAAGCATTCTGTGTAGCTTGAGGCAGGTGTAGTATTTTATTTTTTCTTGTCATTTTTATGTTGCTCCGCCCATGTTGGTTTTAAAGGCTTGCCTAACGGGCCATTAGGAATAGCTTGTACATTAAAATGAATAAAGCGAAAAGGATCATAACCATTATCCACACTATACATATGAGGTAAATAAGAATTAAAAAATATAAGTCTTCCCGGTTTAGCAAGATAATTAACTTGGTTAGAAGCCACGGTTATTTGAGATGGATCTTTTTGAGGAAGTAAATTCATAACATGGCCCGGTCTAGGGTCTTCGAATACAGGCATTGATGTTTTTTCATTTGCCTTAAGAAAAAAGAATCCAGAGATATGGCCATTCCAATGGGTGTGTAAAGTATGGTGACCTCCTCCATCTTTAGAAAATTCTTGAACCCACAACTCAGTAATAAAAAGACTATGATTAGTTAAATCAAATCCTTGACCATCTAAAAGATTCCATGCGGTTGCTCCGATATAATCTTGTATAACTTTGAATTGGGGATCTCCTAACAACGAAGTTGAATGATGAACCCATGGGTGTTCTCCTTTATTACCAAATTTTTTATTTCTTTGTTTAATCGCATCTAGATTATTTAATCTTGCCTGTTTGATATAAGCATCTGATGCTGTATTAAGTGTCTTCACCCATTCAGGTTTATCTGTCCAATAGATAGGAGAAGAAAAATAATGTTCGGTATTAAGAACTTCAGGTTTCTCCTTTCCTCCTTCTGAAGTTTGACATAATTCTTTAATTTTTATTTTCTTTTTTTTCTTCATACGAAAGGGCGTCCTAAATTCCATATTACTAAACTGTATCTTGATCCTTTTTTAACTGGCTTAACTCGGTGCCATACAAAAGAAGGAAAAACTACCAGAGATCCTTTAGGTAATATATCTTTACATATTCTAGTATTTCTTTTTTTATCTGGATCTAAATTTCTAAAATCAAATTCCAGTTCTCCTCCTTTATAATCTTTTTCATCAGATAAAGAAAGGGTGACTGATAATTTTCTTACCTTACCATGACTCATTGTATTGGGTTGATTATAGGGTACTTCCCAACTATCACAATGCCAATCATAATATTGGCCTTTATTGTATTTAGTAAATTGACAGGACTCTGACCAATCCCAAAGAAAATTCCAGCCTGCATTAATATTGGCTTGACGAATAAAAGGATGGATTTCTTTATATATCCAGTTTTCTGATAACCAAACTATATTAGAATCTCTTTTCTTTTTTAAATCTTTAATTTGATCTCTGTTTAAATTCCTTCCATACCCCCCTGTCACAGCCATTTGTTCCTTAATCTGTAAACCATATTTTACAATCTTATCACAGACATGATCTGGGACTGCTTTTTTATAATACCAATAATAATTTTGTAAATTCATCTTTTAATCTTTCCCCTTCTTTATAGCATATTAGACAATGAAGTCAATTTGATCTATATCAATTCTTATCCTATAAAATATAGGATGGGTAGTAAAATTTAATGAAAAAAAATTTAGCCGTTTAACGTACTGGTTCCAGTCACCGTAAAGGTTGCGACATTACAACCGCCTGGAGTTGTTGAAACTGTATTAGCACATGGAGTTACTGTCATTGGGAAAGCTCCTGGAGTACGAATAATAACTACTCCTGAACCACCATTTCCACCCGGTGAATCTGAGGTTGGATAAGCCGGTCCAAAAACAGGACCACTTTCTGTTCCACCACCTCCACCACCACCCGTGTTAACTGAACCATTCTGAGTAGGAAGAGCGGGAATAGTTATCGCAGATCCGACACCGCCTCCGCCATTTCCGCCAGCAATAGCTGCCGGAGGTAATGGATATTGACCACCACCGCCTCCACCTGCGTAAAATACAGGAGAGCCTGTAATACAGTTTTCTTTACCTACACCACCAACACCACCGACTGGGCCGGGACCAGCGTTTCCACCAGCACCTCCAGCACCACCTCCTCCAGATGAAGCTTGACAGTTTGGATTGGCTCCACCAGGATTTCCTTGAGGACCTCCTAATGGGGCAGGAACTGCCGGATCATTTCCAGAACCAGCACCACCTTGTTGTCTTGGTTGTCCACCACCTGATCCTCCGGGACCACCACCACAACCAGCGGGTCCACCGCCTTTTCCTTTACCTCCATATCCACCACCTGTGGATGTTAAACAAAATACACTTGAATCTGAACCTTTGGCACCATGACCAGTACTACCGGGAGTATTTGAAACTCCACCAGCACCGCCACCACCGACTACAATTGTGTAAGAATTATAACTTGAAATAGGAGTACCTGAAGCTGCGGGAACACCATAAGAAGTTCTATAACCTCCGGCTCCGCCACCAGCACCACCACCGCAACCAGCTCCGCCGCCACCGCCTCCGGCAACGATTAACCAATCCGCAGTTGCTGTTACTTCTGTTTCAATCCATGTTCCTTGAACTCTTTTTGAATATTGTGCTTGTTGAGGCCACATGCCTGATGCGTAATTTAATTCTTTTGTAAGTAAAACTCCTGAACCGCCTTTTCCACCGGTTGGGCCACCTGGAGGAGAACCTCCACCACCGCCTCCGCCTGTATTAGCGACTCCACATTTTCCACTTGAAATAGATGAACATCCAGGGTGTCCTGAAGAAACACCACCATCGCCTCCGCCTCCGTCACCGCCAACTGCTACTTGACCTGGAGGGGATCCACCTGGTACGCCAGGTTTTCCTGCACCACCACCGCCTCCGCCTGCAAATACTCCGCAGGCTGTGTCTCCTTTTCCAGTTACGTTAGCGATATAATAAGGTTGAGGAGCACATCCATAAAAAGGGGTTAAATCTCTTCCAGCGCCGCCTGCTCCACCATGAGCATTAGGAGCACATGCGTTTCCACCTAAAGCGCCTGCTCCACCGCCACCGCCGCCTTGTTCACCTAAAGTATTGGCTCCAGTACCCCCTGCATATCCTTGTACAGGATTTAAAGGAGGACTGTTTCCAGTTCCTCCAGCATAAGGGGGACTTTTTTGTCCGCCACCACCTGAACCGCCAGGTCCTAAAGGTGTTGGACCTCCAGCTCCACCACCAGTTACTGTTGTACAAAATGCTACACTAGAACTTCCTCGAGTTGCAGGATCGGTTCCTCCTGGATTACATCTTCCATCACCACCTGCTCCAATAGTTATTGGATAACCTGTTGCTCCGCAAACATCTGAATTTTCAGTAGTATAAACGCCACCAGCGCCGCCTCCACCGCCACCATCAGCCATCGCGCCTCCACCGCCAGCTATGATAGTGTAAGTAAGTTTTGTTGTTCCGGGTTGTGTTGTGAATGTTCCTGTGGCTGTAGTTCTGGTAACTTTATTTTTACCGAAAGAAGTTTTATTTATCTTCCCTATTAAACCACCTTGTGAACGACCTGATTTGGCCATTTGAGTCTCCTTATGCGGACACCCAAGTCAAGCCTGAAGCGTCCCAGTTCCAATTACTTTGATCGGATGATTTTACTCCAGTCCATCTTTGATTATCTTCATCCCAACTAATATGATAATTTAGACCATGCTCTGCAGAAGCATCTGTTGGATGTGCTACTGGAGATTGCCAGTCATCATTTCCATCTAATGACCATGAAGCAAATGGTTGAGGACTTAAAAATTTGTTTTTAGCGCTGTCATATACATCTCCTACACCAGCGTATTTTTTTCTAAAATTATGATTATAAGAAGTTTGTTTCCAATTTCCACCACCAAAAAATGTAGAACACCAGTTTTCTCCACTTACGTGTTCATCACTTTCAACGTGAGCATTGTCTACTACAACAACTCTTTTTACAATTAAATGTGTATCAGCAGTATGTCCTGTTGGATCTACTTTTGATTCTAATTCTGCAAAATGTGCCATTTATTATTCTCCTTAGTTATTTATATTAAAAATTTATACATTTGTAAACTACAAAGTCAAGGTACCTGATACCGTAAAAGTAGCCACAGTACAAGAGCCATCAACAGCTACCGTATTTGTGCATGGAGCAACTGCAAAACTAGCGGGTTTATCCGCTGTTGCTAATCTTAATATAACAATCCCAGAACCTCCAGCAGCTGCAAGAGCTGTTCCTGGGCCTCTAGATCCACCACCGCCGCCTCCACCTCTATTGGTAGTTCCGGCATCGGCGCTTGGACCTGTTCCCTGAGCTCCTTTTCCTCCAGTTCCACATGGAGAAGCGGGTCCGGGGTTTCCACCACCGCCAGCTCCGCCACCACCCGCGTAACTTACAGCAGAACCTGTTATTGAATTCGGTTTACCTACACCACCAGCGCCACCTGTGGATGGATTTCCATTACCACCAACGGCACCGGCACCACCTCCACCGCCACCACCCATATTGGCAGGACCATCAACTCCCGTTCCTCCTGAATTTCCTTGAGGACCTCCTAAAGCTGCAGGAGCGGCAGGCGTATCTCCACATCCAGCGGTTTTACCTGGACCAGAAGACGCACCACCCCCTGAACCTCCGGAACCAGCAGTTCCTGGAGTAGGAGGAGTATTTAATCCGTGGCCTCCACCCGTTGATACAATATGTAATACGGAAGAATCTGATCCTGGAGTTGCATCGTCTGCACTACAGTCACTTTGACCTCCAGCACTTCCTCCACCGCCAACAACAATTCCATAACTTGTGTTATCAAGAAAGGTAAGGGCTCCGGCAGCGGGAACTCCATAAGATGTTCGATATCCACCAGCACCTCCGCCACCACCACTACATCCTGATGGAGAAGTTGGAGAACGTCCACCACCTCCGCCTCCGCCGACTACTAAATAACAAATCGAGACAGGAGAAGCAGGAGTACTTGTTGCGAATGTTGCCGTACTATTAAATAAATGTTGAGTTTTGCAACCTGGGACAGAAGAAACTGTTCCTCCCGTTGCTTGTTGACTACCTGGGTATTGAATAATAACAACCCCTGAACCTCCAGCTCCACCTTTTTTAGAACACACACATGGATTGGGATTACCTCCACCTCCACCACCGCCACCACCAGTGTTAGCTGTTCCTGCGAATCCTACTGTTTTAGATAAAGGTACGGGTTGAGGAGAAGGATCTGATCCTGAAACTCCATTCCCTCCACCACCAGGGCCTCCAGTTCCTCCATAAGTTGGAAAACTTGGTGAGCAACGCGCTACGGGATCTGGATATCCTCCACGACCTCCGCCACCGCCTGCTCTTAATGTTGAATCTCCTGGCCATGCGTTAGAACCTGCACCACCATCTCCGCCTGGACCTGTAACTCCAGCACCTTGATCTGGAAGATTAGGAGCTGCCGCACCGGCACCGCCTCCACCACCAAAACCAGCGTTATCGGCTGGGGTTCCATCACCACCTGGATTTCCTTGAGACATAAATTTTGCAGGAGAATTTCCTGAACCGGCTGCAACAGGACCTGGAGAAGGACCCATATGCCCTCCACTTCCAGAAGCTCCATCTTTTCCTGTACATCCTGGAGAACTATTTGCAATTCCTTGCGCTCCTCCACTACTACATAGGGTTTGAATACCGGGACCACCAAAACTTGATGTACCCCCAAGGGTTGCTTGAGTCTCGGGAGAACCAAATACTGCTCCTGTTCCTCCAGCACCTATTACTGCTGAATAACCTGTAGCATTCGCTAATTGTAGAGATGTATTAAATTGATAACCACCAGCTCCACCACCAGAGGACATACCGCCTCCTCCACCTCCAACAACTAAAACATTTACGGGACCGAAAGAAGATGCAAAACTCCAATTATTATTTAAAGCTTCTGCATATTGCTCTTCCATACTCCACATACCAGAAGCACCAGTGCCTGGGGCACCACATGATTCTTTTACAAATACGACACCACTTCCACCTGCGCCAGAAAAACCAGCAGGACCAGGTCCACCTGATCCGCCTCCACCTCCGCCACTATGTGCTTTACCTATAGCGCAAGCAGGGGCTCCAGGATGACATGCTTGTCTCATTCCTTTTCCGCCACCATAACATCCACCAGGACTAGCAGCGGGTTGGCTCCATGAACCGCCACCGCCACCGCCAGACATTGTTCCAGGGAAAGCTCCATCGGCACCGCCGTGAGTTATTGAGAAAACAGGAGAAGTAGATATACCAACTCCGCCAGTACCACCGGGAGTTCCACCAGGTCCACCACCTACAGTTCCAGCAGCTCCAGCACCACCACCGCCTCCACCTAAATTGCAATTACTACAGCTCGGCGCTGTGCTAGGACTAGCACCAGCTCCTCCATCATTTCCTTGACAGGCTGTACCACAACCACCAGCACCACCTGCTCTATCGTGACCTGAACCTCCGCCACCTGAGCCACCTGAATTTCCAGCTTGAACTCCACCACCGGGTACACCAGCACCTCCACCGCCACCACCTGTGGCAGTTTGAGTTCCGGCTCCTGTTACTAAACTTGAATTTACTCCAGAGGTACCTTTAGCAGGAGTAGAAACACCTGCTCCTCCGGCTCCGATAGTTACAGCATAAGGACTAGAAGCACATACGGGTGAACCTGAAAGAAGATTAACTCCTCCAGCTCCGCCTCCACCTCCTTGTTCATCGCCTCCACCACCAGCTCCTCCAGCTACAATTACAGCGTCTACTTGAGATGTACACGCACCTGTAGTGAGAGTTCCTGACTCTGTGAATACTGAAACTTTTGAAACTGTACCAATTTTACCGACTGGGTTGTTAGGTCCGATAATTCCGCCATTAGCCATGGTTTAGATTACCTCCTACGCGTCGTCTAGTACTTCATACGATATGAATAGATCGAGGTCCGATGCAGCGCTAGCTCCACCTTTCAAGATATCGCCTTCCATTAAATAGATGGGAGTGTCCGATACCACAAGTGAAGAATCTGCAGGGACTGAAATTGTTTTTGCTAAATAAACAGTAGTATCTGCTCCTGTTGGGGTTAATCCATTTGCGGCAGCAGTTCCAATACCATCAACATATAAATTGAGATCCGCTGCTGCAGAACCATCAACATTAGCACATACGATTCTGTTTATTTTTAATAATTTTTCTGCATCTACTGTAAGTAATGTAGCAGTTAAAGTGTTAGATAAATTCCAACCATAATTACCGCCGTAGATACTTGTTACTGATACTATATTTGGATTCGCCATATTTTAATTCCTTTGTTTGTTTTTATCCGAAAATCATTGCCATTGCAATAGCTTTTCCTGTTGTTACGCCAGCACTTCCAAAACTCACTGATCCTGAACCATCAGTAACTAAAGCTTGGCCATTAGTCCCATCTGCTGCGGGTAATGTATATGCCGGTTGAGCGGCCGCTGTTCCAGCCGATCCTCTCGTACTTAACATTCCTGAAGTACGAATGTCTGTTCCATCATGATAACAGAAAATATTACCATATTTAGGAATAGCAATTCCAGTTGCGCCTGTTACTTTAAAAGTAATAGTATCAGTAGCACCTCTAGTCGTGCCATCAATAATTAAAAAAGGTTTTAAAATAGATGCTGTTCCTCCTGGAGAAGAACCAGATCCTGCCGTTGCTGCAATATCTAGAACTCTGTTTCCACCAGTTGAACCTGTAAGTTTAATAATGAAAGCTCTACCATCATAAGTACCAGTAGAAGCATCAGGAATAGTTAAAGTTCTATCCGCTGTCATTGCGATAGAAATATAACCAAAAACATCTCTGAAAAAATTTAAATTCTCGTTAGTTAATGTACCCCATGTACCGGCTTTTTCACCAGTAGCCATTAATTGGATACCTAAACTATTATATGATGACGCCATATTTTAATTCCTCCTAATTTGGAACGTGTGTATCAATTGTATACGATGTGTTTCCTGTAATGTCAACACCCGTATAGCTCGTATTTCCTGTTATAGATTCCACTGCATATCCTACTGGGAATGCTGCTCCTACCGTCGCCGTCATGGACAATCCTAGCCCAGCTAAACTAGCAATAGTTAATTGAGTAGTGGAAGGGCTACCTACAGAGGCTGTAGCTGATAATCCCAAACCTGCTAAATCAGCCTTAGTTTCTGGGGAAGATGTAAGGGTACCCACAGCTGTTGAAGCCGATTGACCTGTTAAAGTCATTGTAGGATTTGAGGTAATAGTTAATGATCCTACGGCTGAAGTAGAAGATAATCCTAGACCCGCTAAACTAGCCAAAGTTAATTGAGTGGTAGTTGGAGTTCCTAAAGTTGTAGTTGCTGATTGACCGGCTAACCCAACTGAATGATCATCAACGGATAATAAACCGTATGAAGATATAAGCTGTTGTCCCGTTAAAGTGAATGTCGCATCCGCTTTAGTAGTTAAGGACCCTACAGTAGATGTAGATGATAACCCTGTAAGCCCCATCAATTGATCTGGAAGTGTGAAACTTCCAACCGTTGATGTAGCGGATAAACCAGTTAAGGTAAAGGTAGCTTCCTCTACAGATCCCCAACCATTAATTCCCCAAGTTAAAGTTCCCCAACCAGGTTGTTGATAAGCGCTAAGAACTCCTACGGTTGCTGTAGCGGATTGACCGGTAAGTGTTACAGTTGAATCAGAAAGATCGCCCCATTCACCATCATTCCATGATTGAGCACCCCACCCGGTAGCATATGTTGTTGATTGATTCCAGTTAGCTCGGCCCCAGGTTAATCGTCCCCATCCTGATGAAACTGTGGACATAAGGATTTCCTCCTTATGCTATCTGTATGATGGCGTTACCTGCAGTTTGAGCTGGAAACTCTACTGTGAAAGTTCCAGTTGTTACAGTTTTGTCTGCACCAAAATTAACTACACATACAGCTTTGTTAGATGCACTTGAGTTATAAATTAAACAACCTCTTGCTGTGAAAGATGCAGTGGATCCCCAGCTCGTGCTCGCGAATAAGCAACATGCTGTATCCCCTGATAATGCTGGAGTAGTGCTCGTTAAAGAATTTCCCCCAGTTGTGTATCCTGAAGAAGTTGAAGTAACTTCATAAGTATTCGTTGGATCTGCTGTACCATCTGATGGTGCAGTATAAGCCGTTGTTGATTTACTTAGGGTTGCTGAATTACTGGAATATAAAGCCAGTTTAAAAGTATTACCCGTAGAATTCGTAAAATTGTGGGTCGCTGTTAAAATTTCAGTTTTGAAACTATTACATATTGCCGATGTTATTGCCATAATTTAATCCTCTTTTAGGGAGACGGAGATTTGATGGGAATCCTCACTGTACCATCCGTATAATCATCTCTTCTTCGTCTACCAAGTTGTATACTTGCAAACTTCTGTACTTCCGTTTTATACTTGTTTTCGTAAAGTGTCAACATATCCATTGGCCCTTTTAAATATCCATAAGCTTCTACTAAACAGGCATATAAAAGTCCTTGGGGAAAATTCAAACTTACATAATTAGTCTCATTTGAACTAGATTCGAGGGTTGCCGGCATTACATTGTAATATAATCTAAAATTGTAAGCTGCATCTGGGGTAGGGGCTATGAGTAATCCTCCGGATGTTGTGGCTCCTAATCCCGTAGCTCCTCCAAACATCGCATAATATTTAGGAAAACCGGTTACATCTTGAGCTGCTTGGCCTCCCTCAGGCCCTGTTAATTTTGATACATATTCTCTTAAATAAGTAACATCTTTTTTCTGTAAAAAATGAGAAACTCCTGTAAGAGCAGTTGTAGATTCAAATACCTCTACAGCTCTTACAAAAACCGCCCCGGCTTGGACATTGATGGTATTATCATCTGTAACCAAAGTTCCGGTAGCCATCTTTCTATCTGAATCCATAGGAAGGTCTAAAAAAATACGCTGTTGAGCATTAAGAATAAGGCTTTCTAAAACTGCCGTGGTTAAAACATTAGAATCGGTTTCTGTGTAATTTCTAATATGGGTAACTAAATCAGTATAACTATATCCAGACATTATGCTATTACCTCTCTACAAGCAGGACAGCTTTTTTTATATCTATTATGAGTGTTACAATGTTCTGGCTTTAGTGAAGGAGCAGATTCTACTACCACTTCTTCTTTTTTACCAAAAAGTTTTTTAAATATTTTTTTTATAAATGTAATCATTATGCTCTTCTTTGATTAACTGGTCCTACGACGCAATTAATCCCGCCTCCTGTTTCAGTTGTACTGGCTGCCGAAGGCAAAGTCAACGTAAAGCTATTATACTGGGTTACTGTTGAAGGCACTCCTGCTTGTGCAACAGTAGTCGCAACTCTTGAAACAATTTTATGAGATCCAAAAACTTTAGCTCCACTAGTATGAGAACGCGCTGTTGTGCTTACAGGAGTTTCTCCTCGGTAAGGCGCTGCGGTTCCTCTTGTACATCCTGTTAAATCATTACTGGATTTACCAGTATATTGAATTGTTTCATTAGCCAAAGTACCAACGAGTACAGGATCACTCGTATCATCAGAAGTTAAAACTTTTCTGATAACAATGTAGCCACTAGTTGGAAAATTAGAAGCATCGGTTAATGTGACAGTAGTTGCACTAGAAGTAATATTTCCATTTAAAGTAGTGTTTAATTCTAAAGCTGCAATTGAAACTCCTCCTACTGCTTCATCAACCGAAGTAAATCTCACTTGGTCATTAACTTGAAGTCCTCCAAAAGGAAATGAAAAAGTTAAGGTAGTACTAGAAGCCGTTGAAAAAGGATTATTAGGTAAAAAATCTTCCGTAGCAAATTCCGTTCTCGCTGGTCTTGCTCTTTGTAAAGCTTGAGGATCAGCACTTGTAGGTTTAGGTTGTAATTGAGGTTGTTTAGGTTCGTATTCAGAGAAATGAACCCATGCTCCATTCCATTCTCTTACCATTTCAGTATAAGGAAAAGCTAAGCCTGAACGATCTGAAATTGCTAAAGCATATTTTCCAGAAGAAAAAGTAGTCATAATTAAACCGCCGTGTCAGGATAATAAACTTTCGGAGCAATATAGGTGCTAGTAATATCAGCATCTTCTTTCACTGCTCTAGCTAATTCATCCTCGTAATATAATTTTAATTCCTGTGATCTTTGAGGCATATTTTTTTGTGATAAATAATAAGCCAATCCTGCTGCCATACAAGGTACAAATCTATAAGGTACATTAGTTGCATTTGTATAGGCGCCGGCATCTTGAATTCTTCTTGTGTAATAAAAATTTAATTTATTTCCATCTACCGCTGCATTTGGTGTTAAATAAATAGTAATAATAGTTCTATCGATAAATCTTTGTACAAAATAAGAAGTAGGAATTCCTGTAGATGTTTTATTCGAATAACCCTGATACTGAGATCGACTTACTTCTGTCATCGGAGAATCTACGCTTGTTGAAGTAATTCTATAATTACATTCTAAAATATTATCAATTCCCGTAGCATGTTGAGTAACTGCATCTCCACTAGTATGTCCCGCAGCTGTTGTATTATTAGAACCACGAACAGCTCCTGTAAGATTAGCTGCACCTGTAGCAGCTGATTTTCCAGTATATCTAATAGTTTCAGACCCTATAGTAATAGTTCCTCCACCTTCGCTAGCTCCTGGCATATCAGTAACACTCGTTAAAGGAATGTCTGTGACAGAAGAATTAATAGTAGAAGATAAAGTAGTTGTTAATCCGTTAGAAGCTCCATCCGCTGGAGATCTATACATTATATAAACATTTTGATTTTCAACCAAAGTGATTCCTTGGTTAGCAATTTCCCAATAATGAAGTCCTCTATTACCCCATTCCGCAAATAAAATATTTAAAGATCGTTTAGCAGTTTTTAATTGATAACCCGAAACGTTCTGAAGTCCAATACGTTCGTAAGCTTCTTCTATAACTTCTTCGATCGGAAGAGTCTTGTCAAAAGTATAAGACTGGGAAGTAGTGTTAGCCATCTACCTTTACCCATAATAAACAGTTACGTGTGTT
>VTLG01002185.1_pt1 | contig 63014 bp, 110 predicted proteins | sample 4694571 | NCBI WGS metagenome assembly VTLG01 (sample SAMN12604809, study PRJNA352737) | marine metagenome | biome: ENVO:00000447; feature: ENVO:00000209|ENVO:00000569|ENVO:01000036; material: ENVO:00002151; isolation source: viral sequences binned using virsorter ...
CGAAGATATACAACAACATTTTCATCTTATTTAGGAAGAAGCCACGGTACAATTAAACCAATGCTAACAGCTAAAAAAATAAATGCAAGTCAAAAAATAAAAAATGAAATATCAGATAGACTTAAAAGTTTAGTTTTGCAAAGAAAACTAGATAGAGCAAAAGCTAAATTTAAATCGAAAGAGTTTTTATCAAAACCTTAAAGGAGTAATATGGGACAATTTAATGCGAAGATAACAGCTGAATATAATCCACCTAGAAAATGGATAATGAAAAAAGATTTAACATATACTTGTACAAATTTAACAGATGATGAAGTAATGGCACTTACAAGTGTGGGTGTTCAAGTAGAAAATAATAATAGAGTAAGAGTTAGAGAAGATTTTGTAACCGATTTAGCAAGTGTACCAAGAGCAGCGTGGGCAATTATAGCTCCTTGGGATGTTGCAAGGGCAGCTATCATACACGATTTATTATATAAAAGAATAAGACAATATCGTTGGAATGCTGAGGCGGAAATTGGCAATGGTTTAACAATTGGAGAAGATAAAAGTTTAGTCAAGGCTGCAAAGAAAGCAGCTGACAAAGTATTTCTATGTGGTATGTTAGACGCAGAACCGTTAGTACCAAAATGGAAAATATATTCTGCTTACTATGCTGTTGCATTGTTTGGCAGATGGAGTATCAAACCTAACGAGGAGAATATTTAATGTGGTTTTGGATGGTAACAAGTATTGCAGGTGCGATACTCGGGCAGTCAACTAACGCTTGGTTTAGAAAAACTAAAATGGGCGTATGGTTCTATGCAAAAGTAGAACAATGTTATAATTGGGCTGCTAAAAGATATAATATACAAGTTTTATCAAAAGAAGAAAAACTAATGAAGAAATTTCCTAACCTAATGAAAAGAATTAAAAGGTTAGAAAAGATGGCTCATCCGGATCATCTGGACGAGTCGGATAAGTAAGGAGAGTATATATGGAAAAACTCAAACAAGTAAAAAATTGGGCTTCAGGATTAGCCGAAGTAGGTGTTTCAATACTTGCTTTAGGTATAATTTTAGAAGTTCTTTTTAAAGGGCAAAGTATTCCTTTTTGGCCAAACATTTCTGTAATAGGAAATGTCCAAGAAGTAATTGCAGGATTTTCAGACCAAGGTCTGTTAGGACTAGTTGCAGTATGGATACTTTATCATATATATAATAATAGATAATATTAACAAGGAGTAAAAACCTATGGATATATCAGGAAGATTAAAAGAACTAACATCACTACACGGCGGAGTATTAATTGCTCTTGGTTTAGTGGTATTGTTCGCTGGTCCTTTTGCTAAGATTGCAGCTTGGGCTGCAATTGCGTATGGCGTTTGGGCTATATTGAAAAAAGGTTAGAAGATTTTTATGTTTGGTTATTTTAAAATGATGATTGCTGTTATAATGATTGCCGGTATTGCTGGCGCTGGAATGTATGTTATGAAACTGCGAAGTGATAATGCAATTCTAAAAGCAAATCAAATCAAACTAGAAGAAGCGGTGAGTTCTCAAAAGGAACTCATCGCTCAACAAAAGGAAGACTTCCAAGAAATACTGGAAGCCAACAACAAGATGAATCAGCTTCTTACGGTTCTTAAAAAAGATTTAGATGATTTAGATAAAAGATTTAATAAGAAGGGCAGAGATATTGGTAAACTTGCAATACAAAAAACAAAAGTAATTGAAAGAATAATTAACAAAGGTAGTATTGCAGCTACAAGGTGCGTTGAAATTGCTGGTGGGGCACCATTAACAGAATTAGAAATTAAAGCAACAAAAAAATCTGAAATCAATAGAGAGTGTCCTAGTATTGCTAATCCAAACTATGTACCATATCAGGAATAAAAAATGAAAAATATTATATTAGTTATTTTAATGAGTGTTTTATTAGTTGGTTGCTCAATAGGTGAAAAGAAGCTTAGAATATTTAAGTTAGAAGAACCTAGACAGAATTTAGATTTACCTAAACCTACCCCATTACAATTAGAAGAATTAAGATGGATAATTATTACATCTGATAATGCTGTAGAAGTATTTACCAAGATGGAAGAACAAGGCCTTGATCCAGTAATCTTTGGATTAAGTGATAAAGATTTTCAATTACTTGCAAAGAATTTTGCTAGAATAAGAAATCAATTAAAACATATGAACGACTTGGTTGATAAGTATAAAGAGTATTATGAACCTGAAGATAATAAAAAGGATAAGGAGAAACAATAATGTGGAAACCAAACTTAAAAGGATTAACTGATAAGGTTAAAAATGCAGGCTCTAAAGTAGCAGGCGCAGGAAAAGGACTAGGAGATAAAGCAAAAAATCTTGGTAAAGGTTCTGTTGATAAAGTTAAAAAATTAAATCCATTTAGTAAAAAGGAAAAATAAACAATGAAAATATTATGTATATTATATGACGACCCAAAAGATGGTATGCCAAAATCATACCCAGTAAAAGACTTACCAAAACTAGAAAAATATCCAGATGGTATGACACTACCAACACCTAAAGGGATTGATTTTACCCCAGGTGAATTATTAGGTTGTGTATCTGGTGAATTAGGTTTAAGAAAATTTTTAGAAGATAGAGGACATACTTTAGTTGTGACCTCGGATAAAGACGCTGAAGGTTGCGTTGCAGATAAAGAATTAGTTGACGCTGATGTAGTAATCTCACAACCATTTTGGCCTTATTACCTAACAAGAAAAAGAATCGAATCAGCACCAAATTTAAAAATGGCAATTACAGCAGGTATTGGTTCCGACCACGTTGATTTACAAGCAGCGATGGATCATAAAGTAGATGTTGTAGAAGTAACCTATTGTAATTCAAGGTCAGTTGCTGAACATATTGTTATGATGATTTTATCTTTAGTTAGAGATTATCACAATCAATACAAAATAGTTAACGAAGGCGGATGGCATATTGCTGACGCAGTTAAAAGGTCCTATGATGTGGAAGGTATGCACATAGGAACAATTGCAGCTGGTAGAATTGGTTATGATATGTTAAGAAAAATGAAACCATTTGATGTTCATTTACATTATTTTGATAGACATAGATTGTCTGAAGAAAAAGAAAAAGAATTAAATTTAATTTATCACAATTCAGTTGAGGAGTTAGTTGCTGTTTGTGATGTAATTAATATAAGTTGTCCATTACATCCTGAAACGGAACATATGTTTAATGATGATTTAATTAGTAAGTGCAAAAAAGGTGCGTACATAATTAATACAGCAAGAGGAAAAATTTGTGATAAGGATGCTATTGCTAGAGCTTTAGAGTCAGGACAATTAAGTGGGTACGCAGGGGATGTTTGGTTCCCACAACCTGCTCCTAACGACCACGTTTGGAGAACAATGCCTAATCACGGTATGACACCACATACTTCAGGAACTTCTTTATCAGCACAAACAAGATACGCTGCTGGTGTAAGAGAAATATTAGAGTGTTTATTTGATGGTGAAGAAATAAGAAATCAATATTTAATAGTTAAGGATGGAGACCTTGCAGGTATGGGTGCTCATTCTTATAGTAAAGGAACTGCTACTGGTGGTTCAGAAGAGGCAGCGAAGTTTAAAAAATAATGGATCCAAACGAAGCAGTATTAATGTTAAGTAGATTATGGCCAATCTTTGTGGCCTTTATAATGTTGATTGTTGTATTAGCACAATCACACTACAGAATTAAAGTGCTAGAAGAAAAAGTTAAAGTTGCTTTTGAATTGATTAATAAATTAACAAGCAAAAAGTAATGAAAAACATATATTACATTGCAGGCCTATGTGCCGTTGCAGTTATAATAGGCATTTCAGTATACCTGATATGCAGTTCTAGCATATTTTATTAGAAATAAATATTATTATGATATTAGAGTATGTATGGTTGGATGGTTATACACCTGAACCAAATCTACGGTCAAAAATCAAAGTAAAAGCAAAAGATGAAAAACCATTTGCGTTGCATATGGATGCTCCTGCTTGGTCTTTTGATGGTAGTTCAACCAGACAAGCAGAAGGAAAATCTTCTGATTGTATATTAGAACCTGTTTCAGAATATAAAGGTTTTAATGGAATTAATAAGATTGTTTTTAGTCAAGTAAAAAATCCAGATAACACTCCACACATTTCAAATTACAGACAACATTGTAAACCAAAAGAACAAAACGAATGGTGGTTTTGTTTTGAACAAGAATATTTTTTGTATGAAAAAGATAGACCATTAGGTTGGCCTTATAGAGGTTATCCTAAACCACAAGGAGAATATTATTGTGGTGTAGGTCCTGATTGTGTTGCAGGTAGAAAAGTTGCTGAAGAACATTTACATACTTGTTTAAATGCAGGTATAGATATACGAGGCATTAATGCTGAAGTAGCATTAGGTCAATGGGAATATCAATGTTTTGGTAAAGGTCTTAAAGCCGCAGATGATTTATGGGTGAGTAGATATATTTTACAAAAGGTTGCTGAAAGATATAATGTTAAAGTTGTATGGGATCCTAAACCTATTGCAGGTGATTGGAATGGTTCTGGTTTACATCTTAATTTTTCTAATAAACAGATGAGAGATATTGGTGGTAAAGATTATATAAACCACTTATGTGAATCATTAAAAAATGACCACAACCCTATTAAAGTTGCAAGTGATTATGGTTCTGATAATGATTTAAGGTTAACAGGACTACACGAAACTCAAAGTATTGATTCTTTTTCTTATGGCGAATATGATAGGGGTGCAAGTATAAGAATACCTATTGCAACAATTGATAGTGGTTATAGAGGAAGATTAGAAGATAGACGACCTGCTTCAAATGCAGACCCTTATAGAGTATTAAGTTATTTGTTATCTTCTATTGAATAGATAGTAACCTTTTCAGTTTTACCTTTGACTTGTACTTTGTCAATTTCATATAGATTATAATTTAAATTTCCCAATGTATTTTCTCCTATGATAATATTTGTATCATAGTTTTTACTTACACCTTCTAACCTACTTGCTAAATTAACAGCGTCTCCTATTACTGAATAATCAAACCTTTGTTCAGACCCCATATTACCTACAAGACAATCTCCTGTATTAATACCTATACCTATATTTAATGGAGGGTTAAATTCTTTATTACGATTCATTTGTTTTAATTTACTTCTCATTTCAATTGCAGATTTAACTGCCATATTTTTATGGTCAGGACAATCTATCGGTGCATTCCAAAATGCCATAATACAATCACCCATATATTTGTCTATAGTGCCATCATTTTTTAATATTATATCTGTCATTGCAGTTAGAAATTTATTAACATAACGAGTTAACATTTCAGGTTGACCTTTAAACTTTTCTGATATAGGAGTAAAACCTCTAATGTCTGAAAATAAAAATGTTAATTCTTTTCTTTCACCACCTAGTCTTAATAGTGAAGGATCTTTTTGTAATTTCTTAACCATACCAGGAGCAAGGTAATGTTCAAATTGTTTTTTGATTTGTAGTTTTAATCTATTTTCTCTAGCAAAATTATTATAAATTAAATGAGCCCATACAATACTACCAACAAGTATAGGAGTTATCCAATCAGTTATAATCATATGTTGAGTCCATAGATAACCACTTGCAAGTGCTATATCAAAATAGAAACCTACTAGACATAATGCAGACCATAACAATCCAATTCTAGGCATTACAAGTAAAAAGAATAATAAAGCAATTATAGTAATACCAAATTCTGCTTTAGGTAACCAATCAGGTCTAGTAATATATTTACCAGACAATAATGTTTCAGTTGATAAGGCCATAATTTCGTGTGTGTTTTTTAAACCATTAGGAGTAAGAACGAAAGTAGAACCTTTGAAAGTTGTTCCAATAAAAACTATTTTACCATTCATCCCTGACCAATCTTTATTAGCATAATCTATTCTAGGAATTTGATGTCTAAAATCAATCCAAACATCATCTTGGTTAGGTATAGGAAACTTTATAACTTTTAAAATAACTTCAGGCACAGAATTTTTTAGAGGTAGTTTTCTAATAGTGCCATCAACATCAATAGGAACTTCAACATCACCTACACCTAATACTTTTCTTTTTATACTGATTAAATTTTTTGCGTCTTTAGTTTCAGTTAAGATAATAGGATACTTTGAAATCATTTTTAAAAACATTTCATCACCACCTAGTCTATCTTTATGTACAAAGACTAAATTTACAAAGACTAAAGCTGCACCATTTTTATATGCGTTGATGACAGCACGACCGACCGTATCTCTTTTCCAAGGCCATTGACCTTCTTTCTTTAAAGCGTTGTCTGAAATGTCCAATAAAATTAAACTTTTGGATTCATAATTGTTTCCAAAATTTTGGTAATAGTCTAGTGAGGAAAGTCTTGTTTTTTGTATTAATATAGGATTAGAAATATAAATAATAATCAATATTAAAGCAGTCAAACAAGCACTCCAGGTACTTGTAAATAGTTTTATCATACTATACTATTTATTTAACATAAATATAAGCGTAATAAAGTGGGAGAAAAATGAGATTTATCACAACAATAATAGTCTTTCTTTTTGTAGTTTCTAATGCTAGTGCTTCAGATATAATATTTGAATTTGATAGTCCTTCATTTAGCGGTAAAGGAAAATCATCACACTATTTAACAATAGAAAATATTGAAAAGACTCGTAAAGACGCAATCAAAGCTGCTGAGAAAGCTGCGGCTGATAAAGCCATAGCGGATGCTAAATCAACAGCAATAGCAAAATTCAAAGCCAATGTTGAAGCAAGATTTTATACAGCACTTGCTAAACAATTAACTGATAACGTTTTCGGTACAGATGGTCTACAACAAGATTCAGGAACATTTACATCACCAATTGGTGGTGAAGTGGTAACTTGGGCTACTACTGGAACAGGTAACAATGATACGGTTACGGTAACGGTTACAGAATCAGATGGTACGGTAACAACATTTACAATGCCTAAAGAAGATAACTCGTAGGAGATATAATGTTTAGAACTTTGGCTATATTTTTATTAACCTTATTATTGGTTAGTTGTGCTGGCAAGCCAGATTTTGATGTACGGACTCAACCAAATAAGTACAAAGAAATTGCAACAATACAACCACCTATTGGTGATCCAATTATAATTGCTGTCTATGATTTTATTGATTTAACTGGACAAAAGAAACCAGGTAATAATTTTGCGTCAATGAGTACAGCGGTTACTCAAGGATCATATCAATTATTAATTAAAGCATTACAAGACGCAGGCGATGGTAAATGGTTTAGAGTTGTAGAAAGAACAAGTCTACCAAGTTTATTACAAGAAAGAAAATTAATAAGGTCTACAAGACAACAAATAAAAGGTGACGCTGCTGAACCTTTACCTCCACTATTATTTGCAGGTGCATATATTACAGGTGGTATTGTAGGGTATGATAGTAATACAAAATCAGGTGGACTTGGTGCTAGAATTTTAGGTGTACAGGCAAATAAACAATACCGACAAGATATAGTAACCATTATATTAAGATTAGTAAATGTACAAACAGGTGAAGTTGTTGTATCAATTACGGTAGAGAAAACTATATTTTCAACAGGCACAGGTGCAGATATATTTAAATACTTTGACGCTGATACAATGTTATTAGAAACAGAAATTGGTGTTGCTAGAAACGAACCTGTAACCTATGCAATAAGAAAAGCAATAGAAAAAGGTGTAGTAGAATTAATTAATCAAGGTGCTAAGAAAAATGTATGGGAGATAACTCCTGTACCAGAAGTTGTACTTCCTGAAGATTTAGATGAAGAAGTTAAAACTAAAGATGAAGTAAAAGTAGAATTAAAAGTAGAGCAACAAGAACCTGCAAAGATTAAAACAAGAGCAGAATATTTAGCAGAGAAGAAAGCAAGAAAAGAATTAAAGAAAGCTCAAAACCTTGAAGTAAAGAATTATAACAAAGAAAATAAAACAAAGTTTAAAACTTGGGATGAATACCAAGAAGAATTAAAAAGATTAGCTGCCATTGAAGTAAAAGAAGCTGAAAAAGAAGAACGAAGAGCATTAATGCAAATAAAATTAGAGTGTGAAAAAAGTGCTAATGCTACAGGTAAAGTATCTGAAAAATGTACAGATTTAATTGATGAAAAAGATTGGGCAGATTTAGATAAAACATTAGAAGAGGAGAACACAAATGAAGAAAATGATAATGGCTCTAGTGATTCTTCTAGCGACAACAATTAATTGTTGGGCAGGAAATTCAGTTTACATATGGCAAGTTAACCAAGATGAAAATGGTTCTATCTTTATAAAACAAGATGGTACCGGTAATAAGGTGGGTCTAAGCACATCATCTCCATATTTAATCAACGGACCTAACCTTACTCTTATCATAAAACAAATAGGTAATAGTAATGTTGCTACTGATAGCAACCATAGGTCATTTAAAGGTTCTAATATGACCTTTGATTACTTAGCAACAGGTAACTCAAACATATTAAGATTAGATTTAGATGATGTAGGTGCAGACGGACACTATTATGATATTGATATTACAGGTGGGTCAAACATAGTAGAAATAGATACAAGTACAAGTGATGATGTACAGGACACACACGTTGATTTGGATATAGTAGGAAACTCAAATGATTTTTGGATGAATAGTCACGGAGATTCTCACTTCTTATATGTATTGATTAATGGAGATTCAAATGATGTTGAGTTTTATAGTAACAGAGCAGAATCAAAAGGTATGGTTGGTTCTGGTAAAGCAAATGTAATGATAGGTCCTAATGTTGCTTCTCACGGTGTCTTTGCAGATGATTCAGGTGATGAAGGTGCAACAATAGATTTTTACATTGTAGGAAATTCTAATAGAGTACACGCAGGAATTTGGGGCGAAAGTAATTATATGGTCCACGATGTCTATGGCAATTCAAATATTTTAGATGTTCATTCCTGTTGTACAAGTAGCCACGTAAGGATGATACAAAGAGGTGATGACAATTGGTTGAAAACGGTTACAAGTGGAAATGATAATACATTTACTTACTATGCAAATGGTGATGACAACAAAGCATATGTTTATATCTATACAGATGACGCAATTATTAACCTTAAACAGCTTAATGATGATAACTATGCTTATCTTTATGTATCAGGCGATTCAATATACGACTATACTTTATCCGTGAATCAAGACGGTAATGATAGTTGTACTTATTCATATAACAGAAACAATCAAACAGCAGATTATACTAATACGATAACTGGCGGGTGTTAAAAATGAGAAAGTTTTTATTTTTAGTATCCTTTCTGGTACTTTTTTGTACTAGTGCTTTTGCTCAAACCGTTGGTACGGTTATAGGACAAATGGGTTCTACTTGGAATGAAAGAAGTGGACAAACTGAAAAAGTTATAATGGGGTATCTTTTACAGATGAACGATTTTCTTCAAACAGGAGAAGATGGTGGTATGATTTTATCTTATAAAGATGATACTAAATTTACAATGGGTCCAAATACAGAATTAATTATTGATGAATTTGCTTTTGATACATCGGTTATACCAATTGAACTTGCTATGAATATATCAATTAATGTAGGAACATTTACATATGAATCAGGATCTGTAAAAAAATTAGGTGGTGATGTTAATTTATTCACACCAACAGCAACAATTACCGTACAAGGTACTGCCTTTTCAGGTACGGTAGATACTTCAGGTAAAACAACAATTACTTTATTACCAGATAGTAATGGTTCAGTAGGACAAGTAACCGTATCTAATGAAGCAGGCTCTCAAACAATAACTAACGCTTTCAATTCAGTAACCGTTATGACAAATGATTTAGCACCAACACCTCCAAAAATAGAAACTAATAAACAAGATATTATTGAATTAGAAAAATTTGAAGAAGAAATAAAAGATGAATCACAAAAAACTTTTGGTGATGTAGACCTAAAATCTGAAATGTCAAAAGAAGAAGCACAAGCACAGGAAATGGAAGAGGCAATCATTAATGAAGAAGCAAGTATAGTAGAAGATAGTAATACAATTGTTGCTACAGATTTATCTGTTGGTGAAACAGACGCAATAGTTGAAATGGATTCAGTAGAAGAAAGTAATTTAGTTGAAATAGATGAAGTTGATACATCTTATTATGATTCCTGGGAAGAAGATTTAAAAGATTGGGGTTATATAGATGAAGATAACCAGATTTCAGTTTGGGATGCCGAAGGTGAAAAAACTATGGATTGGGATGACGCAAAGAAAATGTATGCAGAAATGGATCAAGCATATTTTGACGCCATAGGTTGTTCAGATTGTACTTGGGACACTATAAATTGGGATGATGTAGATTGGGACGCAGTTGATTGGGATGAATATGAGGACAAGTATAATGAACTATTAGAAGATTATGGTTTAACTTCTTGGAATGCTTCAGTAGATGAGGTTGATGTTGTTGAAGATACAAAAGATGAAACAGAAGCAACCGTTGTTGAAGGATATACTTGGGAAGACTTTATGTTAGATGATGACTACTATAACAATGCAGAATATAAAAATGCAGGTGGTCCACCAACATTAACTACACAAAACTATTGTGAATATAATGGTTATGATTCTTCTTGGTGTACACAGGACTATGTTGATTGGTTAAACTCTTGGTATAAAGATGATTGGACTATGAAAGTAACCAATACAAGTTGGACTAAAGAATCTAAAGAGATATTTGGTAAACTATATGGTTGGTGTGGAACTTGGCCTAATTGGAAAATGTGTGACAATCAACCTAAACCTTGGAAGATGAAAGACTTAAAGAACACTTACATATCAGATTGGAAGTGGGCTGATTGGGATACATATTGGGACGCATTATATGATTGGTGGTATACAGGTTACGATTATAATAATGAAGATGACCAAAGTAATTGGGAAGATGAATATAATTATGAAGATGACTATGACATAGACGCAGAATTAGAATTATTATTAGCAAGTTATAATGAAGAAGAATGTTTAAATTATGGATACTATTGGGACAATGCTAAATCAAGTTGTGGTACGGAGTGGGTTGACAATAGTGGTTCAGAAACACAGGTAACTGCTAGTGGAGAAACTTTAAATTATAGTACAGGAGATGTAACTCAAACCTTAACAACAACCAGCGGTGGTGTGTCAACAAGTACCACTTCAACAGGAAGAGTTTCTACATTAAATAATGACTTTGACGCAGATGTTGATACCTCCGTTAGTGGGTACTCAATCATAAATAGATATAATGATAATCATAGAGCTTATTTAAAAATTGAAACTGCTGATGAGGCAGATGTTCAAATTTTACAAGATAAGGAAGCACAACACATTGATATTGGCAGTAGTTCCAGCCAAGAAAATATAACTATTATACAAACGGATTAGGATATGCCAATAGAAAACAATCACACTCAATTAAAAGTAGATATAGCTTCTATAAAAAAAGATATAAAGAACTCCAGAGATATACATATTAGAATAGATAATGCGATTGAAAAGCTTACAGATGTTGCAACAAGTATTAAACAAATGTTGGCTGTACACGAAGAAAAAATATCACAGCAAGAAGCTGCAGATAAAGCTTTGTATGAATTAGTTGAAAGTAGAAGAGCTGAAACTGAAAATACTATTAAAGAAGTACATAGTAGAATCTCTACTACCTCAAAAGAATTAAAAGAATTAATCTACTTATCGGAACAAAAATTAATGATAGAAATTAGGTCTATGAAAAATGGTTTAACAGATAGAGTAGGTGTATTAGAAAAATGGAGATATTTGATTATTGGAGGTTGTATTATATTAGGCTTAGCAATATCTGGAAATTTTGAATTACTATTTAAACACTTTGGTGGTTAATGATTGGCGATATTATTGTCACTTTAATTTTTTTGATACCTATATTATTAATGATATGGTGTTATTACGAAATCTTTAAAGGATAAATGAAACTACTTGTTAATATAATTTTATTTGTTCTAACTTGCATTGCATTATTTCTTATGATACAATGGGGATATAATTGGTATACAGGAGTATGGATATGATAACAGAAATTTTGTTTGCTCTTATAGTTATTTGCTATATTACCTGGGTTATATACGATATAAGAAAGAAATAATATGTTGTTTTGGTTCTTCCTTTTTGTTGCTATTTCAGTTTTGATAGGTGTTATAGTTGCAGGCTTAGGTCATTGACAAATTACCAAAATTTGATATAATAGAATCTATAAATTATGAGTACATATATTGATTTAGATTATATTAACAGAATATCACCAAGATTACAAAAGTTCAAAAAGAAACGGGAGTATCTATTTAATTTTAGATGTCCAGTTTGTGGGGACTCTAAAAAATCAAAGTCCAAAGCCAGAGCATATTTGTATAGAGTTAAAACAGATATGTTTTTTAAGTGCCACAATTGTAGCGCTTCAAATAATCTTGCTAATTTTATCAAGTTGATTGACACTACTATCCATAGTCAATATATTTTGGATAGATTTAAAGGTGGCAAACCAAAACTTGAAAAAAGTATTTTAGATAAATTCAAAGATACAACCAAAGCTAGATTAAAAACTACGCCTCTACATAAACTAAAAGCGTTTAGCGATATAGATGATAAACATCCTGCTAAACAATATTTAATAAAAAGAAAGATACCTGAAAAGTATTTTTCAAAACTATTTTTATGCGACAGGTTCCAAGAGTATGTAAATACTATAAGACCAGGGACATACAGCGAACTAAATAAGAAGTATGAACACCCACGCCTAATCATTCCTTTCTATGATGTAAACCACGAAGTATTTGCATTACAAGGTAGAGCGTTTGGTAAAGAGATACCAAAATACATTACATTAAAGTTAGATAATAGTAAGCAAAAAATATTTGGTTTAGACCGTGCGGACATAAGAAAAAGATTATACATAGTAGAGGGTCCAATAGACTCACTATTCATAGATAATTGTATTGCTGCTGCTGGTGCAGATATACATATGACATTTGTTAGTCATAATGATGTCGTATTTGTTTTTGATAATGAATCTCGTAATAAAGAAATTATAAACAGGATGTACCAGGTCATTGATAAGAATTTTAAAATTGTTATCTGGCCTAACCATATTAAGGAAAAGGATATTAACGAAATGATAATGAGTGGAAAATCCAAAGAGGACATCCAATATATTATTAATCAAAATACCTATTCAGGTTTATCAGCACTTACACAATTAAATACATACAAACGGATATAAGGAGGAGACGCTATGGTGTCAGCGCAAGGCATTGAAGTCATTAAACGAAACGGAAGAAAAAAAGAGGCACTAGACATATCAAAGATCCACGATATGGTTGAACACGCTTGTGAGGATATAAAAGGTGTATCATCTTCCCAAGTTGAAATGAATAGTGGTTTACAATTTTATAATAATATTACCACCGATGAAATCCAAAAAATAATTACCAAATCAGCTGCTGATTTAATCTCTTTAGACACACCAAATTATACTTATGTTGCTGCCCGATTATTATTATTCAGTTTAAGAAAAAATTTATTTCATAAGTTATGGGACCATCCCCATTTTTATGACCAAGTTAAAAAATTAGTTGACTTAAAATTATATGACTCACAAATAATGAAAGATTACGACCGTAGAGATTTTGACCGAATGGAGTATTGGTTAAAGCACGACCGTGATTATGATTTTACCTATGCCGGTTTACGACAAGTCATTGACAAGTACCTAGTACAAGATAGAAGTACAGGACAAATATTTGAAACGCCACAATTTATGTATATGATGATTGCGGCTACATTATTTTCAAAGTATCCAAAAAATACAAGATTGATTTATGTTAAAAAATATTATGACGCCATTTCTCAATTTAAAATTAATATTCCTACACCAGTTATGGCTGGTGTTAGGACTCCTATGCGACAATATGCTAGTTGTGTTTTAGTTGATGTGGCAGATACCTTACCTAGTATATTTTCTAGTGATATGGTTATTGGATTTTATACTGCTCAAAGAGCAGGGATTGGAATTAATGCAGGAAGAATAAGAGCAATTAATTCAAAAATTCGTAGTGGTGAAATACAACATACAGGAGTAATTCCTTTTCTTAAAAAATTTGAAGCTACGGTTAAGTCTTGTACTCAAAATGGAGTAAGAGGAGGTTGTGCTACGGTACACTTCCCTATTTGGCACAAAGAAATAGAAGATATAATTGTATTAAAAAATAATAAAGGAACACAGGATAATAGAGTTAGACAATTAGATTATTCAATTCAATTATCCAAGTTGTTTTATGAACGGTTTATTAATAATGAAGATATAACATTATTTTCACCACACGAAGTTAATGGTCTCTATGACGCATTTGGTACACCAGCATTTGATAAGATGTATACCGATTATGAAAAGAAATATCCAAATGCTAGAAGAATTAAAGCACAGGATTTATTCTTTGACATATTAAAAGAAAGAGCAGAAACAGGTCGTATTTACATTATGAATATTGACCATACTAATTCACACTCTTCCTTTAAAGATAAAGTTAGTATGTCTAATTTATGCCAAGAGATTACCTTACCTACTGATCCCATAAGCCACATTGATGGTGAAGGTGAGATTGCTTTATGTATTTTATCAGCAATTAATGTGGGTAAAATAAATTACGAAGAAGAATTAGAACCGCTGTGTGATTTAATTGTAAGGTCGTTAGATGAAATTATAGACCATCAAAGATATCCTGTTAAGGCAGCTGAAGCTTCAACGAAAGCAAGACGAAGTTTGGGTGTTGGGTATATAGGTCTTGCTCATTATCTTGCAAAAAATAAAGTATCATATGAAGATAAGAAGGCGTGGAAATTAGTTGATAAATTAACTGAAGCATTCCAATATTATCTTTTACAGGCAAGTGTTAATTTAGCAAAAGAAAAAGGACCGTGTGATTATTTTCATAAGACAAAATATGCAGATGGTATTCTACCTATTGATACTTACAAACCAGAACTAAATGAAATTGTAGATAGAAAATTTACAATGGATTGGGAGAAGTTAAGAGAAAATATTAAAGAACACGGATTAAGAAATAGTACATTGTCAGCACAAATGCCTAGTGAATCTTCATCGGTTGTATCAAATGAAACAAATGGTATTGAACCACCAAGAGATTATCTATCCGTAAAGAAATCTAAAAAAGGTCCTTTAAAACAAATAGTACCTGAATATGTTAGATTGAAAAACTTTTATACATTACTATGGGATATGAAATCAAACGAAGGTTATATAAACATAGTAGCATTAATGCAAAAATATTTTGACCAGGCCATATCAGGCAATTGGTCATACAATCCAGAACATTATGAAAATAATGAAGTGCCATTATCTATAATGGCAAAAGATTTATTAACAACATATAAGTATGGATGGAAGACAAGTTATTATCAGAATACATATGATAGTAAGAAAGACTATGATGAACCAGCACATCCAATTGCAGTAGAAGAAGTGCCAGATTCATTGGTAGAAAATCAACCAGTAGAAACAGAGGACGAGGATTGCGAATCTTGTGTAATATAATATGGCTTTTTTGGCAGCAAATGTACCGCACATAGAGGTACTAGTAAAAAAACAATACCTTTATGACCTAGAAAAGGGACACGGAGAATTTGTCCCAGGCATATGGTGTACGGCAAAGAGTATTCAAGGCAGGGCATTATATTTTGAAACATATCTTTATGAATCAGGTGCGTTATATGATAAACTTCCTATTTCAGCATTCGTCTGGAAGAAAACTAAAGAAGATTTAACATTACCAGAATTACAATTATGGGATTGTTTTGATTATGATATTACCGTTATTGAGAAACAATTAATTAGTGGAAATAGATGTAAGTATTTAACACCTAGTAAAAAAATGTATTCAGGAAATTATATGTTTAGTATTGATAGTTGCTGTTCAACAAATAAAGAAAACAATGTAGGGTATAGTGAAGTACCAAGTCAACATAAATCATTTAACATATTAAAATTAGATAATGGACACTTTGCAGCTCAACCAAACAATAGAGTTTTGTTTTTTGATAAATCATTAACACCAAGTGTACCTGTCAAACCAGACTTCAAAGTATCTACTAGGGATTTTAGTGTAGATAATGTTGACAAATGGACTGCTGGAGATGATGATAGTTTTTTTTATAAATTAAAAGAGAATGGTAATGAGTAAACTAGATTTTGGACCTACAAAGAAAGACCACGGCTGGTTCTATTATATTTGGAACTGGAAAACTTATGTGTTCTATGCGTTATTAATTGTTGGTTCAATAGTTGCATTTATAGACCAAGGTATAACAGGAGCCATTGCAGTAGTTGTTTGTTTATATATTTTAAAATTGATAGGTAAATTATTTTAATGATAAAAAAAATAGTTATTTCTTTAATGGCACTTTTTATAGTTGCTATGATTGCTTTATCTTTCTATGGTAATGCTGCTAAAGCTATTGATGGCCAATTAAAACTATTAATGTTTCATAGTAAGACTTGTTCTTTTTGTAAAGCATTTATGAAAGAAGTTGCTTATGATTATGACAATAAAGAATTACCTTTAATTATTATTGACGCACATAATCAACCTGATTGGTTCAAAGAGGCAATGAAAGAAAATAGAATTAAACCTATCTATGGAACACCAACCTTTATTATATGGAATGGTAGAAAAGAATTAACAAGACTAATAGGTTATTATAATAGAGAAAAATTTTATGAAAGATTGAAAGGGATATATGCAAAAAATAATTAAAATGAAAAAGAAAATTAAAGATGATAGAGGTCCTATGGATTTAACCAGACAAGTTGATGAACTAAAGAAAGAGAATATTAGATTGAAAAAGAAATTAAAAGAATCTATAGCACATAACAAAATGATGTATAATTTTCCATAAGATGAGATTAGATACTGAAATAAAATTAAATTACGAAGATGTTTTATTAAAACCTAAACGCTCTACATTATCAAGTAGGCGTGATGTTGAAATGGAACGAGAGTTTGTATTCAGAAATTCTCAATTAAAATATAAATGTCTACCAATTATAGCATCCAATATGGATGGTGTGGGTACATTTAGTATGGCAAAAGTATTACAAGAATATAAAATGATGACCGTGATTACAAAAACTACAACACCAGACAAATGGAAAGAAGCAGTTGGTAAAGGATTAAAATTAGAGTATCTTTCTATATGTACAGGCACAGGTAAGTTGTGGGATAAAGACGCTGAAGATTATAATACAATGCAACAAGTATTAAAATCATATCCTGATATAAAATTTATTACTATTGATGTTGCAAATGGTTATCATATTAACTTTGTAGATTTTGTTAAGAAAGTTAGGGATGAATTTCCTGATAGAACTATCATAGCAGGTAATGTAGTCACCGCAGAAATGGTAGAAGAATTATTAATACACGGTGCAGATGTTGTTAAGATAGGTATAGGACCAGGGTCTGTATGTACAACAAGAACAATGACAGGAGTTGGAGTGCCTCAATTTAGTGCTGTAATGGAATGTGCTGACGCTGCTAATGGAGTTGGAGGTCATATAGTTGCAGATGGAGGTTGTACAGAACCAGGAGATATTGCTAAAGCATTTGGTGGGGGTGCTCACTTTGTAATGTTAGGAGGAATGTTAGCAGGACATAATGAATCCGAAGTTGCAGTTATAGATGGCAAGAGAGAATTTTATGGTATGAGTTCCGATAGAGCAAGACAGATACACGGTAAAAGAAAAGATGGTTATAGAGGTAACGAAGGACGAGCAGTTGTATTACCTGATAGAGGACCTGTGAAAGAAACTTTAGATGATATATTAGGAGGCGTAAGATCCAGTTGTACATATATAGGTGCCAGAAGATTAAAAGATGTTCCTAAATGTGCAAGTTTTGTAAGAACAAATACTTTACTTAATAAGGCGTATGAAAAATATGACATCTAAAAAAAATATGAATAGTAATAGAACGCCAAGAAGAATAGACCGTAATGCAGGTGGGCGTAAGAAGGGAATCATAGCAAGTATGATGAAAAAATATTACCCTATAAAAAATGAAGAAGATTATAATAGAATGAAAAAGTTATTCGCAGACCCAATGGATAAAAATAAATGAGAACCGTATTCAATAAAGAAAAAATAGATTTCACAAAACAACCAATGTTCTTTGGAGAAGATTTAGCAGTACAAAGATATGATACATTTAAGTATCCTATATTTGACAAACTATCTCAACAACAATTAGGTTATTTTTGGAGACCAGAAGAAGTATCTTTACAAAAAGATAGAAATGATTATAATGAATTAACTGCTGAACAGAAATTTATATTTACATCTAATTTAAAATATCAAACAATGCTTGATAGTGTACAAGGTAGAGGACCTGCGTTAGCATTTTTACCTTTATGTAGTTTACCAGAATTAGAAAGTTGTTTAATTGCGTGGGACTTTATGGAGACAATTCATAGTAGAAGTTATACATACATTATTAAAAATTTATATCCAAATCCTACTAATGTTTTTGATACAATTTTAACAGATGAAAAGATAGAGAAAAGAGCAGCTGCGGTTACACAAACTTATGATGACCTTATTAGTGCAGGTATGAAATGGCAATTAGATAAAGGTAAAGATTTAACAGAATTAAGAAAAAAAATAGACTTAAAAGAATTAAAAAGAAAATTCTATTTGGCAATGATTAATGTTAATATATTAGAAGGCTTAAGATTTTATGTTTCATTTGCTTGTAGTTTTGCATTTGGAGAATTAAGATTGATGGAAGGTTCTGCTAAAATATTATCATTGATTGCTAGGGATGAAAACTTACACTTGGCAATATCTCAAAAGATAATTCAAACATATAGAGATTTTGAAAAAGATAAAGAAATGTTGCAAGTTATGAAAGAGTCAGAAAAAGAAGTATATAAAATGTATGATGAAGCTGTAGAACAAGAAAAGACTTGGGCAACTTATTTGTTTTCTAAAGGTTCTATGATAGGTTTATCAGAAAAATTATTGCATAAGTATGTTGAATATATTGCTAACAAGCGTATGAGAGCAATAGGATTAGAAATGAAATACGAACAATCAACAGCAACGAATCCTTTACCTTGGACAGACCATTGGTTAAGTAGTCGTCAACTACAAAATGCACCACAAGAAACTGAAATAGAAAGTTATGTAGTGGGTGGCATTAAACAAGATGTAGAAAAGGATCAGTTTAAAACTTTTAAATTATAATGACTAACAAGAAGATTAAATGTGGCTCTTGCGAGGCAGACTATATATTAAAGTACGAAGAAGAATTATATCCTATTCAATGTCCCTTTTGTGGATTTGAATATGTGGATAATGATGATGATGAGATAGAAGAAAAGGAAAGTGAACATAAAGATGATGAGGAAGACAATTGGAATTGATTATAGTTTAACAACTCCAGCGATATGTGTATGTAATGGCGAATTTGAATTTAAAAATTGTAAATTTTATTACCTTACTAATGTTAATAAGTATTCAGGTGATTGGATTAAAGAAGATACTCTTGGCGTTAGACAACCAGGTGAGTTTAATCATTGGATAATTAATGGCAGATTACATTTACCCTATACCACCCAGGTACAAAGACACGACCAAATTTCCAATTGGGCGTTTGATATTGTTGGTGATTCTATTGACAATATTTTTATAGAAGGTTATAGTTATGGCAGTAAAGGACTTGTATTTAATTTAGCAGAAAATATGGGAACATTAAAACATAAACTTTATAAAGCAAATAAAGATGTTAGAATAATTGTCCCAGGAGTTATAAAGAAACTTGCTACTGGTAAAGGTAATGCAAATAAATTAAAAATGTATGAGCAATTTGTAAAAGACACAGGTATTGATTTGATGAAAGAATTTGAACAAGATAAATTAAATAATCCGGTTACGGATATAGTTGATTCTTTTTATGTTGCAAAGGCAGGGTACTATGGTGCTAAAAGCACAAAATAAAGTTGAAGGTTTTGAAACCGTTGAAGTGCCTTTAAAAGATATACATATTTTAGTTGATCCTAATTCACCACATCACGGAGTTAAATATAAAGCCTGTGCTGAAAGTTTAGAAAAAGGAATGCGATGGCCAATAATATTAAGTACATATGAAACATATTGGAAAAAAGAAAAGTTATGGCCTAAACATACAAAGGAAGGTTATGGAGTGACCAATGGTAACAAAAGAGTTTTGTGGGCGATAGATAATGATTATAAGATGATTGATTCAATTATAGTTAAGAGTAAACAAGAAAGAGATAAGGTTAATAAATCAACCTATATTTTCTTTAAGGAGTATCCGTAATGGAATATAAAATATTAATACTAGCATATTTAATTGGTAATAGTCCAATAGAAACACAAACAACATTTCAAATGGAACAGACTTATGGTAGTATGAAAGAGTGTAAACAAGAATTGTTATTACAAAGTAGAGATAATGGAACTTATGATGTAATGTGGGAGTTTGTAGTAGATAATCAATTTAAATGGGATTGGTTGGCTGCAGGATGTAAAAATGATGAAACAGGTGAAGAATTTATCCTTGAACCTACTTACCCAAAAGGTAAACCATTAGAGTTAGAAGGAATAGATTTGGGGATTAATGGTTTGAGTGTATGATAAAAATAGTTAGTCTTGGAACTTCCAATACTATATCTGCTATTGAACAAGCAATAAGAAATTGGGGACAAGAATTTAAGTTTTCACTTTATAGAATTTTAGAAACACAAAATAAAGTTTTATCACCAAAAGATGTATCTAATATAAAAAATTGTGACGCTTATTTGATTGATGGAACTTGGGGTAGTACAAATCCTGATAGACAAAAATATAAAACTGCTGATGTTGAAAGAACCAAATATGGAGTCCTTATAGAAGATAAATTTGTTAGAAGTGCTTGGATGGAATACACTAATACTCAAGCAAATCTTTTATCTAAACAATATAATAAACCATTATTGGTTACGGAGAGTGCTACATTAAGTAGGATTAAATGTAATCATATTGACACTTGGTATAAGAGAACAGGACCAAGATATTATCGTATGAGTTTAGGACATTGGACTTATGGTAAAGGTAAATGGTGTCAAGTAAAAGATGATAGTAGATTAAATAATTTAATAGCACTTACAAAACAATTTCACCAAGATATAAAATTAGATAATATCTATAATCATCAATGGAAAAATAATAAAGATGGTGCAGTTTTAATTGTGCCAGGTTTAGAATATGATCCTACAAGTACCGTACCAGTAGAAATTTTTATTCAACAAAGTGTCAAAGAGATTAGAAAAATTACACAAAGAAAAATTTTAATTAAACCACATCCAAAAAGTAAAATTGATATTAAAAAATTAGTTAAAGGTGTTGAAGTTGTGCCAAGTGAAACTAATTTTAATAAAATTAAAGATAGAATTTATTGTGCTATAATATCAGAAAGTACAAGTATATTTCAATTGATTAATTTAGGCATACCTTGTATTACTTCAAAGTATAGTTTTGGATATGATATATCACTTTCAGATATAAGTAAATTGGAAAATTTATATTTAGCAAGTAGTGAAGAAGTTTATGAATGGTATAAAAGAATATCATATACAGAATTTACAGATGAAGAATTTGGTACTAGAACTATCTTACCTTACATAAAGGAATTATTAGATGAGTAGTTTACCATCCCATTTAGGAGGACATAAGAGTAGAACACATATAGATGTAGGTGTGTTGAAATTTGCTAGAGATAAATTAAAAGTTAAATCAATGTTAGATATAGGTTGTGGTCCAGGTGGTCAAGTATATGAGGCACAAAAATTAGGTTTAAATGTATTGGGAGTTGATGGAGATTTTACTTTGTTAAGAGAGCAACCTGAACTATTTGTGACCCACGATTTTACTAAAGGAAAATTAGAAGTAGATAGTCATTTAGCTTTAATTAAAAATTATGATATGATATGGTGTTGTGAATTTGTAGAACATATTAAAGAGAAGTACATAGATAATTGGATGAGTTTAACGCAAAAAGGTAAGTATGTTTTTATGACTTATTCAGACATTGGTAAGTTAGGACATTATCACGTTAATTGTCAACCGTTAGAGTATTGGTTAAAGTTATATGACAAGTATGGTTTTAAATATAGTGAAGAATTAACAAATGAAGCTAAAGAAGTTAGTACAATGGGAAGAGAATTTTGGAAAGATAATGGACTAGTATTTGAAAGGAAACAATTATGAAATATCCATTAGCGTGTGATACTTGGGACAATAAAGAATTAGAAGCAATACAATCAGTTATAAAGAGTGGTCGTTATACAATGGGACCAAAAGTTAAACAATTTGAAAAAGAATTTGCTAAATTTTTTAGATGTACAGACGCTGTTATGGTTAATAGTGGCTCATCTGCCAATCTATTAATGATAGCATTATTAAAATTAAAATATAAAAAAGGTGGTAATATTATAGTGCCTGCTGTTTCTTGGTCAACAACATTTTTTCCATTACAACAATATGGATTTAAATTAAATTTTGTAGATGTAGATAAAGAAACTTTAAATATAGACCCTAATAAAGTTAGAGAAGCAATTAATGAGGATACGTGTGCTATATTTGCAGTTAATCTTTTAGGTAACTCCTGTGATTATTATTCATTATATCATATTGCAAGGGAACACAACCTTATATTATTAGAGGACAATTGTGAAAGTTTAGGTGCAAAGACATACAATTATGAATATTGTGGAACATTTGGAACAATGGGTAGTTTTTCATTTTTCTTTTCACATCATTTACAAACAATGGAAGGTGGTATGATTGCTTGTAGAGATAAAGATGACGCAGATTATTTAAGGTCATTAAGAGCACACGGTTGGTGTAGAGATTTACCAGATGATAATAAGATTTATAAAAAGACAGGTGATAATTTTAAAGATAGTTTTACCTTTGTGACCCCAGGTTATAGTGTAAGACCTTTAGAAATGAGTGGAGCAATTGGTAGTGTTCAACTTAAAAAATGGCCGAAGATGGAAGAACAAAGAAGAAAGAATGCACAACTCTTTCAATATAAGTTTGAAGAATTTCCAGGTATAGAATTACAGAAAGAAATAGGACAATCTAGTTGGTTTGGGTTTTCTATTTTATTAACAAATCAATTGAAAGGTAAAAGAGATAGTGTTGTTAAAGCACTTACAGAAAATGGAGTAGAGTGTAGACCTATTGTTGCAGGTAATTTTATGAGAAATCCTGTGATTGATTATTTAGATTATTATGAAAATGGAAGTTATCCAAACGCAAATTATATACACGACAACGGATTGTTTATAGGAAATGATATAAGAGATTTAAGAGATAACATTGACGAAGTATATACAATTATTAAGGAGATAAAATGAAACGAGCATTGATAACTGGTATAACTGGACAAGACGGCGCCTATCTTGCTAAGTTATTATTAGAAAAAGGATATAAAGTATTTGGTGGACAAAGACGAAGTACATCACCAAAACATTGGCGACTAGATGAAATGGGTATTACAGACCAAATAGAGTTTGTTGAACTTGATGTTATAGACCAAGCAAATATAAGAAGAGCAATAGAAGAAACTAAACCAGATGAAGTGTATAATTTAGCTGCACAATCATTTGTATGGTTATCATTTAAACAACCAGAACTTGCTACTTTAATTGACGCTATGGGTTGTTTAAGAATATTAGAAAGTATAAGACAAGTTAATCCTAAAATAAAATTCTATCAAGCAAGTACGAGTGAAATGTATGGAAAAGTATTTGAAACTCCACAATCAGAAACAACAAAATTTTGGCCTAGAAGTCCTTATGGTGTTGCAAAACTATATGCTCATCATATAACAATTAATTATAGAGAGGCGTATGATATGTTTGCTTGTTGTGGTATATTATTTAACCACGAGAGTGCTCATAGAGGAGAAGATTTTGTAACCAGAAAAATATCAAAAGGTTTAGCATTGTGGCAAAGAGAAGGCACACCAATTGTGTTAGGAAATTTAAATGCAAAAAGAGATTGGGGACACGCTGAAGATTTTGTTAGAGGTATGTGGCAAATGCTACAACACGATAAACCAGATGATTATGTTTTAGCAACAGGTGTAATTCATAATGTAAAACAATTTGCAGATATGGCTTTAGACTATCAAAAGATAGACCATTATTGGAAAGACAATGAGTGTTTTACAACTGGCATTAATCAATTAATTATTACTACTGATAAGAAACATTTACGACCTGCTGAGGTTGATGTATTACAAGGGGATGCTAGTAAGGCAAGAGAAGTGTTAGGTTGGGAACATAAACACAATGTAGAAAGTTTAATGAAGGAGATGGTAGACGCTGATAGAAAAAGATACGAGTAGGAAAGCCGCAATGTTTTTCTCTCTATGTGCTATTTATATAAATGATATTCTTTACAACATATAATAAAAAATTATTTGATGAGTATGCTCACCGATTAATCGAAACATATCAATCAACACAACAAACTTTACCAATGTATGTTTTTGTTGAAGATAACATTGATGATTTTCCTAAAATCCCTAATGTTACCTATGTAAATTTATTTCTTAAAGAACCTGAATGCCACGGATTTGTTGAAAGACATAAGAAACTTGTCCCAGCACATTATTTGAAAGACGCAGTAAAATTTTGTTATAAAGTATTTGCACAATCAGCAGCTAGAGAATTTGGAGATAAACTTTATTATGTAGATAGTGATTGTGTTTTTGTAAAACAAATACCTGATACTTGGTTTAAAGAGTGTTTACCAGATGATACATTTTTAACATTTTATGATAGACCTGGCAATGAAACACCTAATTATACAGAAACAGGTTTCCTTGCGTTTGATAATACAAAGAAAGTAAGTAATGATTTTTTTAACGCATATAAAGATTGGTACATAAGTGATAGAATTTATAAATTGAAATTTTTTACAGATTGCCACGCATTGGATGCTACAAGAGAAATGTTCCATCATTATCCTGATTATAAAGAAAAGAAATTGGGTGATGGTAAAATAGGTCATATTATGGCAAGAGATAAATTTATAAACGAATATATTGACCATAGAAAAGGTCCTAGAAAAGCTGAAAAACATAGTCCTGAATGGAGACGAAGAAATGGTTGAAGCGTTTTTAACAAGACCTACAACAGATAGAGTATTAGAAGCATTTGTTAAAAGTGCAGGAGGAATATGTCATCAACCTTTAGACTCTCGGGAAATAGATAAAATTGTAAGTAAGAAATGGCCTACTTTTGAAGAAGAAAAATTAAAGCACGGTTGGGCACAATCACCTTGCGTTATGTTTGGAATTTTAAGAGGCACAGATAAAATAATAAAAGAGTGTGATAAAAGAAAACATCCTTATTATTATTTTGACCACGCATATATTTACAAAGGACAGAAGCACGGATATCATCCTGTATTTGATGATAGAATATACCGTATTGTAAAAAGTGCTCAATCATTAACTTATATTGATGAACTTGATGATGTTGATAGAGCAAGAGTTAAATTATTAAAAGAGATATTTCCTGTTTCTACAAAAAAATGGAAAAAAGAAGGAGGTCATATATTGTTAGTGCCACCGTCTTTATATATGAAAAGATATTATGATTTAAATGTTATCTTACCAGAGTTTTCTGTAGAACAAGGAGTAAAAGTCCACCGAAAAACAGATATACAAGGTACGGATAAACTTAAAAGGTTATACATTGATTTTAAAAAAACTAATTATGATAACGACCATTTTTGGGAACAAGATATAATAAAAGAACTTAAAAAATATACTGATAGGGAAATTAGAGTTAGATATAAAGATAATAAAAATACTTTTAGCCAAGATTTGGAAGGTGCGTGGGCAATTGTATCTTCTCAATCAACAGCAGCTATAGATTCGTTAAGAGAAGGTATACCATCTTTTTGTGAATCAACCTCTTGTGCTTTGCCTATGTCATTAACAGATTTAAGTAAAATTGAAACTCCATTTTATCCTGATAATAGAGAAGAATGGATTGATAGTTTAATTGCAAATGAATATACACTTACAGAAATTGGAAATGGGTTTGCGTGGAATAGGTTGAAGAATAAATGATAAAAGTTTTTATAGGATATGATACGAAAGAAAAAGTAGCATTTAATGTACTTTCATATAGTATAATAAAAAATAGTACAAGACCTGTTTCTATTACTCCAGTTAATTTAAAAAATATAAAAGATAATTTTACAAGAGAACGAAGTAATATAGAATCAACAGAATTTAGTTTTAGTAGATTTATTGTTCCACATTTATGTAATTATAAAGGATGGGCATTATTTTTAGATTGCGACCAATTGATGTTTACTGACATTGCAGAACTTTGGCGATTAAGGGATGAACGTTATGCTGTGCAAGTATGTAAGCACGATTATGTACCTAGAAAAGAACAGAAATTTTTAGGGCAAGTACAAACAAAATATGCAAAGAAAAATTGGTCAAGTTTTATGTTAATGAATTGTGATAAGTGTACAGCACTAACACCTGATTATGTTAATAGTGCAAGTGGACTCCAATTACATCAATTCAAGTGGTTAGAAAATGATAGTCTAATAGGTGATTTACCATTAGAGTGGAATTGGTTAGTGGGAGAATATGAAAAAAAAGACAATGTACATAATATACATTTTACGGAAGGAGGACCTTGGTTTGTAGATTATTCAAAGTGTGATTATTCAGATGAATGGCATAAGTTAAAAGAAGAAACTACACAAACTAATTTAATAAAATGAGCGATGATGTTAAAGAAATATTAAAAGATATAAGAAAGGTTAGGGATGATTTAGTGGCACAATCTAATCCTCATTTCCAAGACCTTACAAATATCATTTATAAATGGGAAACTAAAATAGCAACAAAAGATATGGATAAAGAAGATGAAGATATTTAAATATGATTTTCAACCATTTTTTGATTGGGTAAAAGGTTCAGAATTTGGTGAATTACAAAGTATAAATCCTGCAGATGATCCTATACGACCTGAATTAACTAGTGAATTTAGAACAACACACGGAAGAAAGATATTTGGTTTAAAATATAAAGATAGTATTGAAGCTGTGGTATGTTTAGCATTTACAAATGAGATACCTACTACGGTAAAAGAATTAGAACTTATGTGCAAGGAAGCTAATTTAATTGGCCAACATAGAGCAGGACAAATAGGAACAATAGCAGTTGCATATACTTTATGGTCATATAAAAAAGGTGCAGGTAAAAAGATTATGAAAGAACTACAAAAATATGTTAAAGATATACACCATTTAAGTAAGATAGTAACCTTATCACCATTAACACCAATGGCAACACATTATCATATAAGCAATGGAGCAAGATTGATTCAAATGAATCCAACTACACAAAATTTTGAGTATAAAATATGAGTTATATGTTTAAAAAATTTATTGTAAAATTGAGAATGTGGTATGCTGATATAAGAGGACATCACGGTAAGAGGTGGGATTATGAACCATCAGAAAATTATATGGGGAGAAAAAAGAAAAAGAAATGAAGAAACATACATATGATAAAAAAATGCAAGAGTGGCTAAAAAGACAAAAAGGATATCGTAAACACCGTGAAGAAGGACTTGGAGAAAAGGTAATTCATAATCCGAATAATCTAGCAGGAGATAGATTAGAATGGAGAAAAAAGTATGGCATTGAGAAGAAATGATTATAACACATAAGTTAAATTGGGATAAATGTTTATCACATCAAATCTGGCCTTCTATAGAAAAGGGTTGGAAAGATGAAGATAAAGAGATACACTTTTTTTGGGGTCTTGGAGGACCAAATCAAAAAGAAATAGAAAAATGTATTACAAGTAATAAAGAATGGTGGTATGTAGATGTTGGTTATTTAACAGAACCTATTACTAGATATCCGTTACCTGAAATACATAATAAAGATAGAACATATTTTAGAATAGTTAAAGGTGATTTACATACAAGACGATTTAATACAGGTAGAAAAATTGGTGATAGATTAAGAAAATTAGAAGATAAGAAAATAGATGTTAGATTTAAAGGGTGGCATCCTGGAGAACATATATTGATATGTCCATCTTCACCTACGGTGACAATGAGAGTTAATAAGATGACCCAGGAAGAATGGGTTGAAGCTGTAAAAGAAGAATTAATAAAATATACAGATAGAGAAATAAGAGTAAGAAATAAACCAAGACCAGAAAATCAATGGTGGGGAACTGATATAAAAGATGATTTAAAAAATTGTCATTGTTTGGTTACGAATATGAGTTTAGCGTCTATTGACGCAATATTAAATTATGTGCCTGTGATAGCAGATGGTGGTAATGTAGCTTGGCCAGTATCAAGTAGAGATCCAAAGTTTATAGAGAAACCTATGAAACCAGGAAGAAAGACTATAGAAGAATGGTTAAAGTTTATTGCTGAACATCAATTTACATTATCAGAAATTGAAGATGGCATAGCATATAAAACTTTGAGGTATCAATATGAATAATGTTAATATTATTTGTACTCATTTAGGAGCTAAATATGGAGATGAATATGTAAAAATACTCTATAATATGGTTAAGCGTAATATGACTATACCTTTTAAATTTTATTGTTTATCAGATAGAGAAGAATATTTGGATGCAGATGATAAGAAAATTGAAGATATCCATATATTGAAAAGACCTGAACCTCCAAAAGGAGAAGTTCCATTATCAGGTTGGTGGGCTAAACTCTATTATTTTCATCCTGATTTAAAAATAAAAGGTCCCACATTATCGTTAGATTTAGATATAATAATATTTGAAAAACTTGATGAATTTTTTAGTTATATTAAACCACATCAATTTGGGGCAATAAGAGATTTTGGTAAACCTGATGAACTTATTAATTCTAGTGTGATGGTATTCTATCCTGAAAATCAAACTATATGGATTGATTATATGCTCAACCGACCTAATTGGATACACGCTCAAGGTGACCAAAATGTGATAACTGATTTAAAGTTAAAAGAAGATGATACGAAGTTTATACCCGACCATTGGACTTGCTCATATAAATGGCCTGGAAGAGGTATGCTAGAAAAATATGATAAGTATAGACCTGAAAATTATTTAAAGAATCCAGTTGCTAAAATATGTGTATTTCACGGAAACCCTAATCCTTCAGATGTTGAGAAATTCCAAGAATCACAATCTAATCCTGAAGATAACAAGTGGGTTAAACGATACTGGAAATAGTCTTTTTTCAAGTGTATCAGACATCACAAAGACATCTAAACCCCTCCCTAACGGCGGCTAAATGCGTTTAAATCAGACGAATCATAGTAGATTAGTTAAATACCCTATATTTAACAACGATTTTACGGTAAAAATCAAGTAAAAAAGAGAACAAAACGAGAACGCATACCCTAAAAACCTAGTAAAATCAACGCTTTTTTGTGCTTGACTTCCTCATTTAGGTATGATAGCGTAGCAGTAGATATTGAGAAAAACACTATGAAATTTACAGACAAAATGACAATTACAGAATTAAAAGATTTAAAAGAAAAATCAAATAATACAATGCACCTAGTTTATGGTGCCGAACATTATGATGAGGAAGAAAAGTACGATCCTTGTTTTATGTCTTGGCATACTATCTATAGAAATATGGATATAGACCTTAAAAATAAGGAAAAATTAGAATCAAAATTTACTGAAATGAAAGCTTATTTTGATAAGAAATATAAAGGTGCTGCTAACTTTACAGGAAATACAAAATTAGAAATAATCTTTGGTGACGAATATTACCAAACTTTTGGAGACTATTACAAATTAGATCCAAAAGAGGATGACTATATGTGTTTATATAACGACTATGGTCAAATATTCAATGGAAGACAATTCTTTAAAAAGGATTATAATCCAGAACTTACAAAAAAACATAACTTTTATTAGGAGGAAACTATGAGTCAATTAACAGACATTTATGTAAATAAAGAAGATTTAGGTAAGAATCTTTACAGAAAAAAAACTTACTACACACTTTGCATTGAACAAGATTGTCTTGCTACAAATAAAGATGAAGCAGATAAATTGTTTTCAGACGCAGGTATTAACTATGACAATATTAATAAAGATTTAGCAGAAGAAAAAGGTGGTGTTGAAACCTATATGGTAGACGCTAACTATACAGATTCAGATACAACCAAGTATATTGCAAAAGTTGTTTATGACGATTATGATGGTTTAGAAAATGCCAAAGAAAATGGCGATGTTGAACTAGACACTTACGCTTTAGAAACCGATGTTATCAATAAAGATGGCAAAGTTGTTGAAAAAGAAAAAGAAATGGATCCATTAGGCGATTTAGAAAAAGTTGTTTATGGAACTAAAGAAGAATCAGATGTTGATGTTGCAATCAATTTAGAAAACGATTCAAAAATAGGAAAATAATGTTGAACGCAGATAAAATAATGGTAAGTGGAACTTACACAAAATTAAAAACAATGGGTGATGAACTTATTAGATTATATAAATCACCCGAAGTTGAATTATCTATGGCAAAAGGAATACCGATGGCGTGGTTAAAACTTTTATATCAATATTCTAAAAAGGTTAGTCCTTTAAGATTTAGATATAGAGGTAAATCAAAACCAAATTATCGTAGACCTGGTGCTTATGTGAATAAAGAATTTGCAGATAGTTTTGCAATATATGAAAGACAATATGGAAGTGGGTATAGAAACTAATGGGAAAAGTTAAACAATGGGCAGAAAATACTGCCGAAAAAGCAGTTGATACAATTATTGATAAATTAAAAAATAAAGTTATTAATGTTGAAACTGCTAAAAATGAAATATTAAAAGTTGACAATATTGCTTTATGCAGTATTGATGAATTTAATATTGATGAAGTAATTGAAGAAGCAACAAAACAAAAAGTATATGATCCAAATGGATTACCAAAAGATTTTACAGACAGGTATCACATATGAAAAAAAGAAATAAATTTGAAAGAAAATTAGACGAATATAACCATACAATGGAATTGATTAGAACTATACTTCCAGTTGTATTGTTAATTATGCAAACAATAATTTTAATAAAAATATTCCAATGAGATTACCAAAATTAAAAGATAAAAATAAAGTACAATTTAAAGTTAAACTTTCGGTTAACGAAATGGATGTTATAATGGATTCATTATATGACCGAGAAATTAATAATGACGGTTTAGATAAAAACGAAAAACAAGTTAGTAGAAAACTTATAAAAGTATTGGTACCATTTTATAAAGTGGAAAGAAAAAAACAAAAAATTATATCAAAACACGAAGAAAAAGAATTACAAAAAAAACAAAGAGAACAAGATATTAAATACGCAAAAAAAGCAGGTTATAATATGGATGAAATATATTATAATGATAGGATGGGTATTGCATAATGGCAATCGGAGATAAAATAGTAAAAGAAGAAGGTTTAGACGAATTAATAAATTATATGTTTTTTAATAGTAGTATTTTAAAAGCAGTTGAAATGGCGACTCAATTAATGACCCAAGGTCAGAAAAATACTTTAACAACAGAATTGCGATTAGTTAAAAAAGCAATGGAGAGAGAAAAAGATAAATGAAAACACAAACAATAAATGTTGATATAAAGAAATCAACAATCCAATCAGCATATAATCAAGTCAAAATGTTAAGTGATTTAGATTTTCCTAATTTTCAAAAAGGAGAACCTTTACACAATTTAGTTATGGAAATTAAAAGAAATATAAAAAGAAACAAAAAAATGACAACTAAAGAAGCTTGGATAGAATTTTTACAATTCTGGCCTTTAAGTATAGTAGTGCCAGGAATGATAATATTAATTTTATGTGCTAACCTTTTTCAATGGTAATAATTATGGAAGAATATTTAAAAATTATAGAAGAACTAAAAAACATTAAAAACGATTTAAGGGATTTACCTGCTAGACGCTTAAAGTTAATTGATTTACTTATTCAAAAGTATGAAAGATTAAATTTAGAAGAAGAAGCTTTAAACCCTTTAGGTAAATATAAATTAATAGAAGATGTTGATAATCCAGACTATGAAAAATATGCTGGGAGATATGGCAAATCTGTTAAAGAATGGAAAGAACCTGTACAACAAGAATTAGATTTAGAAGAAGAAGATAAAAAAGCAGAGGAAGAGAAAGATTTAAAAAGAGCTTTTCCAGAAGCAGATTTGGGGTTAGAATAATATGGAAATGGGATTATTAATGTTAACTATCCTTTTATTAGGATATGCAATCGCTCAAGTTGGCGATATGAAAGAAATTGTGAAATCAATGCAAAGACATACCAAGAGTATGATAAAAATTTGTGATGATATAATGAACCAACATAAGGGAGGTAAATAGTTTATGAAAAAACTATTATTAACGATAAGTGTATTAGGGTTATTGATTGGAACTGCTGAAGCGTGTCCAACAAAAGCAAACAATACATTAAATTTAGATAAGGTTACCGTAAAAGTTGCTAACTTTTTAGAATCTGAAAAATCAAAAACAATTGAATTTCAGAAAAAAAGTTGGGCGGATGCTAAAGTGCAATTTACGACTTTATTTAAAAAAATAGGACTAGTCAAATAATGACTGGCGATTTTGTATATACTAGTGCCAATGATGGCACTAGTTTTATAAGACCAATAACTGCTAGAGCAGAAACTTGGTTTAAAGAAAACAATATTATGAAACTAGTAATTGACAATACCGAAGATTATTATGTAATAAAGTCCGTTGATGGACCAGGGTTATGTGATAAAATCAGAAAAAGTGGTATGGAATTTACAAGTTAATAATGTGTCAATAATGTGTCAACATTGTGATTTATAGAATAAATGAGTGCTTGACAATAATTGATAATAATGATATAATGGAAACAATATAATTAAGAAAGTGAGAGAACTATATTATGCAGACTAAAGAACAAATCTACGAGGATTTTCAAAAATTAAAATCAAACAAAGCAAAGGTGAAATACCTTGAAGGACATAGGGATGCTGCTAAAGCACACCCAAATCAATATAACCATTTAAGTATTAATTGGGATAATTTGATAATTGCGTGGTCAAGTCCAAATCCAAGAGACCATTTTTATAAAAAGATATTCGGCAGAACATACCAAGAACAGATGGACCACGAAGCTGCTCAAGACGGAAAAGAAGAGGAATTAAATGAACGGAATTCAGGCAATCCGAAACCAATTAAAATTGGTTAGTATTTTAATATTAACTTTATTTTTAACCAATTGTTCAGTTGTAAGAGAACCAGCTGTAGTTGGTGGAACAAATATAGGAATGACTTGTGCTGGGGTTGTAAATGACCCTGCTGTCATTGCGGCTTGCGTTGCGGCCGGTTCAGTAGTTGCTATTGACCAAGTTTGGAATGATGACTTTAATGAACATAAAAAATATTTTGTAGACCATTTAATTGGGGCTCCAAATGAAACTGCTATTACAAATTGGTATAATCCTAAAACTAGAAATTCTGGAATTATTAGAACATCCAGAACTTGGTATGAAGGACCAATTAAATGTAGGCAATGGGAAAGTACAATTAATATAACACCAGTATGGCCTGTAAATTTTGCAAATGGTACACCAAAACGAAGAACAGATTTTGGTATTGCTTGCATAATGCCTGATGGTGTGGTGGCGATACAACAATGATGAAATATTTAGGAATAATAGTTTTTAGTTTATTAGTAGGTTGTACTCAATCACAACAAAAAATGGAATTAAGAGCACTTGATGATTTTTTTGATAGATTATTACAAAATTCTGAAAAAAGTGAAATAATTGATTGGGATACAAAAGTTTATTATGACCTTATTTGGAAACCAAAAGGCAAAGTATATAAAGTAGAAACTGATTTTAATTATCAGGTCCACATTTATCTATGCCATAAGAATAGAGGTTATGATAGTATTAATGGAAAAGGAAGTTTTGAAAAAGTGGCATTAATATCTGCTAAACAAGGTATGATACCTTGTCCAATAGGAGTACATCCTGATTGGGATTATGATTGGGAAGAACATATTATTAAGTTTAGAGATACAAAAGAAGCAAAAATTTTGCCAAAAGATAGACCGATAGGAAGACAATTACAAAAAGTGGGAGATAAAATATGAGAAAATTAATGATGTATGTAATAACATTATGGACTTTGTTATTTGCACTTGCTTTATATTCTAGTAAAGGATATGCTTGTGTAGATTGTGATTTAAACAAAGATGTATTTGACGATATAGGAGTTATTAAAGTCAGTACAGGAAATGAAACATATGAAGCAATAAATTTAAAAGTTAATAATGATGATGTGCTTTCAAGTAAAGTTAAAGAACGGTTTTTAACTCCAGATGGACAATGGTGTTTTGTGACCATAACAATAAAAGAAGAAAATGATGAAATTGTTAAGAAGGAAGAATTACATTGTGCTGATACCAAACACGGTATAACTAAAGACCAAGAAATTGAGAAATTAAAGAAACAAATAGAATTAGAGAAGGCAAGAAAACCAGGTTACTGGGAACTTTTTGCCGAGTTCTACTATAGGGATCAGAATGCTCCCTTGTATTGCAGACAATATGCAAGACCAAAAGGCATTTTTAAGAAAACTGGAAAGGTCTGTTTAGACCCAACAGGTAAGTGGGAGGTAATAAATTAATGTTTAGTATGATAAGAACATTATTGACACTTGGGATTATGTGGATTTTAATTGCGTTTACATATGTTCCAGTCACCAACTATGTTGAAAAACATCAGCTTGTTGACAAAACGAAGCAATTAGTTTATAATACAATAGGGAAGGTGAAAAAACAATATGAAAAATAATATATTGAAATACACAATGATTCTATTGGCGACTTTATTGCTGACAAATTGTGCTCAAAAGAGTTATACAATTAAATCAGAAAAAGGTAAGGTTGTTAATAAAGTACCTGCGTGGTATATGGCTGACATCGCTGAGAAAAAGGCGTGTGATAAAAAGACTTTTGGTAAAACTAAAAGTAAGCAATGTATCTACGGTGTTGGTACTTCCGTTTCACCAAGTTTAGAACTTGCGATTGAGAAGGCAAAGCTTGTAGCGAAAGCTGAATTGGCCGACATCATCAAAGGTGAAATGAACAAGAAGGCGAAAATATTTGTTACCGAATTAGGTAAAACACACCATAAATCGGTGGTTACAGATGTTGAAACCGTGCTTGTTAATATCATTGAATCAACTCCTGTGAGAGGTTACGAAGTATTTGCTCAGGAAGTGACTATGACAAAAAATGGTTACTACCGTGCGTGGATAGGTTTGAGATTACCTCTTGGCGAATTTAACAAAATGTATAATTACGCTGTGATTGATGTAGTGGATGCTTTTGAGCTTAAGAAAAAAGCTGAAGAAGCATATAAGGCTATTGAATCATCATTGGAGACCGATAATGGTACAAACAGCGATTAAAAACATTGTTGTGTACACAAAAAATAACTGCTTATATTGCAGTAAGGCTAAGGCCTTGATAAAAGGCCTTGGTTATTCTTTTATAGAAAAGAATTTTGAAACAGATTTTAAATCCATAGAGGATTTATTTAAAGAATTAGGAAAAACGGTAAGAACTATGCCACAGATTAAAATAGACGGAGAATTAATAGGTGGATATAATCAATTGGTAGAATTTTTTGCAGATAGAAAATTAGTAAATTTTAAAGGCGAAAAAATTTAATAATAAATGCAAACATTAGGCGATATGGCAGAAGATAATAATAACGGAAAAAAACCACCAAAAATGAAAAAGGATAATTTAATATTCTTTCCTTTTCATAAAATAAAAGATTCAAAAAGAGCAAGGCAGAGACCTTCTCCAGATGTTGAAAAACAAGTTAAAAAAATCCATAATCAAATATATGTCCAACAATGTGTTGATGATATATGTACGGTCATTATGAGATATTTGTTTGAAGAAAAAGTCCAATTACAAAATCCAATATTAATGAAGGATTTTAAAATGGTAAGTGAAAGTATTAAATCTATGTTGAGCCGATATGTAGGCAACGAACATAAATTACAAAAATTAGTAGATAAATTTGTCGTAAGTAAAAAGAAAGGGAAATCCCTTTTTAATTATGTTATAGACTTTGAGAATCTACCTAAATGAATTCCATAAAGCAACTTGGAATATATTATTGAGTTAATGAGTGCTACTTGATAATATTAATTTACAAATGCACAGAAGAAGGAGAAATTTTATAATGAGAAAATTATTTAATTTTATACTTGGACCAGATAGACTTGTAAAAGTAAAATCTGTCCAAAGAGCTGTTTCTAAACGAGGAAGAAAAGTTATGTCTAAAAGAACAAAGGTTATGAACCTTTTATCTAAAGGCAATGATGTTTCTTGGAAAGTTTTGAGAAGCAGATTTGATTTAGTGTCTCCAAGAGCGCTGATTGATACTTTAAGAGCTGAAGGTAATATGATATATATTAACAAATCTCACAAAGGTACATCATACAGACTTGGTACACCAACTAGAGCGATAATCGCTGCTGGAATCAAAAAACTATATGGTACACCGTACGCTTATAAAGCTGCGTAATTAACATATAAATAATTTAGTGGGGCGGAGGAGACCTAGCGGCGATACCGCCCCCTTTAACAATGAGGAAATTATGGCATATGAAGTGAAAAACAAATACAATAAAAGCTCTATATCAGAGCATAATGTATCTTCTCTAACTGATAGAGAACCATATTCAAAAGAAATCAACGCAGAATACGGCGAAGGCGGAGGTCTTAACGCAGGTTATGATGTCGTTGAAGCGGTTGCCCGATATGCTAACGAACAAGGGCGACTAAATAATAAAGAGTATGGTAAAGATTTTATATTTAAAACAACAGGATCAAATAATGATGGTAATGAAACCGTGATATTTGAGAAAAAGGAGTAAACAATGGCACCAATGACTACCCAGGCTTTGAATAATTTACAAACTGCCGGCAGTAGTGCTCCTTTGCTTAGTGAAATACTAACCAAAGTGAATAACGCAAAAGACAAACCTAAAAAGATTGCTGTTTTGCGTAAAAATGATAGTCAACCTTTAAGACAGGTTCTTAAAGGAGCATTTGACCCAAAAATCAAATGGGACTTACCAGAAGGCAACCCACCATATACAGAAAATGACGCCCCAGCTGGTACAGAGCATACTACCCTTTATACAGAAGCAAGACGATTGTATTATTTTGTAGAAGGCGCAGACGGTAACAAACTTTCAAAGACTAAAAAAGAAACTATGTTTATTCAGATGTTAGAAGCATTACACGCTGACGAAGCTAAACTTTTAATTGCTGTTAAGGAAAAAGAACTTAACAAAATGTATAAAGGTTTAACAGAGGAATGTGTAAAAGAAGCATTTGATTGGAACGATAGTTTTGTTAAGAATTAGATAATAGTCCGATTTATAGGGATAAGAACAAATAGAGAACATTTGTCTTGTCCCTATCAAATAAGCAAGGGTTTATGCGATGGAATAATGCTTGCAAAACCCCCTATTTTTTGATATAATGGAGTAAGAAAGTGAGAGAAATAAATATATTATGAAAAAGAAAATAAAAGGACTATTGATTATATTTTTCGGTGCATATTTTTATGTATGTGCTTTAATCAATCCAGTAAAAGCAAATGACCAATTAGTAGGTCACGTTATTACCCAAGTTTCAAAAGGTAATACTGAACAAATGGTAAAGGTTTTGGAGAAAGAAATTCAGGCCATTGCTCATATTTTTGCTGTTGAAATGATTACGGTATTAGAAGCAAATTTACCTCAAATTTTAGAAGGTATTGCTGCTGATATGAGATTGAAGGCAGATGAAGCTTATAAATGTGAACTTTTAAAAGGTTCAGGAAATGAGTGTAAATAATGAATAACGGATACTATGCAGTTGCATTAGATAAAGAATCCTGTGATGCTGTACAAAAATATTCTACAATGGATGTTGTAGTTGGAGACCATATTACACTTGCATATAAACCAAACAATGAAACTTTTAAAAAGTTGAATAAATTGTGTGGTACAAAAGTTGACGCTTACATTAAAGAAATAAGAGCAAATAAGAACATAGAGGCATTTTGGTTAAATGGTATGTACTTAACTGAATCTTATAAAAAATTAAAAAGAATTGATAAAGGACCAGCACACATTACAATATCACATAAGAAGGGTTTTAAATCAGGTGACGCAAATTCAATGTTTAAAAGACCAACTTATAAACAAGATTTACAAACTGAAATGGATTATTTACAAGGTGAAGTTAAATGGATTCCATTTAAGGAGAAAGAATAATGTTAGAAATTTTAGAAATGTTATTTGTATATACACCTATTGAATTGAGAGTTATAGTTTTAGGATGTATAGTGACAGGAGTTTATTTCCATTTTAAAGATATTAAGGATAAGAAAAATGATAAAAACTACTAAAAAATTTAAATATAAAATCAAAAAAAGATTAAAGAAGGAAACTGCTAATCTTAATAGGCAGTATATCACAACATTTAAGGACATCAAAAAATATTTTAATCTGTTTAACAAAGCAGTTTTTGATGGCAAATTGGATGCCTTTAATGATATTAAGATTGTCAATTTAAGAGCTTGTAGAGGAGAGGTAGTTTGCTACGAGTGGGAACGAAAAGGAACTAGAGTTTACCATTTACAGATGATACCAAAATACAAGAATAAAAAAGAATTTTTAGATACGCTGTGCCACGAAATGATACACCTATATCAAATGAATAATAAAGGAGATACAGGAAATCACAATGAGTTATTTTATTCATTTAGACCAAAATTAAATTATATTGGACTAGATGTATAATTATACTATTTTATATTATGACACATTTAAACGAAGATAAGAATTTTATAGACGACCACATCAAAGATAATATCCGAAAAGGTATTAATATAATTCAACAAACATTAGAAGGATCAAAAGAAGGCTGGATAGTTTACTATACAGGATATCTATACAAGGATATATTAGATAATTTTCCAGGGCGAACTAATAAAAAGATATTTAATTCATATAGAAAATTAGTTGATGATAAAAGATTAACTTTTACTCAAAAAAAATTTGAAGAAATGGGATATGATTATTTTGTACAAAAAAGGATGAAGATAAGATGATAAAAAAGAAAAATAATAACAATCATAATAATGGTAAAAGAAAATATGATTGGAAACACTATTTGAAGTTTATGTTTGTTATAGTTATTGCAGGTGTTGTTGCGTTTGCTGTTGGTACATTCCAACCAAATCCATTTGCAGTAAAAAGAATTAATGTAGGCACAGAAAATTATTATATTGATAAAATAAAAGATTTACAATTAAGAGAACCATCTTTTGAATATGAAACCGATGTACAATTTGTTAAGGCAATGCACAAATGTATAGACTATTTAAATTTTACATTACCAGTTGATAAAAGAGTGCCATACGAAATGATTACAGCACAGGCAGCTTTAGAGTCTGGTTGGGGTATGAGTAGATTTGCTAAAGAGGCAAATAACTTGTATGGTATAAGAGTGTGGGATAAAAATGCGAAGTATTTACTACCGACAGGAATTAAGAAATGGCCTGGTTGGGGTGTAAGAGTATTTTCATCAAAATGCCAATCGGTAAAAGAATATATTAGAATATTAAATGAACATCCTGCATATGAAGAATTTAGAAAATTAAGAGCAGACCAATTAAAATTTTCAAGTACAATGGATTCAGTTGAGTTAGTAAAAACTTTAACCAAGTTTTCTACAACAGATGATTATGCTGAAAGAGTGGCAAGAATTATAAGAACGGTTAGAAAATTAGAGACCGTTGTTGCTACAGAATCAAATGTAGAGGTGAAAGAATAATGATGACACTAGAATATGGAATAGCATTAGGAGTTATAGGCATTATATTAACCATAATAGGTTTTGGTATTGCTTTATATTTTGGTAGTAGGGAAGATAAAGAAGTAAAATATGAAGATTTAACTTCCGTACAAAAATCATTAAGGGATATATTTGATAGAAAAAAATAAAATGACGGAACAAGATAAAGATAGACAATTGGATAATGTATATCAAAAAGTTTTTAGATATAGTGTTGAACTTGCATTAAAATTTGAGTGGCAAATGATTGCTGCTACACTTATTGCAATTGGTTTAAGACTTTATAAAACAATTTTAAGTGAAGAAGAATATGAATCAATGTGTGATTCAATAAAAGACTCTATGACAAGAGTTGAAAAATACGAAGATAAAACTTTGCATTAAGACAATGACAGATAGTAAAAAAGAAGTGTTAAAAATATTAGAAAAAAATAAAATTACAAATTTTCATACACCAGAGGATCAAATTAAATTAACATTGGAAAAATCAAAATTAGAATCAACAAGTCATCCGGCAATAGGACGAAAAGAACCCAAGACAATGACTTTAGAACAGGAAAAAGAAGAATGGGATTTTTGTATGGACCAAGCTGATTATGATACAATGCTACGGAGAGAAATGGCAAAGATTAGAGAAGAAGGAATTATAAAAGAAAATAGCGTAACCGATACACATAAGGTTATCTATGAAGCAGAAAAACGAGTAAAAAAATATGGTAAAAAAGATATATACAAATACGACAAAAAAAAATAAGGAAAAGGAATATAAAGAACTTGCCGAGTGTATTAAAATGGGGCAAGTATCTTCCGATAGAATACAAAAGCATTTTGTAAAAGACCCAAAATTTGAGAAGTGGTATATTAAAAATGCTTTGAATAAATCTTTATTCATAGAATAAATAATACTATGTTATTAGCATTAATTACATTAATATGTGCAATTTCTATATCTGTGGTAGCCGCAGGTTATTCAATTATAGGACTTGCAACATTATTTGCTGGAGCAAAAGTTGCTATTATAGCAATGGGTACGGTATTAGAAGTAGGTAAATTAGTTGCCGCCTCTTGGCTGTATCGGAATTGGAATAGTAATTTACTACCCAGGTCAATTAAATGGTATTTAACTACATCGGTTTTAGTATTAGTATTTGTAACCAGTATGGGTATCTTTGGATTTTTATCTAAAGCACACCTAGACCAAGTTAGACCTACAACCAATTATTTGGTTCAAGCTTCTTTAATAGATAAACAGATTATACAACAAGAAATTATTATAACCCGAAATGAAAAAGTATTAAATCAATTAGACGAGGTAATGGATGTCTATATTAAGAGAGAAAATGTTAGTAGAGGATTAAAAGAACGAAGAAAACAAAAAGAAGAACGAGAATTTTTAAATACTGAAATTAGAGTTGCAATGGAGACTATTGCTGCTTTAACTTTAGAAAAAAGTAATATAGAACTTGAACAATTAAAAGTAGAGGCAGATGTAGGTCCTTTAAAATATATTGCAGAATTAATTTATGGAGATAAAGCAGTAGAATATTTTGATAAGGCAGTTAGAATTATTATCATTGTTTTAATCTTTGTATTTGACCCATTGGCAGTATTGTTATTAATTGCTGCTAATATATCTTTTAAACAAAGGTCAATGCACAAAGCATTAACAAAAGAAAATAAAGAAGAAAGATTAGTTGATAAGATTGAAAGACAAAATATAAGACTTAAAAGATTAAGAGCTCAGGAAAAAGACTATAAAACATTTGTTGAAAAATTGGGTGCTAAGGAATTATCTGAATTGGATCCAGATGAAATTAGACTAAAATTAAATCAAATAGTTGATTGGAATGAGAAGAAAGTAAAAGAGGAACTTTAATATTGACTTTTAATCGTCAATGTGTTATAATAGTATATTATGAATATTTTTTATTTAGATAAAAACCCCGAAGTAGCAGCTCAATATGCGTGTGATAAACATTGCGTAAAAATGATATTAGAAACTGCTCAATTATTATCTACGGCACATAGAGTATTAGATGGCCGAGATTTACAGATGAACTCTTTATTAGAAGAGCAAACAATGTACAAGGCAACACATATAAATCATCCATCAGCAAAATGGGTGCGTGAAAGTGCTTATAATTACAGATGGTTGTATTTGTATTTTTGTGCTTTAAATGAAGAATATAGATTAAGATATAAAAAAGATAGAGACCATTTATCATTTGCTAAATTGAAGGATTTATTACACAACCCTCCAATGAAAGCACCTGTAAATAAAATAGGTACAGAACCACCAACTTGTATGCCAGATGAATGTAAAATTCCTGGTAATGTTGTTGAGTCATATAGAAAATATTATATAATGGAAAAAAGAAGTTTTGCTACTTGGAAAAACCCTGCTAAAACACCAGAGTGGTATAATAAAGGGTTAAAAAATGAGGAGATAAATAGATAACTATGATAAGAGAAGCATTAATAAAGAAACTAGAAGGTGAAGTTGCTGCTTTAGAAGCAGATATAAACACCTTTCTAACTAGTCCTACTCAAGCGGTTCCAGACCATATAAATTATGTTGGAACGGTTGAAAAAAAACTAGGTGAATTGTCTAATGTAAAAGGCAAACTGGTATCATTAAAAAGAATTAAATCAGGCGAATAGAAATGCCGTTATATTCATTTAAGAACACCAAGAGTGGTGAGGAATTTGAAATGTTTATGTCAATGGATAAAAGGGAAAGATATTTAAAAGAAAATCCAAATATCCAACAGACTATATCCAAAGTAAATATTGTTGCCGGTGTATCTGGAATGAGTTATAGACAAGACCAAGGATGGAAAGAAAATTTAAGTAGAATTGCAGAAGCACATCCAAAAAGTGCTTTAGCAAAAGAACACGGTAAAAGAAGTATTAAAGAAGTAAGAACCGATAATGTTATACAAAAACATAGAAAAATACAGAAAGAAAAGGCAAAGAAATTTGCAAAGTAGAGAGTATGGCAAAAATAAATAATAATGTTAGTAGTGTGAGTGAGCAACTGAAACCCAATGGTCGTAAACCGGCGCAAAGTAAGTCAATCCACTCCTACACTACCGACAATGGGGGCAGGTTCTATACCGTAACCTCCAATTATGTGATGACCTGCCCTTTAATTAAGGAGGTACTATGAAAAACATTATGAGAAGAATTTTATTATTAAGTTTATTATTAGTATTACCGGCGTGTTCGGAATTTGCTATGTTAATGAGCGGTTCAAGTGTTGCAGTAAATAATAATGTATATGTGAAAGCTTATAATGCAACAAATTTAGTTACTATAGTAGCCACTAAAAAAGATATTAAAACACACGCCTACAATTATGTGGTTAAACCAACATATACTTATGTGGTTAATCCTACAAAGGAATATGTAGTGAAACCTGTTTTAGTAGCAACCAAAAAATCAAATACCATTCAAATGGCTTTTGGTTGGGAACAAGAATATATACATAAAACAACTTATAGAATAATACCAAAAAATAAACCACCAGTAAACGATAAGGAGGCTAACTAATATGGCCGAAAAAGGTATACCAGATTTTATGCGTGAATTTGATATGAATATAGATTATGGATTCACACCAGTATCATCTAAACCTGTTGAACAAAAACCAGGTGTAGATAAACAAGCATTAGATTCTAAATTTGAAGGAACAAATTTAGAACTATCAAAAGTTAAATCCGATGTGTCAACAATTAAATCTATGATGAACGAAGTAATGCAAATTGCAGCTGAAAAAGATTCAGTAAATAAAGAAATTGCAAGTGCTGATGTTAAGAGTAGATTTAAAGAAATAGAGAAGATAGTCCTACCATTTTTATATAATCTATCAAAATCGGATGAACCATACATCCATTGGCCAAATCGTGGACCAATTATAAGAAGTCAAATAGAAAAGGTGTTAAAACTAACAAGGGGGTAATTTATGAATCTTCGCAAGAAGCTGATTAAAGACCATAAGCGTATGAACACGAAAACTAAAGAACTAACTGAACAGCGAAAAATTGATAGAAGTCCTATAAGTTGGATTCAGTTGAGAGAATTAAAAAAACAAAAATTAGTAACCAAGGATAAAATAAATGAAGCTAAGTAAGAATTTTAGTCTAAAAGAGCTGACCAGAAGTCAGACGGCTGACCGTAAAGGGATTATGAATAATCCCAATGAGGATCAGATAGACAAATTACAAATATTATGCGAATTTATTTTGCAACCAGTTAGAGACCACTTTAAACAAGTGGTTTCTGTGTCTAGCGGGTATCGCTCGGAAGAGTTGTGTGTTGCAATTGGATCAAGTGTTTCTTCACAACACGCCAAAGGGGAAGCGGCTGATTTTGAAATAACTGGAGTGGCAAATAAACAATTGGCAGATTACATTTATAAACATTTGGATTTTGACCAATTGATATTGGAATATCATAATCCAGATGAACCGAATAGTGGATGGGTCCATTGTTCATATAAGAATAAAGGTAATAGAAAAGAATATTTAAGAGCATTTAGGGATGCTAGGGGTAAAACCGTATATGAAAAGGCACATACAGCAGATTGGGAACCTAGTCCTAGTGATATAATGGATCAATATGCTATGAAGGGCACATAGGCCGTTGACAATAACATATAATTATGTTATACTGATAAGATAATGAGGAGAATAAATTATGGCATTTAATTATGTAAAACTTGATGAAGGTAATATGCCTAAAGATTTAGGTGTGAAAGGCAAGAACCACGATGGTATAAGATATTATACTATTGATGGAGTTAATATGCCTTCGGTTACATCTATTTTAGGACAGATACCTGAACGAGCTGCGAAGATACAAGAGTGGAGAAATGCTGTTGGTGAAGATATGGCCAATTACATTTCACGTCAAGCTATTAATCGTGGTAAAACATTACATACACTTATAGAAAACCATTTAAGAAATCAGGACGATAAATCTATTGGCATTACCAAGGTATCACCATTAGGATTATTCAGATTGATTAAACCTTACTTAGCAAGAATAGATAATATTCATTGTGTTGAAGATTATTTGTATTCAAAAGAGATTGGTGTTGCTGGTCAAGTAGATTGTATTGCTGAATATAAAGGCAAACTATCTGTACTGGACTTTAAATCGTCTACCAAACAAAGAGATAGGGATTATAACTATGGTAATTTTCTACAAACTGCTGCTTATGCAAAAATGTTTGAAGAAATTTATCCAGATAAGAAGATAGAACAGACAATTGTTTTAGCTTCTTGCGAAGATGGTTATGTCCAAGAGTGGATACACGAACAGGCAAAAATAAAAGAGCACCAAGAGCTATTCTATAAACACGCAACAGACTTTTTTAATAAACATAAAGAAAAATTAGCGGAAGTTGAATAAATATATGTGTAATGTTTTCAAAAATTCTGAAGGTTATATTTGGCGTAGTTATCGTGAGCAGTTTGTTTTTACAATCTGCCAACACCCAAGAACAGCCTGAAGTACCTTTAAACCCATATAACTATGGGATGTATGAGAGTAGATTTCCTGCTGCCTGTGGACCGATAGAATTAGTCAACAGCATATTAGAGAAAAGAGGTTTTAAAGCCTTTTCAGCAAGTTTAGGAAGAGTTGGGGCTGATCCAAATGGCGAACCAGTTTTTATGACAATGGTATATAGAAATAAGGATCAGTTATTGGTAACAATTGAAACACCACAACAAGTTGAAAAATGTATATTATTTTTGTCATTTAATACATATGAAATACCACAAGAGGAAATAAAATAATGAGTAATGGTAAATGGGAAGAACAAGACGAAGCTAACGCTGCTACATATGAAAATGAATCATCAATACAAAGAACGGTTACAATCCCTTTAAGGGAATATGATAAACTGCAAGAGCAGAAAAATTATATAACTAGTAAAACTTTGATTGATATTATAGACAATGTTGAGCGATTGGTAAGAGCTTTAAGAAAACATATTATCCGACACGATTTAGAAGAAAACTTTTTACATAAAAAAGACAAATAAGTTTTATGAATTTTACGGTGAAGGTTAGTCAATAACTAGTGAGGACGTGGGTGCGATTCCCACCACCTCCACCAATTTAGAACACATTTAGATGTGCTGTAAGGGGGTGAGTTAGATTCGACTGCTACTAAACCTAACTGGAGTAAAATAGTAGGGTGCTACTTTAAAGGCCATTTTTAAACGACAACTTCGGTTATCGTATGGCTGCTTAATTGCAGACGGAGTGTGGTCCCGACTTGGCAACAGAACCGGGACATTGACATTCCTCCTTATTATGATATAATATAATATATGATAACAAGTAAACAATTTGCATTAAAGATTGAAGATATTGTAAAGTCTAAAAAGATTCCTTACATAGACGCCGTGTGTTTATATTGTGAGAACAATGACATAGACACAGGTACCGTAGGCAACCTAGTTAACAAATCACTAAAAGAAAAGATAAAATTAGAAGCAGAGAAGTTAAATTTTCTGCCAAAAACAAGTAAGCTATTATTATGATAAAAGTTGAAATGATAGATAAAATGGGTAGTGATTTATCAGTTGTAAATGCTGCTAGAGTATCCTATGCAAAGATTAAAGGAGAATTTGAAGATAAGGATGCAAAACTAATTTCCTTTTTAGCAAAACACGGACATTGGTCACCATTTGCTCACGCCTCAATATCATTTAGAATTAGAGCACCAGTATTTGTTGCAAGACAATTAGTTAAACATCAAGTAGGGTTAAGTTGGAATGAAGTGAGTAGGCGTTATGTATCATATGAACCTGAACTATATAAGATAGATGAATGGAGAGGCAAACCTGTCAATTCAAAACAAGGTTCGTCTGGAACAATAAAGTTAAGTGAACTTGCTGAAGTAACTTATAGTGAAATGATGGATGGTCTTAAAATTTTATATAATCAATTGTTAAGTGAAGGTGTAGCACCTGAACAAGCAAGAGCAGTATTACCACAATCAATGATGACCGAATGGATATGGTCAGGTACATTATATGCGTTTGCTCGTGTGTGTGATTTAAGATGTAAACCAGATGTACAAAAAGAAACAAGAGAGGTTGCGGAGTATATAGATAGTTATAGCATATATCATTTTCCTGTCAGTTGGAACGCATTAAGACCAAGATAATGAATGGATACGAAGCTTATAGATTATACCTTGCTGTTAAACTACACTTCTCTACGGACAATTATGATTTTTTTAAACACAATGCAAAAGTTAATGCTTCACTTGGAAGCTTTACAAAAAGAAATGATAGATATTTCTTTCATAGATTGTGTACAAGATTTAAAGATGAGGAGTTATTAAATTTTTATGTTGCAAATTTTTCAGATAAACCCAAACGATGGATTGGAGACCTCATTAGAGAAGATGGCGAAAGTGTTTATAGAAAGTGGCAAAAATATAATGAGAGCTTTGCGTACAACTTTCGAGCTGATTGCTCCAATATTAATAATATACTTGGTAGGGATAGTATTCATTTTGATTCTATGTTTAGCGTACATAATGGACAACATCCAAAGTTGCTACGGCTATATCTTTCTAAAGGACTCGGGACAGAAACAATGGTCACCTTTGATAAGATATTATCGTTTATTCAGAATTGGGATAAAAAAATTGAAGAAAAGGTGGTTTGGCCTGACCTTTCATTTAGGTTAAAAAAATATTCACCTTTTGTTAAATATAATATAACGAAATGTAAATTTATTATGAGAGAAGTATTTGTATGATGTGGGAATTTATTAAAGAATTGCTTATAGATGGTGCACCTTGGATAATAGTTGCATTATTAATTTGTGTAATATTGATAATATTAGTATGACGGAGGGTGATGTAATATCTAATTTTATGAACGACAAATGGATAGACCGTATCTATCAGGATATGTATGGCCATTTAGAATTAGTTAATAAAGATTTTACTATTTACAAAGGTAAAATTAATAAGAGAAGTATAAAATTAAAAGATGGTAGTTTAAGTTATGTTCACGTGACTGCTGACCAACGCTGGTTTGATAGACAAGGAATGCCAATAGACAAACCTAAAAATTTGATAACAAGAAATGACAAAGAAGAAGATAATAAAATATAATAATAAATCATATACCTTTTATAGGGACGAAGATGGGAATATTCATCCAGAAGGTGATGATTTTGAATCAGCAGAATATTTAATTAAGAATAGAGATACCGTAGTTTGGTATATTGCAAAAAAAATGAAATGGGAATTACCAAAAAAAGAAACTTGCGTGTTGTGTAATAGAGAAGTTAAAAAAGAGAGTTTAAAAAAATATAGAAAGATTGTGGAGAGATATGGCCTTGTATGAAAAAGTAAAAAAAGTTATACCAGAAATTGAGTGGCCGTTTCACGCTCCATATGTTGAGAGTATTAATAAATTAAAAAAAGAAAAAAATGTAGTTATTCTTGCCCATAATTATCAGACGCCAGAAATATATCATTGTGTTGCTGACATAGTAGGAGACTCTTTAAAATTAGCAAGAGAAGCAGCGAACACAACAGCAGATACTATTTTGATGTGTGGTGTTTATTTTATGGCAGAAACTGCCAAGTTGATGAGTCCCGACAAAAGAGTTTTAATACCAGACCCAAAAGCAGGTTGTTCATTATCAGAATCAATAACAGGTAAAGATGTAAGATTATTAAAACAAAAGTATCCAGGTGTGCCAGTAGTTACCTATGTAAATACATCTGCTGAAGTTAAAGCAGAAACAGATATTTGTTGTACATCTTCCAATGCAGTTGAGATAATTGAATCGTTAGGTGTAGATAGAGTTATATTTCTACCAGATGAATACCTTGCTAAAAATGTTGCTGAACAAACAAAGGTTAAAATCATATCTTGGCACGGTACTTGTATGGTACACGAACAATTTACAGCAAAAGAAATTAGACAATATAGAAAAGATAATCCAGGTATAACAATTCTAGCTCATCCAGAGTGCCCACCAGAAGTAATTGCTGAAGTTGACTTTACAGGTTCAACATCTAAAATGAGCAATTATGTTAAAGAAAAACAACCAAGTAAAGTATTAATGGTTACAGAATGCTCAATGAGTGATAATGTTTCAGTAGAGAATCCAGATGTAGAATTTGTTAGACCTTGTAATTTGTGTCCACATATGAAACGAATTACATTACCAGGTATATTACAATCATTAATGATGAATACCTATGAAGTGAAAATACCAAATGATGTAATGAAAAGAGCAAGACGACCAATAGAGAGGATGGTATATGGCACATAAGAGAGCAATGAATAGTATGATTAAAACTATTAAGACTTATGATGAGTCTATTAGTGATAGGACTTTATGGGCAATGAAACAAGTACCTAGAGAAAAATTTGTTAAAGAAGATCCATATGCAGATAGTCCTTTACAAATAGGTTTTGGACAAACTATTTCACAACCTTTTATAGTGGCTTATATGACCGATAAACTTAACATAAAACCTTTAGATAAAGTATTAGAAATAGGAACAGGTTCAGGTTATCAGGCAGCTGTATTAGCAGAATTAACTGCTGATGTATATTCAGTAGAAAGAATTTATAAACTATCACAACGAACACAAAAGTTATTATTGGAATTAGGTTATGGACATATACGATTTAAAGTTGGTGATGGTTATAAAGGTTGGGATGAAAGAGGTCCCTTTGATAAAATTATTGTGACCGCAATGTCTGAAGAAATTCCACAATTATTAGTTGACCAATTAAAAGTTGGTGGACAAATGATTATACCATATCAAGGTAAATTACAATTAATTACAAAGACAGGCACAAAATGGTTATGTAATTGTGGCAAGAGTAAAACATATCCTTTATGCGATGGCACACATAAAGGGAGTGTTTATAAACCAAGTGCAATGCCAAAATATGATACAAAAGAATTAATAGGTGTAGTGTTTGTGCCATTGGTGAAAGGATAGATAATGAGAAATCTTAAAGGTATACCAGAAAGTAAATATATTTGTGCTACTTGTAAACAAGAAAAAGATAGTGTAGAATTTCATTGGTATGCACAAACTATTGATGGTAGAGGACGAGGTGGTAATGGCATAAGAAAAAGAGTAAATGGTTCTTGTAAAGATTGTAGAAGTAAATTACAAAAACAAACAACAGAATTAAAAAAGAAAATATTACCTGACAACCCTAGACCAGCATATGGTGAATTATGTAAGGCTTGTAAAAGACCAGTCTATGCAAATCAAAGTGATATACCAGCAGACGTAAATGGCACTTATGCTTGGATGTTTGACCACAATCATAAAACAATTAAGTTTAGAGGTTGGATTTGTAATCCTTGTAATACAGGTTTTGGTTTACTAGGTGATACATCTGATTCTGTGAATTTAAGATTACAATATTTAATTGAATCGGAACAAGATGAATAAAGAATTAGAAAAGAAAATAAATGGTACTTGGACTATTAAAGAAATAATAGAAGCAATGAAAAGGATATGTCCGGAGGCGTGGAATGAGTGATAGATGGACTGGAATTGTTAGACCTTACTCACAGCAAGATGTAGAAAGATTGCGTGGTACTGCTAACATTAAATATACTCTTGCAGAAGCAGGATCAAAAAAACTTTGGAATAAGTTAAATAATACACCTTATGTAAGTGCTTTGGGAGCTCTTACAGGTAATCAAGCATTACAACAAGCAAAAGCAGGATTAGACGCTGTGTATTTGTCAGGATGGCAAGTGGCGGCTGACGCAAATACAACAGATGAAATGTATCCAGACCAATCACTATACAATACGGAGAGCGTACCTCGTATTCTTAAAAAAATTAATAATACATTTATCCGTGCAGACCAAATACAACATATGGAAGGTAAAGATGATATAGATTATTTCTTACCTATTGTTGCTGACGCAGAATCAGGATTTGGAGGTGTGTTGAATACCCACGAAGTATTTAAACATATGATTAGACAAGGGGCAGCTGGTATTCATTTAGAGGATCAATTGTCATCAGCAAAAAAATGTGGGCATATGGGTGGTAAAGTTTTAGTACCAACTAGTGAAATGATTGAGAAACTTGTTGCGGCTAGATTAGCTGCAGATATAATGGATGTTCCATTAGTAATAATTGCAAGGACAGATTCACTTGCAGGTGCTTTGATTAGAAGTGACCATAATGAATATGATAAACCATTTTTAACAGGTGAAAGAACTTCAGAAGGATTTTTTAGAACAAGAGCAGGTATGGATCAAGCAGTATCTCGTGGTCTTGCATATGCTCCTTATAGTGATTTGTTATGGATGGAAACTAGTAATCCAGATATAGGTGAAGCCAGAGAATTTTCTACAGAAATACATAGAAAATTTCCAGGTAAACTATTAGCATATAATTGCTCACCTTCATTTAATTGGAAATCTAAATTAAATGAAACACAAATAAGAAGTTTCAAAGATGAGTTAGGTGAACTTGGTTACAAGTTTCAATTTATAACTTTGGCAGGGTTTCACGCATTAAATTATAGTATGTTTGATTTGGCTACAAAGTATAAAGAAACAGGTATGACTGCTTTTGTTGAATTACAACAAAATGAATTTAAAGCACAGACAAAAGGATTTACAGCAGTTAAACACCAAAGAGAAGTTGGTGCAGGATACTTTGATGAAATATCAAAATTGGTTACTGGCACAAATGAGTTAAGTGCTTTAGAAGGATCAACTGAAGAGGAACAATTTTAGTGTCAGATAGAGTATTTTGTATAGGCAATGGTGAGAACCGTTTAAGTTTTCCAATAGAGAAATTAAAAGGTAAAGGTAAGATATATGGTTGTAATGCTATCTATAGAGATAATCCAGATGTAATAGATGTATTGACAAGTGTTGATTATGGTATATGCCACGAAATATATCATAGTGGTTATGCACAAAAAGTTCCTTGTTATTTTAGAGGTTGGTCAAAAGTACCTGCCTATATGTACGAAACAATGGCATTAGGTTTTGCTGATAAAGCAGAATTAGATATTGTAAAACATTTTGATGGCATTATAACAAATGAAAAAGAAACATCAACAGAATTTGTTATGCACGGTTCTACAATTAAAGGTATAGTTGGTATTATAAAAGGCAAAAGGGATATTGCACATCATAATCCAGAAGTTGTTAAGAAACATATTAAGAAGTCCCATTTATATGTATCTTGGATAAAAGATGGAGATAAATCCCACGATTTCAAAGATGTTGATATAAATTTTCAGGACCACGGTTGGGCTTCAGGCGCAACTAGTGGTTTTATTGCTTGTAGAGTAGAGAAACCAAAAGAAGTTTATTTAATAGGGCACGATTTAGAAAGTGATTCGGATAAGATTAATAATGTTTATAAGGGCACACCTAATTACACTACAAAATCAGGTGCACCTACACCGTCAGTTAACTGGATAGACCAATGGAGAATGCTAATGGGATGGTGTCCAGATATAACATTTTATAAAGTCAACAAGGATGAGTCTGAAGTCCCTACTTGCCGAGAACTACCCGAATGGAGTAAGTTGCTCAATATCAAGTATATGACCCATAAACAGCTGCTTGACAAGTTAGACATAACCTGATATAATGGAACATAATGATTAGAATATTAGATTTCTTAATAGATAAGTTGTCACAATTTAGACACTTTCTCCGTGAAAGAGATTTACCTAGTGAGTGTAAAACTGACTGGATAAAAGGTTATCGTAAATGGAAGAAATCTTATAAATAATCAAGTGAATTTTATATAATGATACGAAAGATATACTTAAACTAAAATATACAAGGAGATATACAAATATGAGTATTGCGTTAGAACAATTAAAAAAGTCAAAATCTAATTTTGACACTCTAACAAAGGCGTTAGAGAAAACAATCACAAAAGATCCATCAAAGAAAAGTAATTACCAAGACGATAGATTCTGGAAACCAGAATTAGATAAGTCTGGAAATGGATATGCAGTAGTTAGATTTTTACCTGCAATAGAAGGCGAAGATATGCCTTGGGTAAGAGTTTGGCACCACGCATTTCAGGGACCAGGTGGTCAATGGTACATTGACAATTCTTTGACGACTCTAAACAAAAAGGATCCTGTTTCGGAAGAGAATACAAGACTTTGGAATACAGGTATTGAGTCAGATAAAGAAATTGCTAGAAAGAGAAAAAGAAAATTACAATATTATTCTAATATTCTAGTAGTTAATGATCCAAGACATCCAGAAAACGAAGGTAAGGTATTTTTATACAAATTCGGTAAAAAGATATTTGATAAAATTACTGAAACTATGAATCCACAATTTGAGGATGAGAAGGCGTGCAACCCATTTGATTTTTGGGAAGGTGCTAATTTCAAATTAAAGATTCGTAAAGTTGATGGTTTTTGGAACTATGACAAGTCGGAATTTGAGCCAGTTGGTAAGATTAAATCTACCGATGATGAGATTGACAAAGTATGGAAATCTCAATACGCTCTTAAACCTTTCGTTGATCCAAGCAATTTTAAAACGTATGACGAACTTAAAAGTAAACTGAATACGGTATTGACTGGACAAAGAAACACAGAATCAGTTGCCGATATTAACCTTCCAAAGGTTAGTAATACAACACCGAAGGCGACTAGTAAACCTACGAATAGTGGGTGGTCTGTGAAAAAAGATAAAGTAGAAAACGAATCAGGTGAAGGTGATTCTATATCATACTTCAGCAAATTAGCTGAGGACGATTCGTAATCTATCTCTCACACTTTACTTTAAAGGGCATTCAAGTAATTGAGTGCCCTTTTTTTAAGCCTAAAATGTTTTTAAATGTTTTTCGGTGAGTATAACAAAATTCATACCTTTTCTTTCACACCATTCCCTTGCATAGGCCCATTTGGCTGTATTCTTTTTATATCCCATAATCGCTTTGATATATTGCCTTGTCTTTCTTATTTTCTTTTTAGGTGGACGAGTTTGATATGAAGGTTTAATCTCTACAATGAATTTCTTTGTTGTATTATCAGATTGTTTAATCTTCATATAAAAATCAGGAAAGTATTTGTGTATTTTGTTATCAATAGAACGATAATTAATCCATATTTCTTCACTACCCCATTCTAAAACTTCATTTTTCTTATCACAATAAGACATAAATCTACGCTCCCAACTTGAGCGATAAATAATATTCTTTGGGTCGCCTTTATATTTCTGTGGGTTTTTGGGTGTGAATTTACCTTTATATGCCATACGGTCTATGTTAATCAATCTTCCTATCTTCTTCATACTATTATTTATTGCATATAAATATAACATATGGCGTCAATATTTGATACGATAAGAGGTAGGGCTGGTTCTGCTACTGGGCATATGAAAAAGTCTGCTCAATGGTATAGAACACAGGTTAGTAAGTTAGCAAGTAATGTAACCGCTAGACAATTAATGCGACAAGGCAAACTAACAAGTAGACCTAGTAGAGGTAAGTTAAGTCTATATGCTTATGACCCTAAATTAAAAGGCACTCTACCTTACTATGATGTGTTTCCATTAGTGTTACCTTTAGACCCAATCAAAGGTGGTTTTATTGGTATGAACTTTCATTATTTGCCACCGTTATTAAGATTTGAAATGTTAGACAAGATGAGTAGGTTTGCTACTGATAGAAAATTTGATAAGAAAACAATTTTTGATATAAACTATGATGATGTTAAACGAATTAAAATTATTAAACCAACACTTAAAAAATATCTATGGTCTCATATGAGGTCAGATTTTTTAAGAGTAGATTTAGACGAGGCCGCAATCGCAATTATGTTACCTGTTGCTAGATTCAAAAAAGCAAGTGAAGCAGTTGTTTGGTCAGATAGTAGGAATAAAATAGCATAATGGCAATAATTAGACAACGACTACCACTACCAGGACCATTTGATATACGAATAGGTTTACCTAGAGGTAAACATTGGGATCCCAAACGAGCCAAAAAACAAATGGCACAAAAGGCAAATCCTCAATCTACCATAAACAGATTTAGGTCTATGGTTGCAGGTGCTGAAGGACTTTATAGACCTGCTAAGTTTATAGTTGTATTAGAGTTTCCTAAAATATTTGATGAAGAAACATTTAAAGGACCAGAATTTTCTGAATATAAGGATGATATAAACCAAGTTTTTGGTATTAAAAATTCATTAAGAGAAAGATTATTTTTCTTTTGCTCATCAGCACAATTACCAGAACGAACAATTTTAGATACATCAGCGAATCAGTTTTATGGACCTGAAAGAAATATTGCTAGAGGTATGGAGTTTGCACCAATGAATTTATCCTTTATGTTGGATTCAGAATTATCAGAAAGAGCAATATTTGAGTCTTGGCAAAATGCAGTTGTAAATCAAAGAACATTTAATCTTAATTTTTATGATGAATATGTGGGTAAGGTGTTCATATTTCCATTGCACGAAAATAAAAATGAAGCAACGCAACCTGCAAGGTTTGCTGAGGATGCTAACATAGAAGGTCCATTAGCAAGATTAACATTGGCGGGATACTACATTGAATTAATAGAGGCATATCCTAAAACATTAGGGGCAGTAGATTTATCATATAGTAATCCAAATGCTTTTGCTACTCAACCTGTGACCTTTAATTACAGATATTGGAGGTCTAATATATCTTTACACGACCACGAAATGGGAGCTGCATATGGTGATATTGATGGAACTGGTGTGATTAAAGAAAGTAAATTCCCAATAGGTGGTTGGTTAGGCAAGATTTTGCAGAAATTACCACCAGAGATTAGAAGAACAGGACGTGATGTCCTACAACAAATAAAAACAAGATTTCCTACTGGTAGAATATTTGGTGGAAAAGTATTCCCACCATTCTTTTAGTAGTTGAATATATAAAGAGGAGTAAAATATGGCAATACCATTGAATGAAGTACCAAATTATATTTGTACATTACCTTCTAATGGCCAAAAGGTAACATATAGACCTTTCCTTGTTAAAGAGGAAAAAGTGATGTTAATGGCATTAGAAAGTGAAGATGAAACTGAAATAGGACACGCAGTTGTTAACACCGTGCAGTCCTGTATCATAACGGAACTTGATGTGACCAAATTACCTATATTTGATTTTGAGTATCTATACCTAAAGGTTAGAGCAAAGTCAGTTGGTGAAATAGTTAAATTGAGATTGAAGTGTCCAGATGACGAAAAAGAAATTGTGAGTTATGATTTAAATTTAGAAGAAATCAAAGTTGAAACACCTAAAGGTCAAAACTTTGATATTAAATTTGAAAATAATTATGGGGTGGTTATGAGATACCCAACAATTAAATCTTTTAACGGTCAGGCAACTAATACGGAAGTTTCATTAGACGTGCTGAAAGATTCGATTGAAAGCATTTATAAAGGTGAAGAGGTTTATGACCGAAACAATATAAGTGCTGAAGAATTGGAACAATATGTTGGTAGTTTAACACAAGCGCAATATAAACAATTGATTAATTTTTTTGATAAAATGCCTAGGATTAAACATACGATAAAGTATAAAAATCCAAAGACAGACAAAGAATTTAATTTGACGCTGAACGGTACCAGAGATTTTTTTCAATAACCCTTTCACACGAATCGCTTGAGAATTATTATCGTGTGAACTTTTTGTTAATGCAACATCATAAATATTCTTTAAGTGAGTTAGAAACAATGTTACCGTGGGAAAGGGAGATTTACATTGATATGTTAATACAACATATAAAAAATGAAAACGAAAAAATGAGAGAGAGAAACCGAAGATGAGCGATGATTTAGTAAAAGTAAAAAAGACAACCGAAGAATACGAATTAGCAAAGAGCGACCTCGTACCAGATGATGGTGAGGACGCACCTACTTGGTATAACAAGACAGCAGGTTTATTAGATAAGTTTAGGGTTATACCTAGACTAGTAATGTTGGCATACATTTATGCTTTCTATAAATCAGTAACCTGGTTTATGACATTACCAGACCCAACCAATTCACAAGCAATGTACATATCAACAATAGTTGGTGCTGGCGCTGCTTTCTTTGGGTTATATGTTGGTAAACCTGGTACGAAATTACCTAAAAGTAAGAAGTAATTAAATGGCAAACAAATCATTTCAGGACCTATTAATAGAGCAAAAGGGTGAACAGGAAAAAGAACAGGTAGCAATATCTGAAGCTGCACAAACTTTTACTACACAAAAACAATTAGAAGTTACCAGAAAATATGCCAATCAACTTAAAGGCGTAGATCCTGCAACTGGCAAGAAAGTTAAACCTACCATAAGCAAAGAAGCACAAAGCGTTGTTGCTAATTTTTCACAGGAATTAGACTCAATGGCAGATGGATCGTTTAGTGAATTTAAAGATGTAATGGACAAGTATCAAACACTTGTAGGTAAATTAGATGAGAGTAGAAGATTTAATAATGATGAGAGGAAGTATATTGGAGAAATTATAACTCCTGTACTTTCTGAAGTTAGAGCAGAAGCAAACGCATTTACAGCAACAAGGATGGGGTTCAAAGATTTGATGAAACAATTTAAACCCCTTAAATTGGCTGCTAGAGTATTTGGTAATATTCCAATACTAGGTACGGCAATAGAGAAGAAAATAGAACGAACAGAAGCAGGTGAAAAAGAATTAAGAAGAGCAGAGGTTCAAAAAGGAAAAGCTGCAGGAAGAGCACAACGAGCTACTGCAATGGAAGAAATTTATCAAACTTCAGGAGAGGATTTCGGTGAAGGTGATTTAACATTTGATGAATTGGATGAACAACCAATAGTACGAAAACCTAGAAGAACTCAAAGAGAAGAAGAACGAGAAGAACTTGCTAGTCGTAGAGTTGCTCCTTTTGATAGTAAACCTGGAAAAGGTGCTGCTGGTGAAGAGGCAAAAGAAGAACAATTAGCAATACAAGAAGGTTGGCACGAAGAAGATAAAAATTTATTTGAAACAATTGCTGAGAATACCGAACAAACTAATATACTGATGGAAGACTTTATTAAAAGTGGTGGTGGTGAAGGTGATGGTTTTATGGGCACCGCAGCTAAGGCTGTTGGTTATGGTACGGCTGGTACTGCTGCTGTAGGAGGTAGTGCATATGCGGCTAAGAAGTTAATGAGGAAAAAGCCAAAAGTAAAGACACCTTCCACATTATCATCAAAAGCAAAAACACTTGCTAAGGGAACGGTTAAAACAGGTGCCAAAGTTGCAAGTACAGCAGGTAAAGTTTTAAAAGGTGCTGCTCGTGTTGGAGGTAGATTATTCTTACCTCTTGCTGCTGGGTTAGCCATATTTGACGCTGCCACAAGTGTTGCAAAGGCAGGTGAAATATTAGGTAAAGAAAAAGAAGATTTAACGCTTAGAGATAAAGCCGCTGCTGGTACTGGTGGTTTATTAGAAGGTTTAACATTTGGATTTCTTAAAAAAGAAAAGATTGCAAAATTTTTAGCTGGTGACCCTAGTGAACAAGATAAGGCAGAAAAGATTGCTCCAGTAAAAGGTGATACGAAACCATTAATATATGGGGCAGATAATGTGACCATTGATTCAAAAAATACTTCGGTTAGGGCACATTTAGAAACATCATCATTAGAAAATACGATAGAGAAATTATTTAACAATAACAAAGATAATAATGGACCTATTATACCAGTTAGTGCTAATACAATTAATAATGCTAACTCAACAAATGTATGGCCAGATATGAGCAATGTCAATATAGACACAACAATTAATAATATAAAAACCGTATATTAATAGATAAATATTCCTATGACACAAATAAACGAAAAACGCAGACTATCTACCGACAAATTAGGTAAGAACCTAACGGGAAGTATATTGAAGTATCCACACGATTTGGAGGATGCAAATGGGCATTATATGATATTCAATGTTTTTTCTCGTACTAAAAGCACACAATTTTCACCTAATATGGATTTGAATATTCATAATCCAAATGAAATGTCAAATGCAGGCGGTGAATCTTATAATGACACTTTTACCAATGAACGATTTTTTGATGAAACTACTGCTGGTATTGGTGTGCCTAAAAGGTTAATAAGAGATTCGATTGTGTTGTATATGCCAGATAATGTTAAAGTGGATTATGTTTCAAACTATGACGCTGCTGAAGTAGGAATGCTTACAGGAGTATTAGCTTCGTTTGCAGATATAATGAAAGGTAAACAAGGTTGGGGAGACGCAGGTAAAGGTTTAGGAGCACAAACTTCAAAGTTAGTAGAATCGTTATTAGATTTTGGTTCGTTAGGAACTGCTGCTGGTGCTGCTGCTAAATTGCAAAGAACAACAGGAATTGCTCCTGCACCTATGCAAGAAATGATATTTAAAGGCATAGACTATAGAAAATTTGATTATAGTTTTAAAATGACACCAAGAAACAGAAAAGAAGCAAGAGAGGTTAATGATATAGTGGATACTTTTACTTACCATATGCTGCCTGAAAAATTAGGACAAGGTTCTGCTCTTGCGTTTAGAGTGCCATCAGAATTTTCAATAAGATATATGTATCGTGGTATGGAGAATAATTATTTAAATCAAATTGCTCTATCAGCCTTGACAAATATGACCGTTAGTTATGGTGGTGAGGAGAAATTTGCTACATATCGTAAAGACGAACACGGTGCTCCACCGGTTACAACAAATGTGACCTTATCATTCCAAGAACTAGAATTTGTTGATAGACAATTGGCAACATTCGGAACACACGACATTAGAGGAAGAAATAAATCAACAAGGACTCCTGATAAAGTGGAATCGGTACCACCAGTTGCACATAATACTTGGGGAGACGGCGGCGCCTAGGCGGATTAAATAAATGGCTCATTACTTTAAATATTTTCCTAAAATGGTATACGACATCAAAGGTGATGGCAACCAAAAATTGGTTGTAGATATATTAAGGCGTGTTAAAATGCGTGACGGCATTAAAAACAACATTGCTCTGTATGACAAATACAATATAGGCGATGGAGAGAAACCTGAAGATGTATCCTATGCTATGTACGATACGGTAGATTACTATTGGGTTATTTTGCTAATGAATAATATTAAGGATAGATTTTATGATTGGCCATTATCACAAACACAATTCAATAATTATGTGACAGGCAAATATACTAACCCAAATGGTGTTCACCATTACGAAATTGTACAATCAAGTGGACCTACCTTTGAACAGGATAATTCACACTTGGTTGAAGTTAATAGCACACAGGCAGGTGCAACAACGGTAACCAATTATGAGTATGAACAAAGGTTACAGGATGAAAAAAGACAAATTAAGATTTTAAACAGACGCTATCTAGGAAGTTTTGTATCAGAATTTAAAAGATTAGTTAGGAATTAATTATGAGAGAGCGGTTATATGAAGATAATGACCTTCAATTCGCTGGTGATTTTAGAATAAGTGAGGTTGTTCTAATTAATTACAAGGGCGATACGGTTGACATTACCACAAATGTTAATGACATTAACATCTATGAGGATTTAACCACTAATTTTCTTACAGGTGATATTACCTTTACAGATAATACAGGTCTTACTACTCTTATGCCTATTCTAGGACAAGAGTTCCTATCATTTAAAGTACGAACACCATTAGAACCAAAAGCTGCTAACACAGGTGAATTTGATTTTACCGACCACAGGATGGCCGTATATAGTGTTGCTAAAAAAGTGCGAGTATCTCCAACGGTAGAAACACTTACATTAAATTTTATTTCTGTTGAAGGAATAAGAGACCAAAATGTAAGAGTATCACGAGCTTTTGATGGTCCGTATGATGACGCTGTTGCCAAGATAGTAAAAAAGAAATGGGGACTGAATAGTAAGAAAAAATGCTATATACAACCCACTAGACATAACCATAAGTTTGTGGCACCAAATAAACGACCAACCGATATTATTAATATGTTGGCAGGGAAGTCAATACCTAAAACTTCAATATTGCCTGTCTATCTATTTTATGAAAATGGTCAAGGGTTTCATTATAGAGCATTAGATTCATTTTATTTTATTATTAAAGCGTCTGGTGGAGGAAATAGTAGAATAGTACAGCATCCACCAATGTTTGAATACTTTGCTGCCTCATCTGAAGCAAGAGGATCAAACAATCCACAAGACAATCCCAAAGCTGATTTAAGAATTGTAGAAAAGTATGATGTTATACGGAATGCTGATGTAATTAAAAATCAAAGAATGGGAACTTGGTCTAGTAGGTTGCTAACACACGATTCGTTTAATAAGACTATAACGGATAACTCATTTGATTACATTGATTCTTATAACCAAATACCACATATGGAAAATGATGAAGCAGATAGAAGTGGAATGGATCAAACACCAACCTATAGAGGTCTATTACCAAAAGCACCTTACGACATAGACGACACCTATATGACCGAAGATAGTGGTAAATATAAAAGACTATCAGACTATAAAGATTCAAGGTTTATGGTTGCGTCAAGTACCGCCCATATACACAATACGAATAGCGACACAGGTGATAATACAAAAGAGTATATACAAAGGCGTACCAGCGGCTTAAGTCTATTAGAAATGATGGAAATGCGTTTAGATGTACCAGGTAATACACATATCAATGCCGGACATATGATCCAAGTACATATACCAAGATACGGTCCCGTAGAGGATCCCGATATGCCAGAAGCCGATAACCCTTTAGTATCAGGCCGATGGTTAATAACAAAGATAAGGCACAATTTTTCAGTATCAGGTAAGAAACACAAAATGGTGTTAACTTGCTCAAAGGACACATATATGGACGGATTAGAAACAAAAGATAGTAGATTACAGACGGAATTTACAGATAAGGGTAAAGCGGTTAATATATATGATGATTCCACCTATTAGAATAGAAAACATAGAGGAAGGCTCCGAAGCTGGCTGCAAGGCTGTCTGCGAGTTTGAAAAAAAATTTCCAGATAAACACTATAAGCAAGGCCACAACACATACTAGGCCGATTGACATAACGGAATTGAACAATATGAGAGATATGCTCAGAAACACAACAGAAACCTTACAAAAACCTTGTATAAGAGAAGGGAATGTAAGGGGAAAGAATCTATCGCCAGAAAGGCCTTTGGTAAGTGAGATGATAGAGTATAGGTCCAGAGATGGCTCAGAACCTACGCAACACATAGGGTTTCATAGGTGGCCTAATGGAGTGCTTACGCACGGCGGCGCCTACGCAAGCTTAATAAATATTAGAAAAAACAAGGGTCCGAGTGGATTAAATATAGACATTTATCCCGGCCACCCTTTAGAAGTATCGGAGATTATATAGATGAACAAAAACTTTTTAGGCCAAGATGGTTTCATTTGGTTCGTTGGTGTGGTGGAAGACAGGCACGACCCCAAATACGCAGGCCGTTTAAGAGTACGCTGTCTGGGTTATCATACGCAGGACAAGCAAACATTACCCACGGCCGATTTACCTTGGGCGCATTGCGTGTTACCGACCACTTCATCTGGCATTACGGGATTAGGCCAATCACCCAGCTTTTTGGTTGAAGGCTCGTGGTGCGTAGGCTTTTTTAGGGATGGTTCATTTGCTCAAGAGCCTGTTGTATTAGGGAGTTTGCCAGGGTTTCCCGCAGAACTTTCCAATACGGCCAAAGGTTTCAATGACCCGAATGGTATCTATCCTAAATACAAGGCCGAATCCGATGTCAATAGATTGGCCGTTAATCTGAAGGATGAAAATGGCGTAGAAAGCAATCCCCATTTATCACTCATCATTAGAAGAAATACAAGAATTACAGGCATAGCCACAGCGGACTTTGACGCAACCTCGGCCCCCC